>FJVZ01000995.1_pt1 | contig 16542 bp, 19 predicted proteins | sample 1011841 | NCBI WGS metagenome assembly FJVZ01 (sample SAMEA3912450, study PRJEB9761) | metagenome | biome: forest; material: soil | place: USA | collected 2011-06-22 | depth 0.1 m
CTCAAGCGCGAGGGCATGGCGGTGGGCCGCAAGCGGGTGGAGCGCCTGATGCGCCAGGCCGACCTGGCCGGGATCAGCCCGCGCCGCACCAAGGGCTTCACCCGCCGGGACCCGACGGCCACGCTCGCCCCGGACCCGGTGAACCGCGACTTCACCGCCCAGGCACCGAACCGGCTGTGGGTCACCGACCTCACCATGATCCCCACTGGTGAGGGACCGCTGTGGCTCTCGGCGATCCGTGACGCCTTCTCCCGCCGCGTGGTGGCCTGGGAGACCTCGGAGCGCGCGGACGCCGACCTCGTCCTGTCCAGCCTGGAGTACGCGTTGGCCAGCCGCCAGCCCCTGCCCCACACCTTGATCCATCACGCCGACCACGGCTGTCAATACACGTCCATCAAGCTCACAACACGGCTGGTGCGTGCGGGAATCGAGGGGGTCAATGGGGTCCGTGGGCGACAGCTACGACAACGCCCTCGCGGAGAACCTGTGGATGCTGATCAAGACCGAGTGCGTCCGCGGACGCGTCCTCGAAACCCGGGCTGAGGCCAACCTCGCGCTCTTCGAGTACATCGACGGGTTCTACAACAGCCGACGCATCCAGAAACGCCTCGGCTACCTCAGCCCCATCGAGTACGAGGAGAAGCACTACGCCGACCAGGCGACGGCCGAACGAGTCAACCTGAAACCCCGTCAACCCATCATGACCAGCTGATCAGCACCTCCCGCACACCGGGGGAACCTCAGACGCTCTAACTGGGCGTTTCATCCCTGAGTGGGTGTGCTCAGGTTCCGCGCCAGGTCGGGGTGGTTTCGCCGGCCAGTCGGCGGGTCATAAGGCTGATCATTGCGACGTGGATCATGGCTTCGGAGCGGGCCGGGAGCGCCTCGTAGTCACGGGCGAGGCGGCGGTGGTTCATCAGCCAGCCGAGGGTTCGTTCGACGACCCAGCGACGGGGCTGGACGACGAATCCCCTGGTTGCGGGATCGCGGCGGACAATCTCGACGTCGATGCCCAGGGTGGCGCCGTGTTCGATGACGGCGTTCTTGTAGCCCATGTCGGTCCAGGCCTTGCGGACGGTGGGATGTTGGGCGGCGACCTGGGTCAGCAGCTGCCGGCCGGCGGTGCCGTCCTGGACGCTCGCGGCGGTGACCAGCACCNCGAGCAGNAGGCCGATCGTGTCGGTGNCGATGCTGCGTTTCCTGCCCACGACTTTCTTCCCGGCATCGGGGCCCTGGCTGGCGGCGGGAACGTTCGTGGAGGTCTTCACGCTCTGGGAGTCGATGATGCAGGCCGTCGGCTCGGGATCGCGGCCCTCGTGGGTGCGGACCAGGCGTTGCAGAAGACTGTTGAGCTGCTTGAACACGCCGTCGCGCTGCGCTGCGGCCGTAGACCTCGTCACCGGCCGCCCGGTCTACCTCCACGCCGGCGGCCACCACCCGCTTCGCCTGCTCAAGGGCGGATCCCGGCCCGGGCGTGGAACCGGCTCTCCTGCGGCCAGGGCGCCAAGGGCCCGCGCCTCTACGACTGGGCGATGGTCGCCACCTCCAGCTCGCGCCATCACCTGCTGGTCCGTCGCTCCCTCGCTGACCCCACCGAGCTGGCCTTCTTCTACGCCCATGTCCCCGAGGGCCGGCCTGCGGCGCTGACCGACCTGGTGAAGATCGCCGGGATCAGGTGGGCGGTGGAGGAGGACTTCGCCAATGCGAAGGACGCGGTGGGCCTGGACCACACGCAGGCCCGGTGCCACCGCTCCTGGCGCCGCCACGTCGTGCTCGCGATGGCCGCTCTCGCCCTGCTCGCCGTGATCGCCGGCCTGGACCGGCGCACCCATCCCGCCCCGGTCCTGCCCGCCGACGGCAAACGCCGAGCCTCCCGCCGACTACGGCCGAACCGCCCTGACCGTGCCCGAGACCAGACGCCTGTTCCAGCTGTTCACGACCCTGCTGCGGGACCTGCCGGCCGCCCTCGCCGCCCGCCGCATGGCCTTCCACCTGCGCGGGTCCGCCTGGCGGCGACGCCACCAGGCCCGCTTCCGCTGGCATCACCACAAGCGACGTCTCGCAGCCCTCACCTGAACCACAACCCATGACGGCTCGTCAGATCACGAAGTGCGGCTGGAGTACTGGTTCGACCTCGATGTGGCGAAGTGGAGCGCCTACAACGTCGGATCGCCGGAAGTCGTGATCCGGGCCTGCGGGACGGCCTCTCCACCAGAGAGAACAGGGACCGATGACGCGGGGCACACAGCTCGGGCGTCACGAAGCCGGGTCGCCGGCCGCCGGTGGGTCGGCGGCCGGCGGGGACTGGGAGCATCAGCGGGGCGGTACGCGCCGCGCCCACCCCGGTGTTGTTGCCCCAGTGGCGAAGGGCGGGGGTGGCGACGACCATCAGGTTCATGACCGACAGCGACACCGCCTCCCCACTCAGTCACGACGCGCACTACCTTGTGGCGACGGCAGGCTTGTACGGGTGGCACGTCGGACAGCAACCGAACGGACCGCTCCGGCTCACACGCCCCGACTGGGTCCTCACCGTCGCCTTCACCTCCCACGGTGAGTTCCGCCACGGACGCGCACACGGACCCGCGGTGGAGAACGAGGACGTGAGCCTCGTGGAGATCCTGGAAATCCTCGAGCAGTCCGGCAGCCCGGCCCTGCCCGCGTAGCCGCCCACCCCAGAGGCACCCGTCCCAACCCGGCCGCACACCAGTCCATGGCATGGGCGCTGCGCCCGGGTGGGACGGGCGAGCCCGTCCCACGGTCGTGGGCCGTGCCGCTGCTGTCGACCGCGTGGACGGCCCGCCTGCGGTTCGCTTCCTCTCCAGGCGTCCCGCCAGGGCACCGGCATCGAGGTGCAGTACCACCAAGGCCGTCGTGAAGTCCTTCGTTGGGCCCTGACAGGTGCACCGGCGCAGCGGCTCGTCGGGGTACCCCGTTCGGACCCGCTGTGAGGGGTGTCGAGCGTCAGAGCCTCGGCACCCTCATGGGACGTGAGTCGGCGGTCAGATTCGTTCTGCGGCCTGTTCGCTCAGTCGCACAGCTCGATTTGAATCTCGATCTCGACGGGAGCGTTGAGTGGGAGGACCGCGACGCCGACCGCGCTGCGGGCATGGACGCCCTTGTCTGCGAGGACTTCGCTGAGCAGTTCGCTGGCGCCGTTGATGACGCCGGGCTGGCCGATGAAGTCCGGCGCGGAGGCGACGTATCCGACGACCTTGACGACGCGGGCGATGCGATCGAGGTCACCGGCGATCTGCTTCACGGCGGCCAGAGCGTTCAGGACGCAGGTGCGGGCGAGTTCCTTGGCCTGCTCCGGGGTGACGTCGGCGCCGACCTTGCCGATGAGCGGCAGTACGCCGTCGATGAGGGGAAGCTGGCCCGAGGTGTGGATGTAGGGGCCGGACCGGACTGCGGGGACGTATGCGGCAAGGGGGGTCGCGATCTGGGGCAGGGACAGGCCCAGGGCTTGGAGGTTGTTCTCGACGGTGCTCATGATCGTGTCTTCCGGGTGTGGGTGGGAATTAGCCGGCGCTGGGCAGGGCGAACCGGGCCGCCGGGATCGACAGCGCCATGAGGGTGTCGGTGTCCAGTGCGGTAACCGGCGTCGGGTGCGTTGTCGGCGGTACTGGCTGGGGGCGTGGGGTTCGGCTGCGGTTTAGGAACAGAAGTCGGCGATGGTGCCGGTCAGGACATCGGTGAGGATGCCCAGCGAGGCGAGGTCGACGTACTCGGTGGCCGCGTGTGCGCCTGCGCCGTCGACGCCGAAGAGGAGACAGGGGATGCCCGCGCGGTCCAAGAGGGCGCAGTCGGTCCAGAAGGGTTCGGCGCGCACCACGGGTGGACGTCCGAGGGCCTCTTCGGCGTGGCGGGTGAGGGTGCGGACAATGGGGGTGTGCGGGTCGGCCTCGAAGGGATCGCGGTGCAGGCCGCGGGTGAGCCGGTAGTGGAAGTCGGGAACTGTGGCAGCGAGATGGTCGAGAGTGGCGGTCAGTTCCAGCTCGATGGTGTCGACGCTCTCACCGGGGACGGTACGTCGCTCGAGGGTGATGCGGCAGTGCGCCGGGTAGGTGGAGGGTTCTTCACCGCCGCGGATGACGGAGGCGTGCACGGTGCCGGTGCTCAGGAGGGGGTGCGCCGGTCCCTGTGCGAGGCGTTTTCCCTGTTCCTCCAGCGCGACCAGGAAGTGCCCGGCCTTGGCGATCGCGTCGAGGCCGAGTTCGGGCCGCGAACCGTGGGCGGCGCGGCCTTCGATCTCCACGTCGAACCAGGCGAAGCCCTTGTGGGCGAGGGTGACTTCGAGGTGGCTCGGCTCGGTGACGATGGCCGCGTCGGCGGTGAAGGACTCCAGTACCTCCTCGGTGCCTGAGCTGCCGTACTCCTCGTCGGCGACGCAGGCGAGGATGACGTCGCCGCGCAGGCGTCCGTCAGCGGTGGCGCGGGCGGCAGCGACCATCATGGCCGCGATGCCGCCCTTCATGTCGAAGGTGCCGCGGCCGTACATCCTGCCGTCGCGGATCTGCGGGTCGAGGGGGTTTCCTTCGTATCCGGCGAGGCTGACCGTGTCGAGGTGGCCGTTGAGCATGAGGGAGCGGCCGCCGCCGGTGCCGCGGGCGATCGCGACGAGCGAGGGCCGGCCGGGGCGCTTTTCCAGGCTGTGCACTTCGAAGCCGCGGGCGGTGAGCCATTCGCCGCAGAAGTCGGCGATGACACTCTCGCCGGCTCCGCCGGGAACGAGGTCCGGGTTGACGGAGTCGATGGAGATCAACCTGGCCAGCAGGAGGCCCGCGTCCGCGTCCTGGGGGTCGAGAGCCGCTGGGGTCGAGGGGGTCTCAGGGAGCATGAGGGCCTTCCGAAGTTCTGGTGCCGCCCCGAGGAGCGGGGCGGGGTGGTGGGGACGGCACGTGGAGTGGCGGTGTTTGCCGGGCGCTGTGTCCCAGCCGTCTCATCGGGCTGCCGACTCTGCTTGGACGTNGTGGCCGGTGCCGGAAAGCTCGACGCCGATCTTCGGGTTGAGGACGTTGCCGACCGGGCCGGTCCGCCACGGCTACCGGCTAGCGGGCGGGGTGGAGTGCGGGTTGGCAGCCGGGCCCTCCGTGCTCAGCAGCACGACGACCGAGTACGGGCCGAGCCCCAGCGCCATGCGGCGTTCTTCGGCTCCCACGCCAGTGAGCGCCGCACGCAGACCGGCAAGCGCCGCGGCCCCGCAGGGACCGGAGGAGACGCCGAGGTCGGCGAGGCGGGCGGACGCACCGGTGCTGGCGGCGTCGGGGATGGCGACGGCGGCATCCAGCCCGTTGTGCAGGTAGGGCCAGGCAATGCTGGACGGGGTGCCGCAATTCAGCCCCGCCATGATGGTCTCCCCGGTGGTGACACTGGCGGGTTCACCGAGAGTGAGGCTTTCGAGGACGCAGGCCGCAGCTTCCGGCTCCACCGACAGCAGCGCCGGGGCCCGCCCTGTCTGGCGGCTGCGGTAGTGGGTGATGACGGCTTGGGCCAGGGACCCCACGCCCACGGGTACGGCGAGGAGGTCGGGTCCCGCTACGCCTTCGGCCGTCAGCTGCTCGTCGATCTCGGTGCAGAGAGTGGAGTAGCCCTCGACGATCCATCCCGGGATCTGCTCGTAGCCCGGCCAGGCGGTGTCCTGGACCAGGACCGCGTTCGGCCTGGCAGCCGCCTCGGCCGCCAGGCGTACCGCCTCGTCGTAGGAGCCGGAGACCTCGGTGACCTCCGCCTGCTCGGCGACGATGGCTGCCACGGCCTGCGGATGCACACCCTGCGGAACGAAGACGTGGGCGTGCTGCCCGAGCAGCCGTGCCGTGCGGGCCACCGCCCGGCCGTGGTTGCCGTCGGTGGCGGTCACCAGGGTGACCGGGCCCGGTTCCATGCCGTTCAGGGCCCGCTCGGTAAGGGTGCGGTGGACCGCCCAGGACGCNCCCAATGCCTTGAAGGCGGGCAGCCCCAGGCGGCGCGACTCGTCCTTGACGAAAACCCGACCAACCCCCAACTCTGCTGATAGCAGTGGGAGTTCGGTCAGCGGGGTGGGTGCGTAGTCGGGTAGCGAGAAGTGGAAGCCCCGCACTTCGTCGGGGGCGGGTTCACACCGCCAGCTGCGGGCGGCGGGCCGTGCAAACCACGGCAGCGTTCGGGGGGAGGAAGCGTTGTCGGACACACGATCAGGGTGCGGCGCCCTCCCAGGATCGGTCCAGCGAATGTTTTCTACCTATACTCATCGGGGAAACCGATGATTCAATTCGCTCCGCGACGGCGAGGGGAGAGGTCCGGCAATGTTCGATCTGCACCGACTGCGCCTGCTGCGCGAACTCAAGCACCGTGGCACGCTGGCGGCCGTCGCCGCCGCCCTGTCCTACGCCCCCTCCTCCGTCTCCCAGCAGCTCTCGCAGTTGGAAGCGGAAGTCGGCGTCCCACTGCTGGAACCGGTCGGACGGCGGGTGCGGCTGACCGAACAAGCCGAGATCCTCGTCGCCCACACCGAAGCCGTCCTCGAACGTCTGGAGCGCGCGGAGGCGGAGATCGCCGCCTCCCTGACCGATCTGACCGGCACGCTGCGCATCGCCTCGTTCCAGACGGCCGCCCTGGCGCTGGTACCGACCGCGCTCGGCCTGCTGCGTGACCTGCATCCACACCTGCGCGTCCACGTCACGCAGATGGAGCCGGAGAGGGCCCTTCCCGCCCTGCACGCCCGCGACTTCGACCTGGTCATCGCCGAGGAATACCCCGGCAATCCCAAGCCCCGGCCCGCCGAACTCGAACAGGAGGACCTGCTCAGCGACCCCTTGCACCTCGTACTGCCGAAGCCGGTCGACGGCTCGGACAGCGACGGCCCGATGGCGGCGCTGCGCTTGCTCGCGGACCACCCCTGGGTGATGGAGCCTGNGGGCACCGCCGCGCGGCACTGGGCCATGACCCTGTGCCGAAACGCCGGATTCGAACCCGATGTGCGGTTCGAGACCGCCGACCTCCTGCTCCACCTCCGCCTCGTCGAGCAGAACCACGCTGCCGCGTTCCTGCCTGACCTCGTCTGGAGCGGACAACCGCCGACCGTCACCCTGCGGCAACTCCCCCGGGGGCAGCGCACACGGCGCATCTTTACCGTCGTGCGCCGCGGCCGCGGCCGGCACCCTGCCATCCAGGCCTGTCGCAACGCCCTCCTCCGGGCGGTGGCCGTGCCAGCCGGCCGGGCGTCGGGAGCTCACAGTTCGCCGGTGTCCTCTTCGCAGCCAACGCCGTGGCTTTGATCGCCGCCTGTCCGGCCCGGATCCCGGACCCGGGTCTGCGCGCCCTGCCCCCCTTCCCGCGTCGCCGATCCGCGCACCCGGGGGTGACCACCACGGCGACGTCCTGGGGGGCTTCGGCCGGCCTGGTCCCCCCGAGCCCCCCATCACCGCTCCGGGCCCCGACGAGCACGAGATCACGTTGCGCCACGCTGCGGAGCGAGGACGGTGCCCGAAGGAGACGTACAACTCCACCGCTGGGCTTGCCCGTGCAAATCGGGGGCTGGCCGCGCTCGGGGGTCCGCGGCCAGCCCTTGTGGGCCAAGCCTCGCGCCCAGCGGCGCATGCCGCCCGGCCGACTGCACCACTCGGAGCATCTGGTCGCTCTCCCGTGCGATCGACGGTCCGCCGCCTGGGCAAGTCGGTGCGAATGGTCGGCAATCGTTGGACGCGTTCGAGAGAGCCTCGTTCCTCACCGCTCCCTGTCGGCACCGCGCACCGGCAACGGTAGGGACACCCTGTGGTCCGGTTCCAGGCCCCGCGCTGAAACCGGAGCACTCCCCCGGCACCCGTTCGTCTGCCGTCACCGTGCCGGCAGACGAACGGCAGCCTGTGGCCACCGCCCCCCGACTGACCAGGTACGGAAGGGTCCAGGCACAGGTTCCGAGCGTCGGCGGGGAGCCCGGGGTTGCCAAGGGACTCGGTAGGGTGATTCAGCAGCCTTCAGGAGTCCTGGTCGGGCCTCTGTACCGGCACCGTGCGGGTGGTACCGGGACGGGCCAGGTTGTCGGGGTGGAGAATCTCCCGGAGCTGCTCGCTGCTCAGCAGGCCCCTTCGCGACGACGAGGTCGAACACGGTGGTACCGGTGATCAGGGCTTCCTGGGCGACAGCGGTCGCCTGCTCGTATCCGATGTGAGGGTTGAGGGCCGTGGCGAGGCCGATGGAGCGGCCGACCTGGTGGAACAGGTGCTCGCGATTGGCGGTGATGCCGGCGACGCAGCGCGCTCGGCGAGGGTGAGGCAGCCGGCGCGCAGGTGGGTCAGGCTCTTGAGCAGGCTGTGGGCGATGACCGGTTCGAAGGCGTTGAGTTGGAGCTGGCCGGCTTCGGCGGCGAAGGTGATCGTCACGTCGTTGCCGATGACCTCGAAGGCGATCTGATTGACGACCTCGGGGATCACGGGGTTGACCTTGCCGGGCATGATGCTGGAACCGGCTTGCACCGGCGGAAGGTTGATCTCACCGAAGCCGGCACGGGGGCCGCAGGACAGCAGCCGCAGGTCGATGCACGTCTTGGAGAGCTTGACCGCGATCCGCTTGAGGACTCCGGAGAGCTGGACGAACGCGCCGACGTCCTGGGTGGCCTCGACGAGATCGCTGGCCGTCGTCACCGGTATGCCGGTGATCTCGGCAAGGTGGCGGCAGGCCAGTGCGGCATACGAGGGATGGGCGGTGAGGCCGGTGCCGATGGCCGTGCCACCGAGGTTGATCTCGCGGATGAGTTCGCACGTCTCGCGCAGGCGCCTGCGATCCTCGTCCAGCATGAGGGCGAAGGCGGCGAATTCCTGACCGAGGGTCATGAGAACGGCGTCCTGGAGTTGGGTGCGTCCGATCTTGAGGACGTCGGTGAACTCCTCAGCCTTGGCGGCGAAGGCCTGCTGCAGCAGGTCCATGGCGTCCAGCAGGCGGTGGGCGGCCACGTGCAGTGCCACGTTGACGGCGGTCGGGTAGACGTCGTTGGTGCTCTGCCCCGCGTTCACGTCCTCCAGGGGGTGCAGGTGCTTGTAGGCGCCCCTCGGGTGGCCGAGTAGCTCCAGCGCCCGGTTGGCGATGACCTCGTTCGCGTTCATGTTGGTGGACGTTCCGGCGCCGCCCTGGATCACGTCGACGACGAACTCGCCGTGCAGGCCTCCGGCGCGGATCTCCTCGCAGGCGGTGATGATCGCCTCTGCCCTGGTCCGGTCCAGCAGCCCCAGTTCGAGGTTGGCCCAGGCCGCAGCTTGCTTGANGCAGGCGAGCGCGACGACCAGATCCGGGTAGGCGGCGATGGGGGTGCCAGTGATGGGGAAGTTCTCCACCGCACGCAGCGTGTGGATGCCGGAGTAGGCGGCGGCGGGAACCTCGCGGTCGCCCAGCAAGTCGTGCTCGCTGCGGAACGTCGGGCGCGTGCCGGGTGCGGCAGCCGTAGCCGGGCGGCCGTCGAGGTGGGGGGACATGTAAGAGGGTCGCCGTATCCTGGGTAACTGCGATGGTCAGACGGCTCGTCAGGCGATTCAGGGCGCGGTGGTATGGAGAGCCTGGCGCAGGACCTGTACGCGGTCGGCTGGGTCTTCGCCGGCCAGCACGGCGGCGAGGACGGCGATCCTTGCCTGTGCCGTGCGGAGGACTCCGGTGGGTACGGCGCCTGCGGCGATCAGGTCGACGGCGCCGCCCCCGGTGTACAGCGGGGTCACCGGCCCGGCCGCGACGCGGGTGGTCAGGGCGACGAGTACGCCTGCTGAAGCGGCGCGGGAGACCGCCTCGACCATGGCCGGCGTGGCGTTCCCGGCACCGGTGGCCGCCAGGACGATCCCCTGGGCGCCGGCCGTGACTGCGGCCTCCAGAAGTAGCGGGTCGCCGTCGCAGTGGTGCATGACCACATCGACCCGCGGCGAGGGCGTGCCGGGCACCGGCAGAGGCAGTGCCACCGGGCGCTCCGCTCGCCGTTCCAGGAGCACTCGGCCCTGCTTGACCACGCCTATCCGCCGCCCGGACGGGTCGGCGAACGCGGCCCGGGCCAGCGTGTGCGTCTTCACGGTGCCACGGGCCGCGTGGACCAGGCCGTCGAAGACGACCAGGACGCCCTGGTCGCGGAGCGTCGCGGCGGCGAGCACGGCATCGCGCAGGTTGCCCTGCGCATCCCCGTCAGGGTCGTCCAGTGGACGTTGGGCGCCGGTGAACACTGCTGGGCGTCGATCGCGGTGGTAGAGGTCCAGGAGGAAAGCCGATTCTTCCAGGGTATCGGTGCCGTGTGTGACCACGACGCCGTCCACGTCCGGATCGGCCAGCACCTCGTGCACGGTGTGCAGCAGGGTGAGCTGGTTCGCGGTGGTCAGGTGGGCACTGTTCAGCGTGAACAGGTCGAGTACCTCCACGGCGTCGGCGCCGGGAGGGGCGAGTGCGCCGAGGACCTCGTGCCCGCGGGCCTCGGCCGCGTATCCGTGCTCCTGCCTGCGGCTGGCGATCGTCCCGCCGGTGCTCACCATGACAACGCGTCCCATCCGGTGCATGCCTCCTCTTGTCCTCTTGATCGGGTCCGTTCGATCCGGCTCGTCCCGGTGGATCTGTCGGCCTGCCCAGTACTCCAGCCGCACTTCGTGATGTGACGGTCCGGTGGGTGTTGGGCATGGGCGAGACCGCCTGTTGACCATGGTGGTGTGAGCTTGCTCCGCTTTGACGGACACCATCGGTGTGGTGGTCAGGCTGCGAGGACGGTCTCGTACTCGGCGGGACTGCGGTAGCCGAGGCTGCTGTGCAGCCTTCGTAGCACTGACCGGTGCGGCCGACCGAGAGTCGGACGTCGAACTTCGTTGCCAGATCAGCGAATTCGCGACTGGTGTATTGGGCGGGTTCAATCGGTCGTTGCAACACCGGGCTGTTGTAGTGAGCGTAGTTGCTCGGTGAAGACCTCGGCGGGGGTCTTCCAACCGAGGATTTTGCGGGGCCGGTTGTTGATCGCGAGGGCGACGGCTTCGAGGTCCTCGGCCGACCACCGGGACAGGTCGGTGCCCTTCGGGAAGTACTGACGTAGCAGGCCGTTGGTGTTCTCGTTCGTCGGTCGCTGCCAGGGCGCGAGTGCGGGTCGGCGACGGACTTGAACGTCCGCCTGCCCGCCGAGGCCCGCCACAGCGCGACCGCGTCGGCTCTGAACTCCGGACTGTACTTTGATGGCCTTGCCACGCGGATCTTCACCTTCCTGGATCAACAAGATCCGTTGTCAGGTGTGTCCACATCGCGGGGGTCACCTCAATCCGCACCGGCCACGCTCCGGAAAACATGGCCACCGTGCGCACCTTCGCGATCAACGCCTTACGTGCCGCCGGGCATACCAACATTGCCGCCGGCCTCCGCGAGATGTCCTACGAGCCCTTCACCCGCCCGCTGGACCTCCTCGGCATCGGCTGACCTGCACCCCCACATGATCATTCAGACTTTGCAACAGCCCTGGGGCCAACGCCCGTATGCCACCAAGGTCGCCCAGGTTCCCTTCTCGACCTGGTACAGCGAGACCGCCTGGTTGTAGTTGTTGCCGTAGTCGTCGAACGAGACGTCTCCGGTGACGCCGAAGAAGTCCACGCTCTGCATGGCCTTCGTCACGGCGTCCCTCGTGTTCCGGCCGGCCAGCTGGCCGTGTTTCTCGGCCGCCACGTTCCCGACTGCCAGCATCAGTGCCCAGGCCGAGTCGTAGGCATAGGGGCCGAAGGGGCCGTGCGGTTCCGAGTAGCCTGCCGCCTTGTAGGCGTCCAGATAGGCGTAGGCAGAAGCGAGGTTGTCGATCGCGATGCCAGCCGAGGTTGCCAGGGCCCCGTCGGCGACGGACTTGCCGGCCAGGTTGAGGAAGTCGTCGTTGTGCATGGCGTCGCCACCCGCTACGGGTATCGGGAGCCCGGCCGCCCTCAGCTGGGCGGTCAGCGGCCCGGCCTCCGGGGACTCTCCGCCGTAGTAGACCAGTTGGGCCTTGGAAGACCGGATCTGGTCGACAAGCCCTGCGAAGTCGGTGGTCCCGGGCTCCACAGTCTTGCGCAGCACCACCTTGCCGCCCTCGTACTCGAACTCGCCGGCGAACTCCTCTGCCAGGCTGATGCCGTAGGCCTTCGTGTCGCTGACCACGGCGACATTGGTCACTTGCATATCCTGGCGGAAGTGGTTCGCCATGTAGGGACCCTGAATCGCGTCTGTGGTGACGGTACGGAAGTAGGTCGCGAATGGGCGCTTCCTGCCCTTGCTGCGATAGTCGGCGCCCCAGGTGAGGGCTGGCAGCGTATTGGACGGAGAGACTTGCGCCAGACCGGCTTGCGCCAGCACCGGGGTCATCTCCAGAGCGACCGACGAGTTGTACGGGCCGACCACGCCGAGCGTCGCAGGATCCGCGATGAAGGCTGCCGCGTTGGCTTTCGCGCGGTCCGGGTCTGCGACGTCGTCCCTGGCGTCGATGACGAACCGCACGCCCGGTACCAGGTGCTTCTCGTTCGCCTTGGCGACGGCCAACTCGACGGAGTTCTTGATTCCGAGGCCTGCCTCGGACAGGTTGCCCGACAACGGGGCGTCCAACCCGATGGTGACCACCTGGAGCGGCTGTGGGTCACCCCCCAGAGCGGAACAGCCGGACAGCAGGACCGCGACCACGGCGAGTACGGAGGCTCCGCGCACGGCATTGGCTCTTCGATGGTCACGACAGGGGCGGCCAGGCAGGCGCAGCCGGTGAGTCTGATGGCCGAATGACATGGCGGTAGGAGTCTCCAGATCGTGAGAAAACGTCTGATACTCCGCAGAGGTCCGAGAGCATGCCGACGCTTGTTGCGGCTGACCGGGATGGAGGCGGTGATGTTCCATTTGACGGACACTCTGAGCCGCCGAGGGGAAGCGGCGGCCGGACCGCCGAAAGCGGCTGGCAGGCTGCGATCCGGCCCTTCGTCACGGGGCCCAATCGTCGAATCGCTCTCACGGATGTCCCCGTGAGGCCGGCGGAGTACGCGTGACCGACGTGAAGGCCGTCGACTCATACTCCTTGTGAGATGGAGGTGGTCTCAAATATGGTCGGGATGGCTGACTATTACTCGGGCGCCGTAGATCGAATGCCCCACAGATCGGTGGAGCGACTGCGGGGGCATCAGAGGACAGCCTGATCATCCGCCGGACGGGCGATCTCGAAGTAAGAGATCGATCCCACGGACCGTCAGCCACTGTGGGGCACTTCGGACCTTCCCTTCGAAGGAGTCTGTAACCCGATTGAACGGACCCCGCACCACATCCGACGGGACGTCAAGCCGGTGCTCGGATGTCATTGGAGAGTCGGAGATCAGAATATTGACGACTGCCACGCTCAATACCCGGCGACCGGACTTTAGTTCATCGCTGGAGAGCACCCATAGAGCCCCTGGGCCCAAGTACCAGGGACCTGTGGATCCGGATCCGCGAAACGCTCCCAGGTCACGCGATGGACCCTGATCGGCGGCTCCGGGATCGACTCGTCGAGTTGCCTCTCGGCTCAGCCACGAGCGGTCCGAAGTACGTCTCTTCGGTGTGCCCACTGACAGCGGCTCCCGCCGGAGTCGGCCCCGGACCAGGCCCGACGCCCTGACGCTCGACTAGGCCGGCCGATGCTGCCGCGCCGGAGCGCGCCCTGCACCGTCGTCCTGACAGGCACATAGAAGATCAGCGTCAAGCTAGTCCTGAGGAACACCAGGACCATGACCACCTTCAACGACCGCCTCACCTGCTTCCCGCCGCAGGGCGCCGTCTACCAGCTCAAGGAGCCCGTGGACTTTGCCCCCGCCGACAAGCCCGACCAGGTCGTAACCCAGCTCCAGCAGTTCCCGATCACCAGGTCGCACAACCCCTGACCCACTCCGCACCGCCGACGGCCGGGGGCTCACACACCGAGCACCCGGCCGCGGTCGTCCCCGAGGACCCGCCGCACCTGCAGCCGTAGGAACCGGGTGGCCGGCGGCGCGCCCGCTACGCTGCCCGTGGCGCCGGCCGGATCCGCGACGCATGACAAAAAGGTCGTCGACGCCATCGCCACGACGGAGATCAACCCCCGCAACGACCGCCCGGTGAACGACGTGGTCATCGAGCAGGTCGTCATCGAGACCCGCTGACCTCAAGGCGTCGGCAGCCCCGTTCCCCGGGCCGGTGAAGTGGAACCCGGCGTAAACCCGACGCGGGACCCGGGCCCTCAGCCTGCCTGAGCCCCGAAAAGACCGCACGACACAAGCACAAGTTCCCGTCAGCAAGCTGACGGGAACTTGTGAACGATCGAGGCGAGTCAACTCACCGTCAAACTGGAAAAGGAGAGCCAGTGTCCCGGGTCGGATGGTCCAAAATCTGGATCCTTGATAAACAGCTTCGGGTAGCATGTCTGATGCGGCACCTGGAATACGTAGGAGTGCGTCGAATCGACACTGGACCAGAATGAACCCTGGTCACCGTACCAATATCCCTGGCACTGAAGGCGGAAATCCAGGATCCTGTCTGAGCCGCTGGATCCGTTGTTTGTGACCCAAACGTCATATCCGTCATCCACGGACTTGATGCACATTCTGAAAATGCCAGAGGTCCCGCATTTCTGCTCGCCCACTTTAGCCGAGGCCGGGGTCGCGATAGCGGCGCTCCCCGCCAGAATGGCAAGGGTCGCGGCTCCAGCGCCCAGCAGCTTTTTCACATAATTCATGGCATGCTCCAGTTCCTCAAATACAATGAGCGACTCGGTTTACCTCAGCGGCTTCATGGTGATATTGAGCGCCCCGCAGAGAAGAACGTCAAGAAGTCAGGGGCGCACGGTGAAAAGTTGGACCCCTGGACCCAATGCGATCGGGTTACGCCCATGGATGGCGGCCTGTAAAGCTGGCGAAGGCGGTTCGGCGGCGTTTTTCGGCGCAGACTTCTGGCGGGCCGTCCGGTCAACCTGCGGCCAAGTGCCCGTAGGGACGAGCTGCATGATCGCCGTGTGCGGGATGTCGACGCAGTCTGAGCCCGGTCCCAGCGCGCCGGGCGCCTGGACGACGCCGTCCGGGCTTGGCGGGCCGCCCGCTGAGCGGTCCGGGCGGCACGCCGTGGCCGCCGATCGTGCGGGTCGCCGCCGTCGTTCCCGAGGACCCGCCGCACCGCGCGGCGTAGAAGCCGGGTGGGCCGGCCTTCGCCCGCTACGCTGCCCCTGGCGCCTGCCGGATCCGAGACGCACAATCCGGACCATCACCGGCAGGCGCCGTCATGCCGCCGCCGGCCTGGGACAGGCCTGAGACACATGGTCGGCTGGGTCGAGCGCGACGTCGTCGGCTCCGCCCGGTGGGTCGCGGTGTACGAGGGCTACTTCCTCGGCGACCCCGCCACCCAGGAGCCGATCCTGCACGACATCCCCGAGCAGGCCGCACACACCGTCATGAAGGCGTACCTGCAACAGGTGTGACCAGCCCCGGCCGGCGCCGAGAGAGCGGGCTGGCGGCCCGGTGCGGCCCGCTGCCGAGGGCGGCCATCAAGGTACCGCCGGACATCTGGGCGGATACCTTGATGCCGCAGGCCATAGCCCCTCTTCGAGGGGTCGGGCGCCGCTGACGCGAGGCCTTCGCCGACGGGAATCAAGTTGGCTGGAGAGCCGATGAATTGGGCCGGTGGACCCATGGACGGGCCCTCTCCATGGGTCCACTATGTACCAACACCGCTGGAGCAAAGGCAGACAAAGGCCTTCTCTCAATTTATTTGGGTGGGCCGAAAAGCATAGAGTCTAGCCATCTTTCTCTACCGCAGTCCTCATCATCTCAGCCATCCACAAATTATGGAGGATCCAATGCGCAGAATCGTCAGCGTATTCGTGGTGACCCTCATGGGCTTTGCCTGTGCGGCAGGCGTCGCTGGCACCGCGAACGCCGCCCCCGCCTCGAAGGCTACCGTCAAGCCCGCCTTTGCGAACGAGCACTGCCCCCCCGGATATGTGATCGATCATTTCCTCTTCTACGGCCTGAATGGCCCGGTCTACGAGTGCAGGCTCCGCTACATCTAGGCATTGTTCGAACTGTCGATCCTTCCGAGTCGAGAGATGCGACAAGAGGACTCCAGCCCTGATGATCAGCATGTCAGATCTGGCTGTGCCCGGGTTTCCGGGCGCAGCCAGATCAGCGATTCAAAGCGTGCGTCCAGCTCAGGGGCGAGTCGGAGGTGCATCATGATCGAGTGCGATGAGCGCCGGAGCCTGCCGAAAGCACTGGCGGAAACCGGACGTACGGCACTCAATTGCCGGAAGTGGGTTCCTGTGCGGCGAACAGGCGCACTATCTGGGTCCGGGATGTGAATCCGAGCTTCAACAGCACATTTTGCACGTGGGTCTCGGCGCAAGGCTTCGGCGTAGTCGCGTGATGTCCGGTTTGTGATCACGTGAGGCCGAGGAGGGCGAGCGGCCGGGTGACGTCTCTGGTGTTGCGGCGGAGGGCGGCGGCGATGTTGGTGACTCCGGCGAGCTTCAGGGCGCCGATGGCTAGGTTTCGCCAGGTCGCCATCGCGCGCGGTGCGTTGCCGGTGCGGAGCTGGGTGGGGGCACCTCCCGGCCGAAGGCTGGGG
>FJVZ01000569.1_pt1 | contig 16479 bp, 11 predicted proteins | sample 1011841 | NCBI WGS metagenome assembly FJVZ01 (sample SAMEA3912450, study PRJEB9761) | metagenome | biome: forest; material: soil | place: USA | collected 2011-06-22 | depth 0.1 m
GACCGCGCCGTCGCCGAACTGCTGGACGCCGCGCAGGGCGACGACGCGCTGGTGCGCGGCCTCGCCTTCGAGGCGCTGCGGGTCGCGGGCGGCACCGCCGAGCAGGCCGTCCGGGCCGCCGTGGACGAGCCCGTGCTGCGCCCGTACGCGCTGCTGTGGCTCGCCGAGCAGTCGGACGAGGAGGGTGTCTCCCCGGCCGACGTACTGGGCGCGGAGGACGCCGCCTGGCTCTGGGTGGACACCGCCGCGGCCGTCCTCGACCACGGTGAGACGGGGCTGCTGGTGGGCCACGTGGAGGCGGCCTCGGCCGGCGACCCGGTGCGGCTGTTCGCCCGCGCGCGCCAGTCCGGGCACCCGCGCGCCACCTCGGTGCTGACCGCCGTCTCCGGCGTGCACCCCGATCCGGCGGTGGCCCGGGCGGCCCGCCGCTCCGCCTTCGCCGTCCACAACGGCGGCGCGTAGCCGTTCACCGTCCAGGGCGGCGGCGCAGTCGCTCCCCGCGCATGCCGAAGGGCCCGGATCCTGGTGGATCCGGGCCCTTCGGTGTCGTACGTGCGAGCGGTCAGCCGACCCGGGACTCCGCGCGGCGGGCCCGGACGTCGCCGACCTTCTGGCCGACCTTGCGGCGGATCACCAGCAGCGGCGCCATCGCGGCCAGCGCGATCTGGGCGAACGCGCCGANGTGCAGCAGGGTGTCGCCACCCGGCAGGCCGGTCGCCCAGGCGGCCAGGCAGCCGATGCTCACGACGATCCAGCAGAGCGTCGCGGTGGCCAGCATGCCCTGCGGCTTGGGGTACTCGATCCGGCTCATCATCAGGTACGCGGTACCCGCGATGGCCAGCAGACCCGGCAGGAACGGCGGGTCGAGCAGCACGATGGCGATCACCGTCATGGCGCCCATCGGGCACGGCATGCCCTGGAAGACCCCCGGCCGCATCTTCACGGCCGAGAAGCGGGCGAGCCGCAGCACCACCGAGAGCAGCACCGTCAGCGCGATCAGCGCCGAGAGCCGGCTGTCGGAGCCCGGCGAGACCATGCCCCAGACCGCGACGAAGTAGGCCGGCGCGATGCCGAAGCTGATCAGGTCGGCCAGGTTGTCGAGCTCGGCGCCGAGGGCGGAGGAGCGCAGCTTGCGCGCCACCAGGCCGTCGAACAGGTCGCACATCGAGCCGATCAGCAGGAGCACCACGGCGGTCGCGGCACTGTGCCGGTCCGGGGCCACGTCCGGGTTGGTGATGTGCGGTACGAGGACCCCGGTGGTGATCGAGTAGATCGCCAGGAAGCCGCAGACGGCGTTGCCCAGGGTCAGGAAGTCGGCGGTGGACAGGTGCTGCGGTGAACGCGGAGCGCGCAGCTCGCGGTCGCGCGCCCAGCGGCGGCGACGCAGCTCCGTCTCCTCGTCATCCAGACCTGCGATCGTCTCAGGATCAGTCACGGTCAAGGCGCGTCACCCCGGCGGTGGTCTTCTGGCCGACCTCGACGCCGACCTCGACGCCGGCCGGCAGGTAGGTGTCGACGCGGGAGCCGAAGCGGATCAGACCGATCCGCTCGCCCTGCTCGACCTTGGTGCCGGCGTCCACGTACGGCACGATCCGGCGGGCCACGGCCCCCGCGATCTGCACCATCTCGATGTCGCCGAGCTCGGTGTCGAAATGCCACACGACACGTTCGTTCTGGTCGCTGTCCTTGTTGAACGCCGGCACGAAGCCGCCGGCGACGTGTTCGACGGACGTCACGGTGCCGGCCAGCGGGGCCCGGTTGACGTGCACGTTGAGCGGGCTCATGAAGATCGCCACCCGGGTCCGGCCGTCCGGCCAGGCATCAATGCTCTGCACCACGCCGTCGGCCGGCGAGATGACGGTACCGAGGCCGATCTCACGCTCGGGGTCGCGGAAGAACCACAGCATGCCCGCGCTGAGCGCGCAGGTCGGCACCGCCGCCAGGGCCCACTTACCGTTGCGCCTGGTGAGGGCGGCGGTGAGGGCGGCCGTGGCAAGGGTGGGGACGAACCAGGGGGTGGCTCCGCGCGCGATGGTCACGCGGGGTCGCCGACCGGCCGTCGGAGCGGCGAGGGCATCGCGGTCCGTGACGGAGGTGTGAGGGGACGGGCTGATGGGCATCGAAGACCTTTGTCGCGGGGGATCATGGCCGCTGGACGGGGGCCACCGCGGGGATCGAGTGATAAAGGGACGGCTGTGCTGTCCCGGAGGATGCTATCGGGAGCAGACGGTGGGTGGGCAACCCGCCTGCTCGTTCGTCTGTCCGGTGCGGGCCCATGGTGAGCCTGCTATGTGTACGACCGTAGCTCGACCCGGTTCGGTTCCCAAGGGGTCCGACGACCCTGGTGACCCAAGTCTCAGTCCGATGGACGAACGGACGAAGGCGCGCAGAAGCGGTCGCAGGGCGCGTACCAGGTGATACGCGCCCTGCGACCGCCCCCGGGGCCGTACCGGCCCGCGGCGGACCAGGCCGGGGCGCACAGGGGTACGGCGGTGCCGGGACGGGCCCGCACGCCCGCTCTCCGGCTGTCGACGGGCCGTCAAGCCGGGCCGCCGGCCGCCACCGGGCGGTGGCGGTCTGCGGGGCCGGCGGACGGCCGGAAATCGCTGTGCCTAGTCGGCGAGTCGGTACTCCTCCAGCAGGCGACGCCCGACGATCATCTTCTGGATCTCCGCCGTACCTTCACCGATCAGCAGCATCGGCGCCTCCCGGTACAGGCGCTCGATCTCGTACTCCTTGGAGAAGCCGTAGCCGCCGTGGATGCGGAAGGAGTCCTCCACGACCTCCTTGCAGTACTCGGAGGCGAGGTACTTCGCCATGCCGGCCTCGAGGTCGTTGCGCTCGCCGCTGTCCTTCTTGCGGGCGGCCATCACCATCATCTGGTGCGCGGCCTCGACCTTGGTGGCCATCTCGGCCAGCTTGAACTGGATGGCCTGGTGCTCGGAGATCTTCTTGCCGAAGGTCGAGCGCTGCTGGGCGTACGAGATGCCCAGCTCGAAGGCGCGGCGGGCGACACCGCAGCCGCGCGCGGCCACGTTGACCCGGCCGACCTCGACGCCGTCCATCATCTGGTAGAAGCCCTTGCCGGGGACGCCGCCGAGAACGCGGTCGGCCGGGATGCGGACGTCCTGGAGCACCAGCTCGGTGGTGTCGACGCCCTTGTAGCCCATCTTCTCGATCTTCCCGGGCACGGTGAGGCCGGGGACGGTCGGGTTGGGGCCGAAGCCGGGCGTCTTCTCGATCAGGAACGTGGTCATGTTGCGGTACGGCGTGCTGCCGCCCTCGTCGGTCTTGCACAGGACCGCGACCAGGGTGGAGGTGCCGCCGTTGGTCAGCCACATCTTCTGGCCGTTGAGGACGTAGAAGTCGCCGTCCTTGACGCCCTTGGTGGAGATCGCCGCGACGTCGGAGCCGAGGCCCGGCTCGGACATCGAGAAGGCGCCGCGGACCTCGCCGGCCGCCATCCTGGGCAGGAAGTAGTCCTTCTGCTCCTGGGTACCGTGCGCGTTGATCATGTGCGCCACGATGAAGTGCGTGTTGACGATGCCGGAGACGGACATCCAGCCGCGGGCGATCTCCTCCACCACCAGGGCGTAGGTGAGCAGCGACTCGCCGAGGCCGCCGTACTCCTCGGGGATGGTCAGGCCGAAGAGGCCCAGCTGCTTCATCCCCTCGACGATGGCGGTCGGGTACTCGTCCTTGTGCTCCAGCTCGTTGGCGACCGGAATGATCTCCTTGTCGACAAAGTCCCGCACGGTGGCGAGGATGTCCCGCTGGATCTCGGTGAGGCCGTCGGTCTGTGCGAGGCGTCCCATCGTGCGGCTCCTGTCATGCATGTGAAGAAAGAGGGTGGGGTGCTGCGGCGCTGCGGGGTGTTGCGTGGGGGTACGGGGGCTCCGCGGGCGTGACTTCCGCGGAGCCCCCGTGACCGGAAGGGGGGCCGATGACGGCGGCTCCCCGTGCCGGGGTCCGGGGGGCCGTCAGGCCAGCGGCTCGGGGCGGCCGGGCTGCTCGCCGCCACGCGCCTTGGTGTATGTCTCGGTCGGGACCATCACCTTGCGGCGGAAGACGCACACGACGGTGCCGTCCTGCTTGTAGCCCTTGGTCTCGACGTACACGATGCCGCGGTCGTCCTTGGACTTGGACGGCCACTTGTCGAGCACGATCGTCTCGCCGTAGAGGGTGTCGCCGTGGAAGGTCGGCGCGATGTGGCGCAGCGACTCGATCTCCAGGTTGGCGATCGCCTTGCCGGAGACGTCCGGGACGGACATGCCGAGCAGCAGCGAGTAGATGTAGTTGCCGACCACCACGTTCTTGCCGAAGTCGGTCGTCTTCTCGGCGTAGTTGGTGTCCATGTGGAGCGGGTGGTGGTTCATCGTGAGCAGACAGAAGAGGTGGTCGTCGTACTCGGTGACGGTCTTCCCCGGCCAGTGCTTGTAGACCGCGCCGACCTCGAACTCTTCGTAGGTGCGTCCGAACTGCATGAGGTGTCCTTAGAAGAAAGGGGGGGCTGGGTCAGGCCTGCGGGGGCTCGAACTTGGAGGTGCGCTCGAAGCCGGCGGCCCGGCCCTTGCCGGCGATGACCAGGGCCATCTTGCGGCTGGCCTCGTCGATCATCTCGTCGCCGAGCATCGCGGAGCCCTTGGCGCCGCCGGCCTCCGAGGTGCACCAGTCGTAGGCGTCCAGGATCAGCTCGGAGTGGTCGTAGTCCTCCTGCGAGGGCGAGAAGATCTCGTTCGCGGCGGCGACCTGGTCCGGGTGCAGGACCCACTTGCCGTCGAAGCCGAGCGCGGCGGCGCGGCCGGCCACCTCGCGGTAGCCGTCGGCGTTGCGGATCTGCAGGTAGGGGCCGTCGATGGCCTGCAGGTCGTGGGTGCGGGCGGCCATCAGGATGCGCATCAGGATGTAGTGGTACGCGTCGGCCGGGTAGCCGGGGGGCTGCTGGCCGACCACCAGGGTCTTCATGTTGATCGAGGCCATGAAGTCGGCCGGGCCGAAGATGATGGTCTCCAGCCGGGGCGAGGCGGCGGCGATCTCGTCGACGTTGACCAGGCCCTTGGCGTTCTCGATCTGCGCCTCGATGCCGATCTTGCCGACCTCGAAGCCCATGGTCTTCTCGATCTGGGTGAGCAGCAGGTCGAGCGCCTTGACCTGGGTCGCGTCCTGGACCTTGGGCAGCATGATGCAGTCGAGGTTCGGGCCGGCGCCCTCGACGACGGTGATCACGTCGCGGTACGTCCAGTGGGTGGTCCAGTCGTTGACCCGGACGACCTTGGTCTTCTTGCCCCAGTCCCCGTTGTTCAGGGCGTCGACGATGTTGTGCCGGGCGCTCTCCTTGACCAGCGGGGCGCAGGCGTCCTCCAGGTCGAGGAAGACCTGGTCGGCGGGCAGGCCCTGGGCCTTCTCCAGGAAGCGCGGGTTGCTGCCCGGCACGGCGAGGCAGGAGCGGCGGGGGCGGAGCCGGTTGACAGTCATGGGGGTGGTCAGATCCTTCCGGGGTCAGCTGGTGGACGCGGTCGTGGTGGTCGGCGTCCAGGGCTGGAGCCTGTTGGCGAGCCGGATCTCGTCCACGATCCGGCCGATGATGGTGGTGATGCCGAAGTCCTTCGGGGTGAACACGGCGGCGACGCCGGCGGCCTTGAGAGCCTCGCCGTCCGCTGCCGGGATGATGCCACCCACGATCACGGGGACATCCTCCACCCCGGCCCGGCGCAGCCGGTTCAGGACATCGGGCACCAGCTCGGGATGTGCGCCGGAGAGGATCGACAGACCCACGCAGTGCACGTCCTCGGCGACGGCGGCCGAGACGATCTGCTCGGGCGTCAGCCGGATGCCCTGGTAGACCACCTCGAAGCCGGCGTCGCGGGCCCGGACGGCGATCTGCTCGGCGCCGTTGGAGTGCCCGTCCAGGCCGGGCTTGCCGACCAGCAGGCGCAGCTTGCCGGCGCCCAGCTCGGCGGCCGTGGCCGTCACGGCCTCGCGGACGGCGGCCAGCTCGCCGCCCGGCTCGGCCGCCACCGCGACCGGGGCGCCGCCGACGCCGGTGGGCGCGCGGTACTCGCCGAAGACGTCCCGCAGGGCGAAGGACCACTCGCCGGTGGTGACCCCGGCACGGGCGCAGGCGAGCGTGGCGGGCATCAGGTTGTCCGTGGTGAGGGCGGTGGCCCGGAGCTCCTCCAGGGCGCTCTGGACGGCGCTCTCGTCGCGGTCCGCACGCCACTGCTGGAGGGCGCCCAGCACGGACTGCTCGGAGGCCGGGTCGACCACCATGATCGCGGTGTCGAGGTCGGCCGTGAGCGGGCTCTCCTCGGTGGTGTCGAAGCAGTTGACCCCGACGATCTTGTCCTCGCCGGACTCGATCCTGGCCCGCCGGGCGGCGTGCGAGGAGACCAGGTTGGACTTCAGGTAGCCGGACTCGACGGCCGGGATGACGCCGCCCATCTCCAGCACCTTGGCGATCTCCGCCTCGGCACCGGCCAGCAGCGCGGCCGTCTTGGTCTCGATGACCTCGGAGCCGTTGAAGATGTCGCCGTACTCCAGCAGGTCGGACTCGTAGGCGAGCACCTGCTGGATGCGCAGCGACCACTGCTGGTCCCACGGGCGGGGCAGGCCGAGCGCCTCGTTCCAGGCCGGGAGCTGGACGGCCCGGGCGCGGGCGTCCTTGGAGAGGGTGACGGCCAGCATCTCCAGGACGATCCGCTGGACGTTGTTCTCCGGCTGGGCCTCGGTCAGGCCGAGCGAGTTGACCTGCACGCCGTACCGGAAGCGGCGCTGCTTGGCGTCCTGGATGCCGTAGCGCTCCAGGGTGACCTTCTCCCAGAGCTGGGCGAAGGCGCGCATCTTGCACATCTCCTCGACGAAGCGGACGCCCGCGTTCACGAAGAAGGAGATCCGGGCGACCACCTCGCCCATCCGCTCGGCCGGCACCTGGCCGGAGTCACGGACGGCGTCCAGCACGGAGATCGCGGTGCACATCGCGTACGCGATCTCCTGGACGGGGGTGGCCCCGGCCTCCTGCAGGTGGTAGCTGCAGATGTTGATCGGGTTCCACTTGGGGATGTTGCCGACCGTGTAGGCGATCATGTCGGTGATCAGGCGGACGGACGGCCCGGGCGGGAAGACGTGCGTCCCGCGCGAGAGGTACTCCTTGACGATGTCGTTCTGGGTGGTGCCGGTGAGCTTGGAGACGTCCGCGCCCTGCTCCTCGGCGACCACCTGGTAGAGCGCCAGCAGCCACATCGCGGTGGCGTTGATCGTCATCGAGGTGTTGGTCTGCTCGACCGGGATGCCGTCGAACAGCACGCGCATGTCGCCGACGTGGCCCACCGGCACGCCGACCCGGCCGACCTCGCCGCGGGCGAGGACGTGGTCGGAGTCGTAGCCCGTCTGGGTCGGCAGGTCGAACGCCACCGAGAGGCCGGTCTGCCCCTTGGCGAGGTTCTTGCGGTAGAGCGCGTTGGAGTCGCTCGCGGTGGAGTGGCCCGCGTACGTGCGCATCAGCCACGGCCGGTCGCGCGTGACCCGTTCGTTCGCCTGATCAGTCATCGGATGGCCTTAGATGTCGCGACCGCATCGTCTGNCCGCTCGGAGACCTCGCGGAACAGGTTGATGGCCGGCAGGTGCTTCTCGCGCAGCTCGGCGTCACGCACGCCCAGGCCCTCGGACGGGGCCAGGCAGAGCACGCCGACCTTGCCCTGGTGCTTGTTGTGGTGGACGTCGAGCGCGGCCTGGCCGGTCTGGTCGAGGGTGTAGACCTTGGACAGGGTCGGGTGGATCTTTCCCTTCGCCACCAGGCGGTTGGCCTCCCAGGCCTCGCGGTAGTTGGCGAAGTGGGAGCCGACGATCTTCTTCAGCGACATCCACAAATAGCGGTTGTCGTACTGGTGCATGAAGCCCGAGGTGGAGGCGCAGGTGACGATGGTGCCGCCCTTGCGGGTGACGTACACCGAGGCGCCGAAGGTCTCCCGGCCCGGGTGCTCGAAGACGATGTCGACGTCCTCGCCACCGGTCAGCTCGCGGATGCGGCCGCCGAGGCGCTTCCACTCCCGCGGGTCCTGGGTGTTCTCGTCCTTCCAGAACCGGTAGCCCTCGGCGCTGCGGTCGATGATCGCCTCGGCGCCCATCGCCCGGCAGATGTCGGCCTTCTGGTCGTTGGAGACCACGCAGATCGGGGTGGCGCCGCCGGCCAGCGCGTACTGGGTGGCGTACGAGCCGAGGCCGCCGCTGGCGCCCCAGATCAGCACGTTGTCGCCCTGCTTCATGCCGGCGCCGTTGCGCGAGACCAGCTGGCGGTAGGCGGTGGAGTTGACCAGGCCGGGGGAGGCGGCCTCCTCCCACGTCAGGTGGGCGGGCTTGGGCATCAGCTGGTTGGACTTCACCAGGGCCAGCTGGGCCAGGCCGCCGAAGTTGGTCTCGAAGCCCCAGATGCGCTGCTCCGGGTCCATCATCGTGTCGTTGTGGCCGTCCGAGGACTCCAGCTCGACCGAGAGGCAGTGCGCGACGACCTCGTCGCCCGGCTTCCAGGCGTTGACGCCGGCGCCGGTGCGCAGCACCACGCCCGCGAGGTCGGAGCCGAGCACGTGGTACGGCAGGTCGTGGCGCTTGGTGAGCGGCGAGAGCCGGCCGTAGCGCTCCAGGAAGCCGAAGGTGGAGACCGGCTCGTAGATCGAGCTCCACACGGTGTTGTAGTTCACGGCNCTGGCCATGACGGCGACCAGGGCCTCGCCCGGGCCGAGCTCGGGCAGTGCGACGTCGTCCAGGTGCAGGGACCGGCGAGGGTCCTTGTCGCGGCTGTCGAGGCCGGCGAACATCTGCTCCTCGTCCTTGTGGAGCGTGACCGCCCGGTAGGACTCCGGCAGCTTGATCGCGGCGAAGTCCGCCGCGGTGCTGTCGGTGCTGAGGATCGCGTCGAGGATTTCCTTCATGGCTGCCTCCGAAGGCGTACCTGTGTGAGGGCACAGGGCGTCTGGGGTAGCCGGGAGCGGACACCGGCTTCGCTGAGGGTGGGTGGGTTTGGTAGGCCTGACTCCCGGGGTGGGGGAGTGCCTGACGACGGCGCGCCGAGGTGGGGAGCCGCGGCGCCGCGACTGGTGAGTAACAAGGTAGTGGCACCCTGTGCCACTCGTAAAGACACTGGGTGTCATCAATTCGAATGAACCGGATGAGCGTTCGACGGGCCGGTCCGGGGCATGGGAGAGGCCCGCCCCGGTCGCCCGGAGCGGGCCTCGATGATGCCTCTGACCTGCTGAAATGCTGCCTAGTGCACGGTGTCGCGAGCGGCCAGCGCCGTCCGGATGCTGTCCAGCACGACATCCAGCGGGGCGTCCGTGCGGGCCACTGTGATGAGGACCTCACCACCCGGGCTGGCACTGAGTGCGCTCGCCGCGACGGCCTCCAGCGGCGAGGCCGGGTCATCACTGGCACCGGGTGCCACAANCGCACCACGGCGCCGTGCGCCCGACGGAGGGGTCGGCCAGAACGTCCCGCGGATCACCTCGAACGAGTGGTCCAGCTGGGCCTCCACGTCGCCGCGCCCGCCGGCCCGCAGCCAGCGCCGCAGCACGTGGTTGTGCGCCGCGACCACCGCCGCCGCCGAGACCTCGGCCAGCATCGAGTCGTCGTCCCCGCCGCGCTGCCAGCCCGGCGGGATCTGCGCGGCCGCGTCGAACCGGCCCAGCAGGTACCGGGTGAAGAGCCGCTCGTAGCGCGCCACCACGGCGATCTCGCGCTCGCGCAGGGCCGGCACCTGGCGGATCAGCTGGTACCGGGCCACCGAGACCGAGGGCGTGGAGGCGTACATCCGCAGCACCTCCTTGATGCCCCGGCAGACCACGTCCAGCGGGTGCTCCTCGGACTCCGCGCTGGCCAGCAGGTCCGCCACCCGGACGAGCGTGTCGTCGTGGTCCGGGAAGATCGCCTCCTCCTTCGACCGGAAGTACCGGAAGAAGGTCCGCCGGGCCACCCCGGCGGCGGCGGCGATCTGATCGACCGTCGTCTCCTCGTAGCCCTGCCCGGCGAACAGCTCCATCGCGGCCGTCGCCAGGTCCTGGCGCATCTGGAGCCGCTGCGCCGCCGCCCGGCGGCTGCCCGGGCCCGGTTCCGGCGCGGACGTGCCGGCGGCGGTGCCCGGCGCGGCGGGGCGCGCCGGGTCGGGCCGCAGGGGCGGCTGCCGTACGACGGACTGCTGCTCGGACGTTGCCTGAACCCGATCCATGCCCGGAACGCTACACGCCCCGGACAGCGCGCCATCGGGCCTCACCCGCCGCACCGGCGCGAGGGGCCCCGTCACGCTCGGCCTGGGCCACCGGGACGCCGCCGCCCCGGGGCTCCAGCCGGCCCGCGGCGGGCCGCCCGTCGAAGGGGCGGTCATCGGCGTGCGTGGTCGCGGAACCCGCGGCCGGTCTTGCGGCCCAGGCAGCCGGCCGCCACCAGGTGCTCCAGCAGCGGCGCGGCCGCCAGCCCCGGCTCGCGGAACTCCTGGTGCAGCACCTGCTCGATCGTCAGCGAGACGTCCAGGCCGACCACGTCCAACAGCTCGAACGGACCCATCGGGTAGCCGCAGCCGAGCTTCATCGCGGTGTCGATGTCGTCCACCGTCGCGTAGTGCTCCTGGAGCATCCGCACCGCGTCGTTGAGGTAGGGGAAGAGCAGCGCGTTCACGATGAACCCGGCCCGGTCGCCGCACTCCACCGGGTGCTTGCGCACCTTCGCGCACAGGTCGAGCACGGTGGCGGTGACGTCCGGCGCGGTCAGCACGGTCGAGACGACCTCGACCAGCTTCATCGCCGGCGCCGGGTTGAAGAAGTGCATCCCGATCACGTCCTGCGGCCGCGAGGTCGCGGTCGCGCAGCTGATCACCGGCAGGCTGGAGGTGGTGGTCGCCAGCACCGCGCCCGGCCGGCAGATCTTGTCGAGCGTCGCGAACAGCTCGCGCTTGACCGCGAGATCCTCCGCCACCGCCTCGACCACCAGGTCCGCCTCCGCCAGGTCGGCGTACTGCCCGGTCGGGGTGACCAGCGCGAGCGCCGCCTCCCGCTGCTCCGCGCTGAGCCGGCCCTTGGCCACCGAACGCTCCAGCGACTTCGCCAGCTGCGCCTTGGCCCGGTCCGCCTTGTCCTGGCTGCGGGCGGCCAGCAGCACCGGGTGGCCCGCCTTCGCGAACACCTCGACGATGCCGGTCGCCATCGTGCCCGAGCCGCAGACGGCGACGGTGCGCACGTCCCGCCCGGCCGCCCGGACGGCCTCGGCGCCGCCGGTACCCGGGACCACCTTGGACGAGCCCGGTGCCTCGTACGTGTAGAAGCCGCGCCCGGACTTGCGGCCCAGCAGCCCGGCCGCCACCAGCTGGCCGAGGATCGGCGCCGGGGCGTGCAGGCGGTCCTTGGACTGCTCGTACATCGCCTCCAGCACGGTGCGCGCGGTGTCGACGCCGATCAGGTCCAGCAGCGCCAGCGGGCCCATCGGCAGGCCGCAGCCGAGCCGCATCGCCGCGTCGATGTCCTCGCGGGTCGCGTACTTGGACTCGAACATCGCCGCGGCCTGGTTCAGGTACGCGAAGAGCAGGCCGTTGACCACGAAGCCGGCCCGGTCGCCGGCCGCGACCGGCTCCTTGCCGAGCTCCCGGGCGAAGTCGGCGGCGGCCTCGGCCACCTGCGGGGCGGTCAGCACCGTGCGGACCACCTCGACGAGCTTCATCACCGGCACCGGGTTGAAGAAGTGCAGGCCCAGCACCCGCTCCGGCCGGGAGGTGGCGGCGGCGATCCGGGTCACCGACAGTGCGGTGGTACCGGTCGCCAGCACCGTCCCGGCCGGGCAGACGCGGTCCAGCTCGGCGAAGATCTCCCGCTTCAGCTCCAGCTGCTCGGGGACCTCCTCGATCACCAGGTCGGCGGCCGCCGCGGCGTCCAGCCGGTCGCCGACCGAGATCAGCGCGAGCAGCGCGGTGCGCTCCCCGTCGGTGATCCGCCCGCGCTCCACGTCGTGCGCGGTGCTCTCCTCGATCCGGGCCAGCGCCAGGGCGGCGCTCGCGGCGCCCGCCTCGATGCCGATCACGCGGCGGCCGCTCCTGGCGACCGCCACCGCGACACCGGCACCCATGGTGCCCAGGCCGACCACGGCGACAGTGGGAAAGGGACGCTCCATTGGATCCTGACTCCTTTGTCATGTGAACCCGCGCGCGCTCCGGCGGAGCCNCTGCGCCCGTCGTCGGGGCAGGGACGGCCGCCGGAGGAGGGTCGCGCGCGGGGGAGGGAGATGACGGTCGCGGCGTACGCCACAGGGGCCGGTCCGCTCCGGCTGTGCTGTGGGTAGGCCGTGGTACTCAGGCGCTCAAGAAGAAGGAAGCGACTCTGATGCGAGGAAGATCCGGCCGTGCGCCACTGGGCGCGGGCCGGGAGAAGGCACCCGTACCGCCGCCCGCGGAGCGCGATGGCGCGCCGGGCGACGACCCCGCCGGTGCGGCTCCCGAAGCCCGGCGGTGGTGCGTGCGGTCACTGTAGCGAAGTTACCGTCAGGTAGGAAGAGGGTGTGCGCATGGAAATCCGGGCCGGGCCGGGCGCCGCGGACCGCCCCAAACCACTCGTACGGGGAATACCGCCAGGTCGGCGGGCACGGAAGCATGATCCCCATGAGTACCGTCGCCGCGAGCACCGCTCCCGACAGCCGTCCGCCCCGGGCCGGGCGCGCCGCGCAGGCACGCCTCGCCGTCGACCGGCTGCGCACCGCCGCGGTGGACGCGGTGGCCGTGGGCTGGGTCGACAACGCCGGCCTCGCGCGCGTCAAGGCCGTGCCCGTGAGCGGGCTGGAGCACGCGGCGGCCTGGGGCATCGGCGCCGCGCCCTGCTTCGACACCTTCCTCGTCGACGACTCGGTCACCGCGAGCCGGCGGGCGGGCGGCCCGGTCGGCGACCTCCGCCTCCAGCCGGACCTCGACCGGCTGGTGCCGCTCGCCGCCCAGCCCGGCTGGGCCTGGGCNCCCGCCGACCGCTACACCCAGGACGGCAGCCCGCACCCCGGCTGCCAGCGGCTGTTCGCCCGCCGGATGGAGCGCGCCGCCCGCGACCGCGGCCTCACCCTGCTGGCCGGCATCGAGACCGAGTGGGTCGCCGCCCTGGCCGGCCCGCCGGACGAGGAGCCGCGCTACCCCACCCACGGCCCGGCCTACGGGCTGCAGCGGCTGACCGACCTCTCCGACTACCTGCGCGACGTCCTGCGCGCACTGGAACAGCAGGGCCTGACCGTCCTGCAGATCCACCCCGAGTACGCACCCGGCCAGTTCGAGGTCTCCGTCGCCGCCGAGGGCCCGGTGGCCGCCGCCGACACCGCCGTCCTCGTCCGGCACACCGTGCGGGCCGTCTCCGCCCGGCACGGCCTGCGGGCCTCCTTCGCACCCGCCGTCGAGCCNGGCGGCGGCGTCGGCAACGGCGCCCACCTGCACCTCAGCCTCTGGCGCGGCGGCCGGAACCTCGGCCACGGCGGCCCCGGCCCGCACGGGCTGACCGAGGAGGCCGAGGCCTTCCTGGCCGGCGTGCTCGCCGCCCTCCCCGAGCTGCTCGTCCTCGGCACGCCCAGCCCGGCCGGCTACCTGCGCCTGGCGCCGTCCCGCTGGGCCGGTGCCTACCAGTGCTGGGGGCTGGAGAACCGCGAGGCCGCGCTGCGCCTGGTCACCGGCTCGGACGGCGAGCAGGCCACCGCCGCCAACGCCGAGATCAAGTGCTTCGACGCCACCGCCAACCCGTACCTCATGATCGGCTCGGTGATCGCGGCCGGCCTCGCCGGGATCGACCGGGGGCTGCGACTGCCGCCCGAGACCACCGTCGACCCGGCGGCCCTCGCCCCGGAGACCGTCCGCAGGCTGCCCACCGACCTGATGGAGGCGGTCGCCGCGTACGAGAAGTCCGTCGTCCTGCGGGAGGCGCTCGGCGAGGAGCTGTACGAGGCGGTGCTCGCCGTCCGCCGGGCGGAGCACGAGCTGTTCGCCGGGCGCGGCGACGAGGAGATCATCGCCGCNACGCGCTGGCGGTACTGACGTGGCGCACGGCAGCGCCGCCGACGGCGCGCCGCCCCCGGCGGGCCCGTCCGCCGCAGGTCCGGCCGAGCGGCGGGCGTTCAGGGGGAGGTCGCTCGGGGAGGCGTCGTACGCGGAGCCGGGGCCGGCCGGGGCCGGCTGGGCGGAGGCCGGCCTGGTCGACCACCACTGCCACAGCGTGGTCACCGCCGAGCTCGACGACGACGCGCTGGCCACGCTGTTCACCGAGTCGGACCGGCCGCCCGCGCCCGGTGCCCGGCCGTTCGACAGCGCGCTCGGGCTCGCCGTACGCCGCTGGTGCCCGCCCGCGCTCGGGCTGCCCGCGCACGCCCCGGCCGCCGACTACCTGGCCCGCCGCCGCGAGCTGGGCGCGCCCGAATCCGCCCGGCGGCTGCTCGCCGCGGCCGGCCTGGACACCTGCCTGCTGGACACCGGCCTGACCTCGGCCGTCGGCCACCCGCTGCTGCCCCCGGCGGACTTCGCGGCGCTCTCGGGAGCGTACGTCCGCGAGGTGGTGCGGCTGGAGCGGGTCGCCGAATCCCTCGCCTCCCTCGGGCCGTCCGCGGGCAGCTGGCCGTCGGCCGTCCGGGAGGCGGTCGAGGCGGTGGTCGCGGGCGGGGCCGTCGCGCTCAAGTCGGTGCTGGCCTACCGCCACGGGCTCGACATCCCGGCGGAGCGGCCGGGCGACGCCGAGGTGGTCCGGGCGGCGGGGGAGTGGCTGCGCACCGGCGGNCACCGGCGGCTCACCGACCCCGTACTGCTGCGGCACCTGCTGTGGACGGCGGTGGACGCCTGCGCGGAGCGCCGGCTGCCCGTCCAACTGCACACCGGCTTCGGCGATCCGGATCTCACGTTGCACCGGGCCGATCCCTCGCTGCTCGCCCCGTTCGTCCGGGCGGCGGAGCCCACCGGCGTCCCGCTCGTCCTGCTGCACGGCTACCCGTACCACCGGCAGGCCGCCTGGCTGGCCCAGGCGTTCCCGCAGGTGTACACCGATCTCGGCCTGACGGCCTCCTACGCCGGCCCCCGGGTGGCGGCGGTGCTCGGCGAGATGCTGGAGCTGGCGCCGTTCGGCAAGCTGCTGTTCTCGACCGACGGGTACGGCGCGCCGGAGCTGCACCTGGTCGGCGCGGCCCAGTTCCGGCACGGTCTCGGCTCGCTGCTCTCGGCCTGGCGCGGCGACGGCGCGTGCTCGGCCGCCGACGCGGACCGGATCGGCCGGCTGGTCGCGTCCGACAACGCCCGGTCGCTGTACCGGATCTGACGATCGGTGTGGTGAATGATGCTCCCGGCGCCCGGCCGGGNNGGCGCGGAAGTACGGCAGCCCGGCCCGGGGCGGCAGGACGGAGATCCTGCCGGCCCGGGCCGGGCGGTCGGTCAGCCGATCGCGCGCAGGTGGTCGCGGTACCCGACGCCGAAGTTGGTCGGNGTGCCGTCGAAGTTGCTGATCAGGGACGGGCCGGAGCCGCAGTCCCAGGTGTTCCAGGTCCAGCCGAGGTACGAGATCTTCTTGGCGTCCAGCCAGGACATCACCTGGTCGATGAAGCCGTGGGCGCAGTCGTTCTCGCCGATCTCGCCGGCCATCAGCGGCACCTGGGCGGCCACCGGGGCCACGGTGGAGTCGAAGCAGGCGGCGGTGGAGCAGGTGTTGAAGTTGTACACGTGCCAGGCGGCACCGAGGTTGCCGGTCGGGTCCACCGGCTTGTGGGCGAGCCACTGGCCGAGGTCGTTGGAGTAGGCGAGGCCGCCGAGCAGGATGACGTTCTGGGCGCCGGTCGCGCGGACGGTGTTGACCAGCGTCTGCATGCCGCTGACCGGGTAGGCGATGCCGGGGCAGGCNCTGCCGCCGTCACGCCAGCAGAGCCAGGCCTGGGCGACGGTGGACACGGCGCGGTCCGGGTAGGGCTCGTTGAAGAGGTCGAAGACGACCGAGGTCTCACCCTTGAAGGTGTCGGCCACCGAGGTCCAGAACGGCACCGCCTCGGCGCCCGGCATCGGCTTCTGGCAGGTGGCGTTCACGTCGGAGCACCCCGCCGAGTTGCCGGTGTAGAGGCCGTGGCTCCAGTGCATCTCGACGATCGGCGTGATGCCGTTCGTGCGCAGGGCGTCGACCCAGGTCTTGATCGCGGCACGGTAGTTGGCGCCGCCGTACTCGGGCTTGACGTTGGACGCGCCGAGCCAGCAGTCCTCGTTGAGCGGGACGCGGACGGCGTTGACCTTCCAGCTCTTGATGGCGGCGATGGACGCGGCGTCCGCCGGGCCGTCGAAGAAGCCGTAGCCCTGGACACACATGAACTCGGTGCCGGAGCGGTTCACCCCGTGCAGGGTGACCGTCTTGCCGGCGGCGTCGGCCAGGGTGTTGCCGACGACGTGCAGGGCCGGGGCGTTGCCGCTCGCCGTGGGGGTCGCGGTCGCGGTGGGCGTGGCGGTGGCGGTCGGGCTGCTGGTCGCCG
>FJVZ01000651.1_pt1 | contig 16409 bp, 13 predicted proteins | sample 1011841 | NCBI WGS metagenome assembly FJVZ01 (sample SAMEA3912450, study PRJEB9761) | metagenome | biome: forest; material: soil | place: USA | collected 2011-06-22 | depth 0.1 m
ACTCCCACCCCCACCGCCACCGCCACGCCCGNCGGCGGCTCGGCCCCGGCCGGCCCCCGGGGCTCCGACAGGGCGCTTGTGCCGTCCTCGGATCTGATGGACGGTCCGATCGCGGGGGAGGAGGCCGACCCGGCCTCCGGGGCGCCGGGCCGGGCGCTGGCCGCGCCGCCGGCCGGTACGGTCCAGCACTCCCGTCCCGCGCAGGGGGGCTGGCGGGCGGTGCTCGCCGGTGTCCTGCTGCTGCTCACCGCCGGGGGGCTGATCACCCGCCGGGTGTTCGGCCAGGGCCCCGGCCGCCGCAGGCGTACTACGTACGAGGACTGATTCCGTTCGCCACCACACCAATCATGTGCCTGCGCGTCAGTTCGAACTCGGACGGTTCGTCAGCGATTGTCGACACGCGAAGCGTTAAATGTCGCATTTGATGACGTATGAACTTAGCCTGAGTCTGGCACTGCCCGTCAGATCCGGGCCGCCCGTTGCGCGACACACCGACCCCGAGGATCCGTGCATGGACGTCACCCGCGATTCTTCGCAGCGACCCGACAATCTGGCGAACGCCCTGCCCAGGGCGTTGCCCGAACTCTCGACGGCAGGTGCGAGCCCGCTGGCCAAGGCGGCGAAGCCCGCGCTCGACACGCCCACCCGGCGGTCGGCCGCGCGCACCGTCACCGATCCGCTGGAGGGCGGCCCGGCCACCGAGCCGATCGCCGTCCGCGCGGCGTCGTCGGCGCAGGCCGTACCGGCGCCGCAGACCGACCGGCCGCTGCCGGCGGGCCGGACGGTCAAGGCCGCGGCCGCGCAGGAGGAGGACACCGCGGTGCCCGCGACGGCCTCCCGCCGCCCGCCGCGGATCGACCCCGTCCTGCGCGAGCACAGCGCCGTCGCCCTGCCCGGCTGGATCGGCCTGCTCGCGCTGCTGACCGGCATCGCCGCAGTGCTCGTGGTGCTCAGCCGGACGGGGGTGATCCCGTACTGGAGCGCGCTGCCCGACATCCGTACCGACGCCGTGAAGGCGAGCGGCAGCCCGGAGATCACCGTCCGGTCGATCGCGGCCGTCAGTGCGGGCGGACTGCTGATCCTGCTCACCCTGGCCGGCCTGCTGGCCAACGCGGGCGGCGAGACCCGGGTCCTCACCCGCTGGGGCCGCTACCGGGGCACCGTCCGCCGGACGGGCCTGGTCTGGGTCAACCCGCTGCTGCGCCGCCGCCGGGTGGACGTCCGGCTGCGGCACTGGCGCAGCGAGCCGGTCAACGCGGTCGACCGGACGGGCACGCCGATCGTCGTCCGGCTGCTGATCGTGTGGCGGGTCAAGGACACCGCGCGGGCACTGCTCTCGATCGCCGACCACGAGAACTACCTGCGCGAGCAGGTCCACGCGGTGCTCACCCGGACGGCCTCCACGCTGCCGTGCGACAGCAACGCGGGGCCCGGCCCGGCGCTGCGGGACGGGCAGTGGTTCGCGGACGAGCTCACCCGGGCGCTGGCGGCCGAGGTCGTGCCGGCCGGTCTGGAGGTCTACTCCGTGCAGCCGCTGGCACTCGACTACGCGCCCGAGGTCGCCGACTCGATGCGCCGGCGCCGCCTCGCGGACCTGGACGCCGGCCTGCGCAACGTGCTCGTCGACGACGCGGTGGAGGCGGCCGCCCTCGCGGTCCGCCGCCTGGAGCGGGCCACCGCCCACGAGTTGGACGAGGCCGCCCGCAGTGCGCTGATGGAGCACCTGCTCGTGGCCTTCGTCGCCCCGGCGGGAGTGGCCGCTTCGGTGCCCTCTCCCAGCGTCCGGGCGGGGGGACCGTCCTCGGCCGTCCGGGCCGGGCGAAAGGAAGGACGACCCGCATGAGGATAGCCACCGCACCCGCGGCCACCGACCCGGCACTGGCCGGCTTCGAGGAGGGCCTCGGCAGTCTCCCCGCGATGGCGGGCTGCACCTGCCTCGACTGCGTCGCGCGCGCCCGCTCGGCGGGCCGCGCCGGGCCGGTGAACCGGCCCGGGGAGAGCCGAATACACCGGACGGTGCGGAGCACCTGCCTGGCGACCACGGTGGTGGCGGGTGCCGGCGTGGTCGGCCTGACGGCGGGCACCGGAGCGGCGCACGCCGCGCCGACGCCGGTCAAGCAGGGCTGGGACGGCTCCCGGTACTGGTTCAAGGGCGTCGGCGGCGAGTGGCGCTACACCACCCACTACGACGTCTACCTGGACCGGACGGGGGGCAGGGCCGCCGCGGCCCCGGCTCCGGCAGCCCCCGGGCCTGCCGCCCCCGCCGCCGTGAGCAACTCGGGATCCGGCATCCAGCAGGGCTGGGACGGCTCGAAGTACTGGTTCAGGGGAGTGGGCGGCGAGTGGCGCTACACCAGCCACTACGACGTCTACCTCAGCCGAGTCGGCCAGGGCGCGGCCGTCGCGGCCCCGAAGCCGGCGGCTCCGGCCCCGAAGCCCGCCTCCGACGCGGCCTCCGGCTCGACCGGGTCGGGCAGCACCGAGGCGGCCATCGGCTACGCCCTCGCGCAGTTGGGCAAGCCGTACGTGTGGGGCGGCAACGGCCCGGGCGGCTTCGACTGCTCGGGGCTCGTCCAGCAGGCCTACCGCAAGAGCGGCATCAGCCTCCCCCGGGTCGCCGACGACCAGTACGCGGCGACCACCCCGATCACCGCGGGCGAACTGCAGCGCGGCGACCTGCTGTTCTGGTCGGACAGCGGCCGCGCCTCCGGCATCCACCATGTCGGCATCTACCTGGGCGGCGGCAGGTTCGTGGAGGCCCCGCGTCCGGGCAAGAACGTCCGGGTCTCCACCGTCAGCAGCGGCTTCTACCCGACCCACTTCGGCCGGCCGTAGCGCCGCCCCCGAACGCCGAACCGTTGTCCACAGGCTGTGGACGGGCCCGCTCCCACGGGTCTGTCCACAGCCTGTGGATCGTCGGGGCCGGCTACGCCGAGGCCGCGTCCAGCAGGGCCAGCTCCGCCGGGTCGAGCCGCAGGCCGGCCGCGGCCAGCAGCGGGGGCAGCTGCTCGACCGTGCGGGCGCTCGCGATCGGTGCGGCCACNGTCGGCCGCGAGGCCAGCCAGGCCAGCGCGACGGTGGCGAGCTCGACACCGCGCCCGGCCGCGACGCTGTCCAGCGCCTCCAGCACCTTCGGGCCGCGCGGCTCCTCCAGGTAGCGGCCGGCGCCCTGGGCCCGCGCGCTGTCGACCCCGCCGGCGCCCGGCCGGTACTTGCCCGTCAGGAAGCCCGAGGCCAGCGCGAAGTACGGCAGCGCCGACAGCCCGTGCCCGGCGACCACGTCCGCGAGCGGGCCCTCGTACGTCGAGCGCGAGACCAGGTTGTAGTGCGGCTGGACGGCGACGTACTTCGCCAGGCCCTCCCGCTCGGAGAACGCCAGCGACTCGGTGAGCCGCTCCGCGCTGATGTTGGAGGCAGCGATCTCCCGGACCTTGCCCGCCTTCACCAGCTCGTCCAGCGCGCCGATGAACTCCTCCACCGGGGTGTCCGTGTCGTCCCGGTGGGTGTAGAGCAGGTCGATCCGCTCCACCCCGAGGCGGCGCAGCGACTCCTCCGTCGCGGCCTTCACGGTGTGCGCCGCGAGGCCGGTCGAGTCGGGGTGCGCGCCGACCTTGGTGGCGACCACCATGTCGTCCCGGTTGCCCCGGCTGCGCAGCCAGTTGCCGATGATGGTCTCCGACTCGCCGCCCGTGTTGCCCGGCACCCACGACGAGTAGACGTCGGCGGTGTCGACGAAGTTGCCGCCGCCCGCCGCGAAGGCGTCGAGCACGGCGAAGGACTGCGCCTCGTCCGCCGTCCAGCCGAAGACGTTGCCGCCGAGCGAGAGCGGGAACACCGCGAGGTCGGAGGTGCCGAGCGTCACACGGGTGCGGGAGTCACTGTGGTTATCGGTCATGACCGAAGTCAACCTGATCGCCCCGGCCGCCATTCCACTGCCGCCGAGGTCTTCACGAGCTTGTCGTACGGCCGTTGCACAGCGGNGCCGGTCAATCCGGTGGGGGTCCGGGGTGTCGGCGGGGCCGCCGGATTCGTTAGAGTCCCTGCCATGGCTGACAACGACTACGACCCCGCCGGCAGCACCCAGATGTTCCGGGCGTTCGTCGACGAGACCCCGGCCCCCCAGGCGCCCGGCTCCGTCTCCACCTATGGCAGCAGTCGCGGCAACAGCCGCACCGGCGTGATCGTCGGCGTGGCCGTCGTGGTGGTGGCCGTGCTGGCCGTCGTCGTCTGGCTGGCGGTCAAGTAGGCACCCGGGCTCACGCGCCTGGCGGCTCAGGCATTCCCCCGCTGCTCAGCAGGGCTGCCGCCAGGCGTCCAGTTCGAGGTGCTTCTCCATCGAACTCAGGCCCAGCGACTTGGCCTGGGCGCAGAACTTGCTCGTCGGTACCGTGTACTCGACGTGCAGGACGGCCTTGCCCGCCTTGATGAACGGGCTGAGCTTCGCGCACTCGTCGTACTCCGCGCACTGCTCGTTGACCGCGAAGTCGAAGTCGCCGACCAGGGCCGGGATCTGGTCCAGGTCGTTCTTCAGCGCCACCGCCAGGCCGCGTTCGTGCGCCAGGGCGGCGATCATGCGGTTGTACTTCAGCTGGTCGTCGGCGGTGAGCGGGAAGCCGGTCTTGTTGATGTACGCGTCCAGGAGATCCGGCTCGACGGCGTCGAAGCCCTTGGCCCGGCACATGTCGAAGCGGGTCGCCATCAGCGGCTTCAGCTTGTCGAGCTGCCGGATGTCGAACCACTTCTCGCCCTGCCAGCCGTTGCCCGAGCCCTGGAGGCTCTTGGAGAACGCGGCGGCGTCCGGGCGGAAGTCCTCCCACGACCCGGCGTTGACGTAGCAGATCACCTTGCGGCCCTTGGCGTGCAGCGACGCGACGACCGAGGCGTCGTGCTCGAAGCCGTCGATGTCGTAGACGGGGACGTCCACCGACTGGTCGAGGTTGCCGCCGAGCTGCCACTGCCAGGCCACGCCCGGCTTGGGCTGCCAGAGCGCCCCGCCCGGCTTCGGCGCGGGTGGCTGCCCGGCGGCCGAGGTGGGTGCGGCGTCCGAGGGGGTGCCGGGCGCCGGGGTGGTGGCGGGTTTCGTCGCGGCCGGGGCGGACGGGCTGCCGGGCGCCGGGGTGGCCGTCGCCGCGCTGTCGGACGGGGTCGGGTCCGAAGGGGTGGCCGGGCCGGGGACGGCCGGGGCGGTGGCCGCCGGGGAGTCCGGGCCCGTCGCTTCGGCGGAGGTGTCGTCGTCGCCCTCGTCCGAGCCGCTGCACGAGGTGGCCAGCAGGGCGGTGGTCAGGGCGATGGCGGCCAGCATGGGCCTGGAACGGCGGGTCACAGTACTCGAACTCCGAGTCGGGTCGGTTCCGGAAAGTGGCTCTTGGGCGCGGGTCTCGCAGGTCAGAGCTGGGGCTGCACGGCCGGCAGCCCGAACGGCAGGGTCGACCACGGGTTGTCCCCGGAGCCGGGGACGGCGCAGCCGATGCCGGCCCGGCGGGCGGCCATCAGTGCGATGGCCTCCTGGGCGGCCTCGGCCGGTACGTCGTACACCAGATGGCAGAAGTGGGCGGCGGCGTGACGGCCCGTCCACAGCGGGAGGGTCATCTCGCGGTACGCCTCCCAGTCGCCCTCGAAGGTGACCAGCAGGTCGGCCAGCCCGATCTCGGCGTACCCCGGTTCGGGGTGGTCGCCGTGGCCGAAGACGACGGTGCCGCAGCCGGCCGCGCGGGCGGCGGTGGCCAGCCGGCGGTAGTGCGGCAGGGCGCCGGTGTGGGCGGCGACCTGGTCGAAGTAGACGCCGTCGGTCGGGTACCACTGACGGTACGCCAGCAGGTCGGCCACCACGGCCGCGTGCGGGCGGCGGCCGTAGTCGGTGTCGGAGTAGCCGAGCAGCGGTATGCCCGCGGCGCGGACCTCCTCGGCGGCGGCCGCGAACACGTTGTCCGGGGCGTCGCCCGGGCCGTCCGCGATGTTGAGGACGACCGCCGCGACCCGGGCCGGGCCGGCGGCGGCGACCGCCTGCCAGGCCGCCGGGTCCACCGCGGGGTGGACGTACAGCGGCACCAGCAGGCGGCCGTCGTTGGAGTGACCGGCGGTCATGCGGCAGCCGGTTCGGTGCTCAGCCACAGGTCGCGCAGGGTGTCGCCGAGGGTGATCTCCGGCTTCCACCCCAGCTCCTGGGCGGCGAGCGAGATGTCGGCCTGCTGCCAGGAGACGGCGGCCGACCGCTCCGAGCCCGCCCCGCTCTCGTCGATCCGGCCGTCGAAGGCGGCGGCCGCGACCAGCCCGTCCGCGATCGCGCGCACCTGCTGGGCCTGCCCGCCGGCCAGGTTGAGCACCCGGGGCAGCGGCCGGTCGGCCCGGACGGTGAGCGCGACGGCCCGGGCGATGTCCCGGGCGTCCACGAAGTCGCGGTACGCGGAGAGATCGCCGACCTCGACCACGCCGCCGGGCGCGGCCCGGCGCAGCTCGGCGGCGAGCCGGCCGGGCAGTGATCCGGCGGGGGAGCCGGGGCCGACCGGGTTGAAGACCCGCAGGACGACGGCGTCCAGTGCCGAGCCGGCCACCGCGAGGCTGCCGGCCAGCTTGGTGGCGCCGTACACGCCGACCGGGCGGGCCTGCGCGTCCTCGGCCAGCGAGCTGCCGGGGTCGCAGACGCCGTACTCGCCGGCCGAGCCGATGTGCACCAGCCGGGCCTGCGGGGCGCCCTCCCGGAGCGCCTCGCAGAGTACGGCCGGGCCACGGGCGTTGACCTCGGAGAGGGTGACGGCGCTGCCGGACACGGCCCCGGCGAAGTTGACCACCACGTCGACCGAGAGCTGCCCGAGCCGGTCGGCGAGGGCGCCGGGTGCGGCCGTGGCGAGGTCGACGGCGAGGTCGTGCGAGGGTCTGCGGCCGCCGGTGAGCACGGTGGCTCCCGGCAGGTCCCGCAGGGCGGCGGCGGCGTGGCGGCCGAGGAAGCCGTCCGCGCCGAGCAGCAGGATTCTCACGCGGCCCGCCCGTCGGCGCCGGCCGGCTCGGCCGGCTCGATGGCGGTCTCCGGCGTGGTCCGGGCGGCCGGGACGGGGAGGACCGCGGGCTCGCTGCGGACGGCCGGTACGGCGTGCAGGCCCTCGGGGGCCTCGTCGCGCAGCAGCAGTCCGCGGTTGGCCGCGAAGTCCGCGTTGGCCCGGTCGTAGTCGTCCGGGCGGCCGATGTCGAGCCAGTAGCCGTCGAACTCGTAGGCGGACGGCGGGGTCTCGGCGGCGAGCAGGTCCAGGACGAGCTCGTCGAAGCCGAGCGGCAGGCCGGGGGTGTACTTGGCGAGGGTGGAACGGGACACGCCGTACACGCCCATCGAGACGCGGTAGTCGATGCTCGGCTTCTCCTGGAAGCCGACGATGCTGCTGCCCTCGGTGGTCAGCACGCCGAAGTCGATCTTGACCTGGCGGGCGTAGGTGGCGATGGTCAGCGGCGCACCGGACTCCTCGTGGTGCTTGAGCACCCCGGCGAAGTCCAGGTCGGTGAGGATGTCGCCGTTCATCACCAGGAAGTTCTCGGGCAGCCGGTCCTGCATGGTGAGCAGCGGGCCCATGGTGCCGAGCGGGCTGTCCTCGACGGCGTAACCGACGCGCAGCCCCCACTGCGAGCCGTTGCCGACGTACGCGCGGATGATGTGACCGAGGTGGCCGATGGCCAGCGTCACGGTCTTGAAGCCCGCCGAGGCGAGCTGGCGCATCACGATCTCCAGGATCGCGTGCTGGTCGCCGATCGGGACGAGCGGCTTGGGCAGGGCGGTGGTGTACGGGCGAAGGCGGACACCCCTGCCACCGGCCAGGATTACTGCGTGCATGGTAAATCCCCCACGAAGACGTTGTCTGAGTGTTGCTGGACGGGTCAGACGTTGTGGCGGTACGACGGTGTGGACGTCGGACGGTGAGATCAGACGTTGTAGAGGTCGGTCTTGTAACGCGCGAGGTTGGCCGGGTCGCGGAAGAACTCGATGGTCTGCTCCAGGCCCTCCTCCAGCGAGTGGCCCGGGGTCCAGCCGGTGGCGGTGCGCAGCCGGGTGGCGTCCGCGACCAGGCGCATGACCTCGGAGTTGGTCGGGCGGATGCGCTGCTCGTCCTCCTTGACGGTGACGTCGACGCCCATCAGCTTGCCGACCAGGGTGACCAGGTCGCCGACGGAGATCTCGCCGCCGGTGCCGGCGTTGAAGGTCCGCCCGACGACGGTCTCGGCGGGCGCGGTGCCGACGGTGCGGAACGCGGCGGCGGTGTCCTTGACGAAGGTGAAGTCGCGGGTCGGCCGCAGGTCGCCGAGGGTGATCGTGGTCTCGCCGGCCGCGAGCTGGGCGATCACGGTCGGGATGACGGCGCGCATCGACTGGCGCGGGCCGAAGGTGTTGAACGGGCGCAGCGTGACGACNGGCGTCTCGAAGCTGGCGTGGTAGCTGTCCGCGAGGCGGTCGCCACCGGCCTTCGAGGCGGCGTACGGGGACTGCGTGTTGATCGGGTGGTCCTCGGTGATCGGCACGGTCTGCGCGGTGCCGTACGTCTCGCTGGTCGAGGTGTGCACCAGACGCGGGATGTCCAGGTGGCGCACGGCCTCCAGGACGTTGAGGGTGCCCGTCACGTTGGTCTCGATGTACGAGTGCGGCGCCTGGTACGAGTACGGGATCGCGATCAGCGCGGCCAGGTGGTAGACCGCCTCGGTGCCCTTGACCAGGCCGTTGACCGAGCCCGGGTCGCGGACGTCGCCGAGGACGATCTCCACCGAGTCGAGCACCTCGCGGTCGAGGGTCTCCAGCCAGCCGAAGGACGAGAAGGAGTTGTACTGGACCATCGCGCGGACGTGNTGGCCGTCGGCGACCAGGGTCTCGACGAGGTGGGAGCCGATGAAGCCCTCGGCTCCGGTGACGGCGACGGTGCTCATGCTTGTGAGGTCTCTTTCTGCTGGGCGTTCGGTTGAGGGTTGCGGTACGCCGGCGGGCCTGTGGTGGTGCCCGCCGGAGATCAGCGGTGCTTCGTGGTGCGGCCGAGCACGGGCCCGGCGATGGAGGTGAGGACGAGGGCGGCCGCCCCGCAGCCGAGGAGCTGCAGGACGGTCGGGTCGTAGCCGGCGAGCAGTCCGGCGCTCTCGGCGCCCGCGGCGGCCAGACAGATCAGGGTGGTGCTCCAGCTGTGGCCGAAGGCGTTCAGCAGCAGCGCCAGCCAGAGCGCGCCGCCGAGTACCAGCAGCGCGCCGAGCTGGACGATGCCGAGCGTCGGCGCGCCGGGCCAGAGCACGGTCGCGGCCGCGTCCAGGGACGCCACCGTGGTGAGGTAGGTGAGCAGGCAGCCGAGCAGCACACCGCCGGTGCGCCGGACGAACTGCCCGGGGGTGTGGCTGGTGCGCAGCGAGGCCACCGCCATCGCCCGGTAGCGGAAGAGCAGCCACTCGGCGAGGCCGAGACTGAGCGTCAGCGCGACCATCGCCGGGCCGGTGGGCGTGGCGGTCGTCCCGGCGAGCACGCCGGGGCCGACGGCCTGTTCGATGGTGGTGCCGAGCCCGGCGATCAGCGTCAGGGTGCCGACCGCGAGCCCGAACAGCCCGTGCGGCAGCTCCTGGAGCAGCGGCAGCTTCAGCTCGCCACCGTCCTGCTCGGCACGCAGGCAGCTCCGTATCTCCTGGGTGGCCAGCGCGAGCGCGAGCCCGAGGGTGGCCAGCAGNACCGCGCTCCGGACGACCTGCGGAACGTCGATNACCAGCACCACGCCCGCGCCGAGCGCCGACGGCGCCAGCGCGACCAGCAGGGACTTCTCCCGGCCGAGGACGAGCAGCACGGTGGCGGCGGCCAGGTAGCCGGACTGGCCGGCGGCGAACAGCAGCGAGGCGAGCGGCCCGCCCACCACGTACGAGGCGGTGGCGGCGATCAGGGCGCCGACCGGGGCGCCCACCGCCAGGCACCGGCCGGCCGCGCGGCGCCGGCCACGGCCGAGCCAGGCGTACGAGCGGTGCGCGAGCGCCTGGTTCCAGGCCCAGCTGACGAGCGTGGCGGCGGACAGCGCGACCATGCCGGAGGGAAGGCCGAAGCGCATCCGGTCGACGGCGAAGAGGTTGGCGCCGAGCAGGTAGCCGAGGCCGGGCAGGGCGAAGACGAGGCCGCGCACCACGCAGCGCCACGGGTCGGCCCGCCAGGGGTTGGCGAACTCGGCGCTCGGGCCGGGGTAGCGGCGCTCGATCTTGACGAACAGTTCCTCGGCGAGGGTGAAGGAGTCCGGCCGGCCGTAGTTCAGCGCGGCCTGCTCGTCGGTCAGCCCGTCCGACTCCAGGAACGCCGCGATCTCGTACGGGTGCACGGCGTCGGCGCAGACGTCGGCGAGCCGCTCGGCGAGTGCGTCGATCGGGTCGGCGCAGACGCCCTCGTCCACCGGCTCCGGCGCGACGGCCCTGCGGCGGTGCCGCGGCAGGGTGCGCAGCTGCATGGTCTGCTCGGCCCACTCGGGACCGGCCTCGTCGGGAACGAGGCGGAGCGGGCCGCTCATCGGGCCTCCTGGAGCTTCTCGGCGCGGCCCCAGGTGACGGGCCCTTCGGCCTGGGCGTCCGCCGGGGTGTCGGCCGGGATGTCCTCGCCGACGGCGATGACACCCTCCGGGAGCCAGCGGGCGGTGCCGAGCAGCTCGGTGTAGATGCTCCGGAAGCCGTCGATGTTCTGCCGCAGGGTGAACTGGTCGATCACCCGCAGCCGGGCCTGCTCGCCGAGCCGGGCCCGCCGTTCGGGGTCGCGCAGCAGCTCCAGGGCGGCGGCGGCCATCGGCTCGGGCTCGCGCGGGGGGACGACCAGGCCGGTGTCCCCGACGGCCTCGCGGACGCCGCCCACGTCGGTGGAGACGGTGGAGCGCCCGCAGGACATCGCCTCGATCAGGGTGAACGGGAAGCCCTCGCTGATGCTGGAGAGCATCACCACGTTCCCGGCCGCGTAGGCGTCCGTGATGTCGGCGACGCGGCCCTCGAAGACCACCGAGTCGGCGATGCCGAGTTCGGCCGCCAGGGCTATGCAGCCGTCGCGGTAGCCCTCGCCGCCCTTGGGGGTGCCGCCGAACAGGCGCAGCTTCGCGTCCGGCAGCTCCTTGAGGACGATCGCGAACGCCCGGATCAGCGTCTCCAGGTCCTTGATCGGGTCGACCCGCCCGGCCCAGCTGAGGGTCGGGGTCTCGGGCTCGGGCCCGGCCGGCGGGAAGGCCGCCGGGTCGACGCCGTTGTACACCGTGCGGATGTGCGCGGACGGCGTGCCGCCGCGCTCCTCCCAGCGCCGGTTGTACCGGTTGCCGGGGGTGACCAGGGCGGCCCGCGCGTAGCTCTCCTCGGCGAGCATCCGGTAGAAGCCCAGCAGCAGCGCCTTGACGGGCCAGCGGTAGGGGCCGGTGCGGTAGCCGAGGTAGCGCTCGCGCAGGTAGATGCCGTGCTCGGTGAGCAGGAACGGTACGCCGTACTGCTGGGCGGCGATCAGGCCCGGCAGGGTGGCCAGGCCGCCGCTGGCCGCGTGCGCGACGCCGCCCTGCGGGGGCTCGACCGACAGCGGGCGCAGCGCGTGCTCCAGCAGGTCGGTGGCGTTGAGCGCGTCGTGCAGGGTGGGCCGGGAGACGGCGGTCGGCAGGTAGTCGCGGGTCCAGACGCGCTGGAGGGTGCGCAGGGCGGGCTCGCTGCGCAGCGCGGGGCTGAGCAGGCCGCGCCGCGCGAGGTCGGCGAAGCCGTACAGCTCGGTGCCGAAGTGTGTGGTGTAGACGGGGTCGAGGATGGAGTGCAGGAAGCGCTCGTACGCGTCCAGGAACCGCCGCATCTCCTTGCCGCGGGGTGCCTTGGCGTTGGAGGCCGGGCCCCAGAGCGGTGCCATGGTCACCGACCGCACGTTCGCCGGCAGTTCCCAGGCGAGCGACTCGTGGCCGGTGCCGGTGACCGCGATGATGTCGAACTCGACGTCGGGCATGCCGACGACGAGCTGGTCGCACCAGACGCTGACGCCACCGTGCTGGTGCGGATACGTCCCCTCGGTGAGCAGGGTGACGCGCATCCCTGACCCCCCTCCTTTTCTTCCCCTCGAAGCCCGCAGTGGTGGGCGGGCGTACAGCCGGTGGTGGGGCGGGATCGCCCGCCCCACCACCGTCGTGCGAACTACCGGTTGCCGGCCTTGCCGGCGGTCTTCGTGGCCGGGGCGGTGGTGGCCGCCGTCGGCTTGGTGCTGGTGGTGGCCGCCTTGCCCGCGGCCGGCTTGGTGCCGGTCTTGCCCGCGGCGGCCTTGCCCGTGAGGGCCTTGCCGAGGACGGGGACGCCGCTGCCGGGCACCAGGGTCTGGGCGTCGGTCCGGGCGGTGTCGCTCGGGCCGGCCGGCACCGCGGTGGCGGCGCCGCTCGGCACGACGGTGTCGGTCGTCGCCGGGGCGGCGACGGACTTGGCCGCGACGGTGGCCGCGACGGCGCCGGCCGGTGCGGCCGGGGTCTGGGCGGCCGTCAGCTTCAGCGTGATGGTGCTCTGCAGCGCGGCGGGCTTGACCCAGCCGGACAGCGAGCCGGCGTAGGCGGTGCCGAAGGCGGCGCTGCCGAAGGCCAGCTTCTGGGTGGTGCCGGTCGGCATGGTCGCCTCGGCCTGCACGCCGGAGGGCGCGCTGACCGTGATGGTGTCGCCGATGCGGTAGCCGGTGACCTGGCCGGCCGTCACGGCGGTGTTCCAGGCGGCGCGGCGCTGGAACTCGGCGCCGATCTCCTTCTGCGGGAGGTTCACGACCGGCGTGCTGTCCGCGTACAGCGAGCGGTAGGTGGAGAGCACCGTCTCCAGCACCGGGTAGACGATCCGGCCCTCGGCCAGGTTCGACTGGTGGATGAAGTGCGGCCGCGGGTCGTTGTTGAGCACGTGGCCCAGGTCGATCCGCGCCTCCAGCGGCACGATGTACGAGGTGTAGCCGGTGGTGGTGTTCAGCGGCGTGGACAGGCAGGTGGAGTTCGCGTTGTTCTCGCAGACCCCGCTGCCGCCGTTGGCGACGCTGGTGTAGATCCAGTTGTACTCGTCCGTCTCCTCCTGCGCCGTGGCGGCGTTGTAGAAGACGTTCATCGGGTAGCGCGGCACGGTCAGCGTGGAGGTGCCGACGGCGCGCTGGCCGCTCTCGCGGGAGGCGTCGCTCGCGGTCCACTTGACCCCGTTGGCGGCCAGGGCGGGCGCCAGGTAGGGGTTGTCGCTGGTCTCCTGGGGGGCGGTCAGCAGGCCGGAGTGCTCACCGGTGACCAGCTCGGTCTTGTCGATCACCAGGCTGTGCGCGGTGGCCCAGTCGAGGTTGTTCTTGACCTGGGAGCCGATGGTGGCCTGGTCGACCCAGACGGTGTTGCCGCCGGCGTCCTTGGTGCACTTCCACGGCACCACGGAGACGTCCTGCAGGCAGCCGAGGTAGGGGTGCTGGTAGGTGTGGTTGATCCAGCGGTAGCTGGTCTGGTCGGCCACCATCTGGTCGACGACCGGGTCGGCGGTGACCCCGTGGTCGGCCTTCCAGTCCTCGCTGCCGCCACCGTTGAACACCATGTCCATGGTGAAGTTGTGGTCGGTCTGCCACTGCTTCGCGTACTGGGCGTCGGCCGGCGTCATCCGGATCGGGTTGGCCGTCTCGGGCGTGCCGGGCGGGCAGGTGACGTCACCGGGGGTGCACTTGAGGACGGTGTCCCAGCGGTCGTCGGCGAGGAAGACGTCGTCGACGTGGGCCGCGAAGTAGTTGCGGTCGTAGCCGAGGTGGATGCCCTGCGTCACCCAGTCGACGATGCCGCGCGCCAGCAGCCGGTACTGCTGCTGGTACTGGTTGTAGACGAAGGTGACGACCAGTTCCTTGCGGCCGTCGTGGGTGTACTCGCCGACCAGCGAGCCGCGCTCGGTGGCGCCGGGGATCGGGGCGTCCACCAGCGGCTTGAAGTCGGCGCCGGCCAGCGGGGTGGCCAGGTAGCCGTAGCTCTCGCTGACGGCGGCGGAGTTGTCCTCGAACGGGACGCTGCCCTTGAGGTAGCCGAACGGCCCCGCTATGCCGTCGGTGGTGACCTGGCCCTGGGTGCCGTCGAGGGTGCCGATGTAACCGGGGTTCTGCGCCCAGTTCAAACCCACGTCCGGGCGGGCATAGGTGTAGGCATCGACCTGACGGATACCGAAGGTGGCCTCGAAGGCGGCGAGAGCCGTCATCTCGGCCGAGCCGGCGGCGAAGGGGTTGTCGTTGGGCATGACGACGCCCTGGAACTTCGCGCGCGGGATGCCGTTGACGGTGTCGCTGAGGAAGGCGGCGTCGATCACCGGCCGGTTGGCGTCGTTGAGGTTGACGATCTTGTACGGGGTGCCCTGGCTCGCCAGTTCGGCGGCGATCGCGGCGGTCGCGGGACCGCCGTCGTCGATCACGAGCACCGTGAGGTCAATCCGGTTGCTGGTCGTGGCGTGGGCGATGGACGACTGGAGACCGCCGGCCAACAGGACTGCCGCCGCGCACGCGGCAACTCTTCGGGTCGCTCGACCCATGGTGGTTCCTCCCCTGGGGCAGGGGCGTTCGCTGCTCGGCGCCCGCATGCCCTGACTCTGTTCGAAGGCAGCAGGCTGCCAGCCACACATCTTGCTGGACGATCAGGGGTGCATGGGACCAAATGGGTGAGAGTGCAGCGAATCTGTTACCAACGTTCATGTCGGTGCCATAAAGGCCTCGAACGCGGTCATAAAGGCTCAATCTGCGCAAATATTTTAATACTCACAACAATCAGTCAGTGACTGACAACAATCTGTCGACGATCCCGCCCCCCGGGTGGATCTTCGCTGGTCACCGGCTACTGCCGGGTACGCCGTGACGGACCCGCCTAGACTGGCGACGTCTGCCACTCTCGCACATGAGTGCCTTTGATCGGGCAGGTTCATGCAACATCGCGCGGTTCTGTGCCGCTGCGTTCCGGATATCCGTACGGAGGCCCTCCCGTGACCGAGCAGCAGACCGTGATCACCGAAGAGGAGGGCGCAATCCCGGCGCCCGAAATCACCGCTGCGCACACCCCGAGCGCCCCTTCGGACAGTCCCGCCGAGATGGCCGCCGCCCGCAGTCTCGGGCTCCACGGCGCCGTCAACGCCCGCGATCTCGGCGGCTACCGGACGGCCGACGGAAGGGCCCTGCGGCACGGCCGCGCCCTGCGCAGCGACGGCCTCAACCGCCTCACCGACGCGGACCTCGACGTCCTGGTCGCGCACGGCCTGCGCCACATCGTGGACCTGCGCAGCCTCGACGAGGTCCGCGAGGCGGGCCCCGACCGCGTCCCCGGCCTGCCGGTCGCGGAGATCGCCGCCGCCGAGCTCTCCGCCACCCCGCTCACCGTCGAGCCCGTCGGCGCCGACGGCATCACCCTGCACCACCTGCCGGTCTTCGCCGCCGACTTCGACATCTACGTGGCCCTGCGCGACGCCCTGGCAGACCGCAGCGCCGAGAAGCAGCGCGCCCTGCTCGGCGACGGCCGGGCCGCGGCGATGATGGTCGGCCTCTACCGCTGGTTCGTCACCGACGCGGTCGCCCGGGAGCGCTTCGCCACCGTGCTGCGCCTGCTGGCCGCCCCCGACGGAGCGCCGCTGCTCTTCCACTGCTCGGCCGGCAAGGACCGCACCGGCTGGACGGCCGCGATCCTGCTCACGGCGCTCGGGGTGGACCGCGACACCGTCTACGCCGACTACCTGCTGACCAACGAGCGCTCGGCCGCGATCATCGAGACCATCGTCGACAGTTTCGGCACCCGGGGCCTCATGCAGGAGCCGGCGCTGCTGCTGCCGGTCTTCCGCGCCGACCGCGGCTACCTGGACGCGGCGTTCGAGGAGGTCGGCCTCGGCTGGGCGTCCTTCGAGGACTTCTGGCAGGACGGCCTGGGCCTCGACGAGGGCGTGCTGGAGGGCCTGCGCGCCAACCTGCTGGCAGGCTGACGCACAGGCTGCCCCCGGGCGGTACGCAGGCGGCTCACAGGCGGCTCACAGGCCCGTCCCGGCCCCGCCGGTCGGGCCGCGCCGGTCAGGCCTCGCTGATCAGGCCCTCACGCAGCTGGGTGAGGGTCTTGGTGAGCAGCCGGGAGACGTGCATCTGCGAGATGCCGATCTCCTCGCCGATCTGCGACTGGGTCAGGTTCCCGAAGAACCGCAGCATGATGATCCGGCGCTCGCGCGGCGGCAGCTTGGCCAGCAGCGGCTTGAGCGACTCGCGGTACTCCACGCCCTCCAGCGCGAGGTCCTCGTAGCCGAGCCGCTCGGCCAGCGGCCCGTCGCCGTCCTCCTCGCCGGGGCTGGAGTCCAGCGAGCTGGCGGTGTAGGCGTTGCCGACCGCCAGGCCCTCCACCACGTCCTCCTCGCTGACGCCCAGGCAGACGGCCAGCTCGGCGACGGTGGGGGAGCGGTCGAGCCGCTGCGCCAGCTCGTCGCCGGCCTTGGTG
>FJVZ01000115.1_pt1 | contig 16329 bp, 12 predicted proteins | sample 1011841 | NCBI WGS metagenome assembly FJVZ01 (sample SAMEA3912450, study PRJEB9761) | metagenome | biome: forest; material: soil | place: USA | collected 2011-06-22 | depth 0.1 m
GCGCGGCCGACCCGGCCTCGCACACCCGTCACCAGGATGGTCACAGTCATTCTCCGTTCGATCGGCAGACTCGGCGGAACAGGGATCGCCGACGGGGCCGCGCACGGATTCCCGCGGCCACCTCGAAGGCCTATCCGCTTTTCCCGCAGCCTAGTTGACGATGTCGCCGACGAGCGGCCGAGGCCTGGAAGTTGGCCGGGATCAGGCCTTGACCGGTCGGTCCGATCGAACACCCCGAGCAAGCGCCCCGCTCTGCACCGCGCCGAGCACGCCGCCGCGCCGTCGGGTTCCTCCCCGGCGGCGCGGTGGCTGGTGGCTGGTGGCTGGTGGCTGGTGNCTGATGGCCCGCCAGGGCTCCGCTACCTCCGGGCGTTGCGGTTGCGCAGGATCCGGCCCAGCTTCTTCAGCTTCCGCACGTTGGTGTCCGCGATGTCGAACAGCGTCCCGGCGCTGACCAGGGCCAGCACCAGGCTGCCCGAGACGGCCATCACCGGCGGCCGGTACTCGGTGCCCCGGACGGAGGTGAAACCGGGCTCCTTCACGGCCTTGAGCGTGAGATCGGCCTTCGGCAGCCGGTTCAGGTAGGCCAGCCGCCAGATGCCGGGCAGGGCGGCGTACGCCCGCATGCCGGCCTTGGTCGGCGGGAGGTCCTCGCCGTTCTCCAGGCGCCACTTGGCCCGCCGCTCCAGACCCCGGTGCCAGCCCTCGACCAGGCCCGCGACCATGTGCGGGTCGAGGCGGTGCCAGGGCGCCGACTGGGAGAGGTAGAGCCGGCGCGAGAGCCCCTCCCGCAGCCGGACGTGCTCCGCGTTCTCCTCGGCCGTCCGGCCACCGGTCTCCACCAGCCAGCGGGCGGAGCGGAACCGGCCGAGCATCGCGGCGCCGAACACCGTGAGGTCCAGCAGGTGGTCGAGGATGAAGAAGCGGCTGTCACCGATCGCGGTGCTGTACTTGGAACGCACCATCGAGCGCATGATCCGCCAGTCGGCCGTCACGGCCCGGTTGACGTGGTCCAGGTACGCGGTNTCCAGCGTCCCTTCCTGGATGTCGCGTTGGGCGATGTTCGCGACGTGCCAGGAGGTGGTCATGGACAGCGAGATGCCCTGGCTGTAGTACGCGTCGATGATCGAGGAGGCGTCGCCGACCATCGCGTAACGCTGCGGCGAGACGAAGGTGTCGGTGCAGTGCTGGACGTCCTTGTAGGCGCTGAACTCCAGCATGTTCTCCTCGGTGATCCAGTCCAGGATCGGGTAGCGGCGGAGGATCTTCCAGAACACCTCGCGGGCGTTCCCCTCCTCCGGCGGCCGGCCCCGGTGGTAGGTCACCCCGATGCTGACACGGTCCCCGGCGAGCCGGATGACCCAGATCCAGTAGTCCTCGCCCCACAGGTGGAGGGTGTTGCGGTCACGCTGGGCGGTGTCGCCGTCCGGGAAGTGGTACGTCCAGCGCTCGTCGAAGAGCTCGTCCGTGCAGTTGGCGAACTGCCCCCAGGCGGCCGTCGTGCTGAACTCCTCGTCCAGCGGCAGGTCGTGGCCGAAACGGCGGGCCAGCAGCCGGGCCTGGCCCGAGCAGTCGACCATCCAGCGGGCCGAGATCTGCCCGCCCTCCTTCTTGTCGCGCGAGCTCCAGGTCAGAGTGTGGTCACCGTCGCCGTCGCCGAGCTCCACATCCCGCACCAGGCCCCGGTCGAGGAAGGTGAGCCCTTCCATCTTCCGNGCCAGGTCCCGCAGTTCCGCCTCGATCTCGGGCCGGACGATCTGCGCGTCCTGGAACATCACCCGGGGGAACAGCGGGTTCTCGGCCTTGTCGATCCAGTGCTGCGGCAGCTCGCTCTCGAAGCCCCACTCCGAGACGGACTCGTCGAACTCGGTCTTGCCCTCCATGCCGTGCGCCATCCAGAAGCCGGCCTTGGCGAACGACTTGTTGAGCGAGTCGTCCAACTCGCCCAGCACCCGCAGGAACGCGTTGGAGTAGATCAGCAGCGACTCGCCGACCTTGTAGCTGGCGAGCTGCTTCTCGGTGGGCTGGTCGACGCAGACGACGGTCATCCCGCGCTTGGCCAGCGCGATGGCATTGATCAGCCCCACCACGCCCGCGCCGATCACACACACGTCCGCGCGGATGGTCTCCTCCGGCGCTGCCGTCTCCTGGTTTGCAGACATGAGGTCTCCTCTGTTGGAGCGGGGCATGCTTGCTGACGCGCGTCAGCTCAATGCTGCCGTCCTGGTCGACATCGTAGGTTTGCTGTTCGGTACCTGACGACTTCGGTATTGCTCGATCGTCCGCACGGCTTCCGCTGACGAATCCCTTGCAATCAAGGGGAGTTCGAGTGGCCCACGGCCCTCAGGCGATGCTCCAGGAGTCCTTGCCGGCGAGGAGGGNGGCGAGGTCGCCCGGCCCCTGCTCGGCGACGGCACGCTCCANCTGCTCGGCCATCAACGTGTCGTACACCGGCCGGCGGACACTGCGCAGGACCCCGATCGGCGTGTGGTGCAACGCGTCCGCGTCCGCGATCCGGGTCAACGCGAACGCCGTCGCCGGACCCGCCGCATGCGCGTCGTGCACCAGCACCCGGCCCTCGTTCTCCGCCGTCACCGCGCCCACCGACAACTCACCCGACACCGCGTCCCGGAACACCCCCTGCCCGCCGCCGGCACCGAACCGCACCGGCTTCCCGTGCTCCAGCCGCACCAACGCCTCGTCCCGCGTCCCCGGCTCCTTCAACACCTCGAACGCACCGTCGTTGAAGATGTTGCAGTTCTGGTAGATCTCCACCAACGCCGTACCCTCGTGCTCCGCCGCCGCCCGCAGCACCGACTGCAGATGCTGACGGTCCGAGTCGATCGTCCGCGCCACGAACGTCGCCTCCGCGCCGATCGCCAACGACAACGGATTGAACGGCGCGTCCAACGACCCCATCGGCGTCGACTTCGTGATCTTCCCGACCTCACTCGTCGGCGAGTACTGACCCTTCGTCAACCCGTAGATCCGGTTGTTGAACAACAGGATCTTCAGATTCACATTCCGCCGCAACGCGTGGATCAGATGATTCCCACCGATCGACAACGCGTCACCGTCACCCGTCACCACCCACACACTCAGATCCCGACGCGACGTCGCCAACCCCGTCGCGATCGCCGGCGCCCGCCCATGAATCGAATGCATCCCGAACGTGTTCATGTAGTACGGGAACCGCGACGAACACCCGATCCCCGACACGAACACCGTGTTCTCACGCCGGATACCCAACTCCGGCATGAACGCCTGCACCGCCGCCAGAATCGCGTAGTCCCCACACCCAGGGCACCACCGCACCTCCTGGTCCGTCTTGAAATCCCGCGCACTCTGCGGACCGTCCGACTTCGGCACCAGACTCAACGACGGAAAACCACCCGGCGTCCGACCACCCGGCATGCTCTCACTCATTGGTCCCATCCCCGTCCAGAGTCCCGATCGCCGCCCACAGCATGTCCGCCAACTGCGCCGCCTTGAACGGCAACCCGCGCACCTGGTTGTACGACTGCGCATCCACCAGATACCGCGCCCGCAACAGAAGCGCGAGCTGCCCCAGGTTCATCTCCGGCACGATCACCCGCTCGTACGCACCCAGCACCGCACCCAGATTCGCCGGAAACGGATTCAGATGCCGCAGATGCGCCTGCGCCACCCGACCACCGTCGGCCCGCACCCGCCGCACCGCAGCAGCCACCGGCCCGTACGTCGAACCCCACCCCAGCACCAGCACCCGCGCCCCACCCGGATCGTCCACCTCCACATCCGGCACCACGATCCCGTCCACCTTCGCCTGCCGGGTCCGCACCATGAAATCGTGATTCGCCGGATCGTAGGAGATGTTCCCCGTCCCGTCCTGCTTCTCGATCCCCCCGATCCGATGCTCCAACCCCGCCGTCCCCGGCACCGCCCACGGCCGCGCCAACGACACCGGATCCCGCAGATACGGCCAGAACTCACCCTCCGGCGTATTCGGCCCCGTCGCGAAACCAGCCTCGATCACCGGCAACTCCCCCACCTCCGGCACCCGCCACGGCTCGGAGCCGTTCGCCAGGTAACCGTCACTCAGCAGGAACACCGGCGTCCGGTACGTCACCGCGATCCGCGCCGCCTCCAACGCGGCNTCGAAACACTCCGCCGGCGTAGCCGGCGCCACCACCGGCACCGGCGCCTCCCCGTTGCGACCGAACATCGCCTGNAGNAGNTCNGCCTGCTCCGTCTTCGTCGGCAACCCCGTCGACGGCCCGCCCCGCTGGATGTCCACCACCAGCAACGGCAACTCCAACGACACCGCCAACCCGATCGTCTCCGACTTCAACGCCACCCCCGGCCCCGACGTGGTCGTGACGCCCAGCGCCCCGCCGAACGCCGCACCCAGCGCCGCCCCGATCCCNGCGATCTCGTCCTCCGCCTGGAACGTACGCACACCGAAATTCTTGTGCCGGCTGAGCTCGTGCAGGATGTCCGACGCCGGAGTGATCGGATACGACCCCAGGAACACCGGCAGCCCCGACACCTCCCCCGCCGCCACCAACCCGTACGACAACGCCAGATTCCCCGAGATGTTCCGGTACCGCCCCGCCGGCAACGCCGCCGGCGCCACCTCGTACGAGACCGCGAAATCCTCCGTCGTCTCCCCGAAGTTCCACCCCGCCCGGAACGCCACGACATTCGCCTCAGCGATCAACGGCTTCTTCGCGAACTTCGACCGCAGGAACGCCTCCGTCCCCGCCGTCGGCCGGTGGTACATCCACGACAACAACCCCAGAGCGAACATGTTCTTCGCCCGCTCCGCGTCCTTGCGCGCCAGACCGCTGTCCTTCAACGCCTCCAGCGTCAACGTCGTCAACGGCACCCGGTGCAGATGGAACCCGTCCAACGAACCGTCGCCCAACGGATCCGCCGCATACCCCACCTTCGCCAACGCCCGCTTCGTGAACTCGTCCGTGTTCACGATGATCTCCGCACCACGCGGCAGATCCGCCAGGTTCGCCTTCAAAGCCGCCGGGTTCATCGCCACCAGCACGTTCGGCGCGTCGCCGGGGGTCAGGATGTCGTGGTCCGCGAAGTGCAGCTGGAAACTCGACACACCCGGCAGCGTCCCGGCAGGCGCCCGGATCTCCGCCGGGAAGTTCGGCAGAGTCGACAGGTCGTTACCGAAGGACGCCGTCTCCGAGGTGAACCGGTCACCCGTCAGCTGCATCCCGTCCCCGGAGTCCCCGGCGAACCGGATGATCACCCGGTCCAGCCGCTTCACCGGCTTGACGCGCCCCAGCGGCGAGCCTCCCGGCGGGACCGGGCCGGAGTGGCCCTCGTTCCCGTCCGAGCCGTCCACTGCTTCCGACTGATCGACCTGGCTGGTCACTGCCGCGGACCTCCTCGTGGGCATCAGCCGCGGGCGTGAGCCGTGTGCCCCGTCCGCGTGGTGCACCCTTCGCATCCTATGCGTGGGAGTAATCCATGGGCCGGAACTTCGGCGTGCGGCGCAAAGTGCCTCACCGGTGTCTCCTTCCGCACCACCGCACACTCGTTTCAACACCGGAGAACGGCCCGGCCATACCCCTCGCTCCGGCGGGTCGCACCCGGCCGGGCCCGTCGGGCGTCAGGAGTTCAGGTAGGTGAGCACCGCGAGCACCCGGCGGTGGTCCTCGGGGCTCTGGGCCAGGCCCAGCTTGAGGAAGATGTTGCTCACGTGCTTCTCCACGGCACCGTCCGAGACGACCAGCTGCTTGGCCACCGCGGTGTTGGTGCGGCCTTCGGCCATCAGCCCCAGCACCTCCCGCTCGCGTGGGGTGAGCCCCTCCAGGACGTCGCCGCGGCGGCTGCGGCTCAGCAGCTGCTGCACCACCTCCGGGTCCAGCGCCGTCCCGCCGCCGGCCACCCGGACCACCGCGTCGGCGAATTCGCGTACCTCGGCGACGCGGTCCTTCAGCAGGTAGCCGACGCCCCGGGTGGAGCCGGCCAGCAGCTCGGAGGCGTACCGCTCCTCGACGTACTGCGAGAGCACCAGCACGCCCAGCGAGGGGTACAGGCCGCGCAGCGTGACGCAGGCGCGCACGCCCTCGTCGGTGTGGGTCGGGGGCATCCGCACGTCGGCGACGACCACGTCCGGCAGGGCGTCGGCGGCGGCCAGGTCGTGGATCGTCCGCAGCAGCGACTCGCCGTCCCCGACGCCCGCGACGACCTCCAGGCCGCGGTCGGTGAGCAGCCGGGTCAGGCCCTCCCGCAGCAGTACGGAGTCCTCGGCGATGACGACGCGAAGCATGGCGGCCTTCCGGGCTGGTCTGGGCTGGACTGACGTGATCAGTCTTCCCTATCCGCAGCGCCGGAACAGGACTATCCGTTCAGACCATCACATCGTACGGATGGCCACCGCGTCGCAGAGGCCCTGCAGTGCGGCCTTCGCCGGGCACTCCGGCAGCGGGGCCAGCAGTGCGCGGGCCTCCTCGGCGTAGCGCAGCGTCTCGCGGCGGGCACGCTCCAGCGCGGGGTGCTTGCGCAGCAGGCGCAGCGCCTCGGCGTGCAGCTCGTCGTCGGCCAGGTCGAGCTGGAGCAGCTCGCGCAGCCGGGCGTCCGCCGGGTCGGAGTCGTCCGCCGGCATCTGCTGGAGCAGCAGGATCGGCAGTGTGGGGACGCCCTCGCGCAGGTCGGTGCCGGGGGTCTTGCCGGACTCGTGGCCGTCGCTGGCGATGTCGAGCACGTCGTCGGCCAGCTGGAAGGCGGTGCCCATCCGCTCGCCGTACTGGGTCAGGATGTCGACGGCCCACGGCTCGGCGCCGGCCATCAGTGCGCCGAAGTGACAGGAGACGGCGACCAGCGAGCCGGTCTTGCCGGCCATCACGTCGAGGTAGTGCTGGAGCGGGTCGTCCTCCGGCGCGGGGCCGGCCGTCTCCAGGATCTGGCCGGTGACCAGCCGCTCGAACGCGTCGGCCTGGAGCCGGACGGCCTCCGGGCCGAGGTCGGCGAGCACCTGCGAGGCGCGGGAGAAGAGGAAGTCGCCGGTGAGGATGGCGACGGAGTTGTCCCAGCGGGAGTTCGCGCTGGGGGCGCCGCGCCGCACGGGCGCCTCGTCCATGACGTCGTCGTGGTAGAGCGTCGCGAGGTGGGTCAGCTCGACCACCACGGCCGCCGGGACGACGCCCGGCGCGTACGGGTCGCCGAACTGCGCGGCGAGCATCACCAGCAGCGGGCGGAAGCGCTTGCCGCCGGCCTCGATGAGGTGGCTCGCCGTGATGGTGATGAAGGAGACGTCGCTCTTGACGGCCTCGGCGAGGGCGGTTTCCACCGCGTCCATGCCGGCCTGGACGTCGCGGGTCAGATCGCGGTCCTGCACGCTGAGCCCGAAGGGTCCCACGACGGTCACGAAGACCACTCCTGTCCCTGGTCGATCTAGCGGCCCGGTCCCTGAGTGCCGCCGCTGGCCATACAGGCAGGGTATCCGGTCGGGAGTGGATCACTGCACGGGCGTGCGGGTCTGTCATGGGCGGGACGGATGGAGCTGGTCACACCCCTGTCCGGCACGGACGGCCGGGGCAGAGGTCCGGGCCGCACCGTGCGGCGCGGCCCGGACCTGGTGCACGGCGGTTCAGCGGACGAACGGGGAGACCTTCGACGCCAGGTCCAGGAAGTACTGCGGGAGCAGCCCCAGGCCCAGGGTCACCAGCACGCCCACGCCGATCGCGGTCGCCGTGAAGGCGCTGGGGATGGCCACCGTGGGGCCGCCCGGCTGGGGGTCGGAGAAGAACATCAGCACGATCACCCGGATGTAGAAGAACGCCGCCACGGCGGAGCTCAGCACACCGACGATGACCAGCGGCGTGGCGCCGCCGGCCGCCGCGGCCTGGAAGACCGCGAACTTCCCGGTGAAGCCCGAGGTGAGCGGGATGCCCGCGAAGGCCAGCAGGAACAGCGCGAAGACGGCCGCCAGCAGCGGGGAGCGCCGGCCGAGGCCCGCCCAGCTGGAGAGGTGGGTGGCCTCGCCCTTGGAGTCGCGGACCAGGGTGACGACGGCGAACGCGCCGAGCGTCACGAAGGAGTACGCCAGCAGGTAGAAGAGCACCGCGCCCAGGCCCTGCTTGTTGGTGGCGATCACGCCGGTGAGGATGAAACCGGCGTGCGCGATCGAGGAGTACGCGAGCAGGCGCTTGACGTCCTGCTGGGTGACGGCCAGCACGGCGCCGACCACCATGGTGAGGATCGCCACTCCCCACATCACCGGCCGCCAGTCCCAGCGCAGGCCGGGGAAGGCCACGTAGAACAGCCGCATGAGGGCGCCGAACGCGGCCACCTTGGTCGCGGCGGCCATGAAGCCGGTGACGGGCGTCGGGGCGCCCTGGTAGACGTCCGGCGTCCAGGAGTGGAAGGGCACCGCGCCGACCTTGAACAGCAGGCCGACCGAGAGCAGCGCCAGGCCGATCAGCAGCAGGGCGTCGTTCTGCGTGGTGCTCAGCAGGGCCTGGGTGGCCGGTGCCTCGCCGGAGATGACGTCGGCGATGTCGCCGAGCCGGACGCTGCCCGCGTAGCCGTACAGCAGGGCGGTGCCGAACAGGAAGAACGCCGAGGCGAACGCGCCGAGCAGGAAGTACTTGACGGCCGCCTCCTGGGAGAGCAGCCGGCGGCGGCGGGCGAGCGCGCAGAGCAGGTAGAGCGGGAGGGAGAAGACCTCCAGCGCCACGAACATCGTCAGCAGGTCGTTGGCCGCCGGGAAGAGCAGCATGCCGCCGACCGCGAACATGGTGAGCGGGAAGACCTCGGTGCTGGCGAAGCCGGCCCGGGTGGCGCTGCGCTCGTGCTCGCCGCCGGGGGTGGCGGCGGCCTGCGGGGCGAAGGCGTCCACCGGGACGCCGCCGATGCTCGGCTCCAGCCTGCGTTCGGCGTAGGTGAGGACGGCGACGACGGCGACCAGCAGAATGACGCCCTGCAGGAACAGGGCCGGCCCGTCGAGCGCGACCGAGCCCATCGCGAGCAGATCCACCTTGGTGCTGCCGTAGCCCTGCGAGGCGAGCACGATCACGGCCGTGAAGGCACCGGCCAGGCCGAGCAGCGCGATCGCGATCTGCGTCCAGTAGCGGGCGCGGCGGGGCAGGAACGCCTCGGCGAGGATCCCGGCGACGGCGGCGCCGAAGACCACCAGCATCGGGGAGAGCTGCCCGTACTCGACGTGCGGCGCGGGGATGCTGGGGCTGTTGCCGCCGGCGGCGGCGAGCCACTGGGTCATCACTTGTGCTCACCTCCTGGGGTGGCGGCCACCGGGTGGGCCGGCGCCGGGTCGGTCCGGTGGAGCTGGGAGAGGGTGTCGTCCACCGCCGGGTTGACGATGTCGGTGAGCGGCTTCGGGTAGACGCCGAGCAGGATGGTCAGCGCCACCAGCGGTGCCACCACGGCCAGTTCGCGCACCTTGAGGTCGGGCATCCCGCGTACCGAGTCCTTGACCGGGCCGGTCATGGTGCGCTGGTAGAGCACCAGGACGTACAGCGCGGCGAGCACGATGCCGAAGGTGGCGATGATGCCGAGCACCGGGTACCGGGTGAACGTCCCGACCAGGACGAGGAATTCACTCACGAAGGGCGCGAGGCCCGGCAGCGAGAGGGTGGCCAGGCCGCCGATCAGGAACGTCCCGGCGAGCACCGGGGCGACCTTCTGCACGCCGCCGTAGTCGGCGATCAGGCGCGAGCCGCGCCGCGAGATCAGGAAGCCGGCGACCAGCATCAGAGCGGCCGTCGAGATGCCGTGGTTGACCATGTAGAGGGTCGCGCCGCTCTGGCCCTGGCTGGTCATCGCGAAGATGCCCATGATGATGAAGCCGAAGTGCGAGATCGAGGCGTACGCGATCAGCCGCTTGATGTCCTTCTGGCCGACGGCCAGNAGCGCGCCGTAGATGATGCCGACCACCGCGAGGACCAGGATCGCCGGGGCGAAGGTCTTCGAGGCGTCCGGGAACAGGCCGAGGCAGAAGCGCAGCATCGCGAAGGTGCCGACCTTGTCGACGACGGCCGTGATCAGCACGGCCGTTCCGGCGGTCGACTCCCCCATCGCGTTGGGCAGCCAGGTGTGCAGCGGCCACAGCGGGGCCTTCACCGCGAAGGCGAAGAAGAAGCCCAGGAAGAGCGCCTTCTCGGCGGTGCCGCTGAAGACCAGCTTGCCGTCGGCGATCGCACCGGTGAGCGTCGGCAGGTCGAAGGTGGCGAAGCCCTGCTGCTGCGCGATCACGTACATCCCGATCACGGCGGCCAGCATGACCAGCCCGCCGAGCAGGTTGTACAGCAGGAACTTCACTGCCGCGTACGAGCGCTGGCGCGCCGACTCGGGGCCGCCCGCGCGGTCGCCGAAGCCGCCGATGAGGAAGTACATCGGGATCAGCATGGCTTCGAAGAAGACGTAGAAGACGAAGACGTCGGTCGCCAGGAAGGACACGATGACCATCGCCTCGACGGCCAGGATCAGCGCGAAGAAGCCCTGGGTACGGCGTACGCTTTCAAATGTCTGGGACTCCAGGGTGCCCTCGGGCGCGGGCGCCGGGTCGGCGTCGTGCCAGGAGGCGAGCATCACCACCGGGACGAGCACCGCCGTCAGCAGTGCCAGCACGGTGCCGATGCCGTCCGCGCCGAGCGAGAAGCTGATCCCGAACGACCTGATCCAGCTGTACGACTCGGTGAGCTGGTAGCGGGCCCCGCCCGGCTCGAACTTCACCGCGATGACGGCCGCGAGCGCGAGCGTGGCGAGCGAGACCCCCAGCGCGACGGCCTTGGCGAGGCGTCGGCGGCTCTCGTCCGAACCGGCGGGCAGGGCGGCGGTGAGCACCGCGCCGGCCGCCGGGACGGCGCAGGTGGCGGTCAGCAGGTAGCTCATGGCCTGGCCTCCTGACGTTCGAAGTAGTGGCGACCCATCATCAGACCGACCTCATCAGGAGAGTGGTGGCGACCAGCACCAGCGTGCCGCCGAACATGGAGAGCGCGTACGTGCGGACGTAGCCGTTCTGTACGCGGCGCAGCCGGCTGGAGACCCCGCCGATGGTGGCGGCGAGGCCGTTGACGAAACCGTCCAGGCCCTTGCTGTCGAAGTAGACGAGCGCGGCCGCGAGCGCCGAGCCGGGACGGACCAGGACGGCGTGGTTGAAGTCGTCCTGGAGCAGGTCGCGGCGGGCCGCCCGGGTGAGCGCCGAGCCGACCGGCGGCACGACCGGCACCTGGGCCCGGCCGTACATCACGTACGACAGGGCGACGCCGGCCAGCATGCAGAGGGTGGTGAGCGCCGTGACGGTGAGCGCGGACAGCGGGGAGTCGCCCTCCGAGTGGCCGGTGATCGGCTCCAGCCAGTCGAGGAAGGAGCTGTTCAGGGTGAACAGGCCGCCGGCGAAGACCGAGCCGAAGGCGAGCACGACCATCGGGAGGGTCATCGTCCTCGGGGACTCGTGCGGGTGCGGCTCGTTGCCGTCCGCGTCCTGTTGCCAGCGCTTCTCGCCGAAGAAGGTCAGGATCATCACGCGGGTCATGTAGAACGCGGTGATGGCGGCGCCGACGAGGGTGCAGAGGCCGAGGATCCAGCCCTCGGTGCCGCCCTTGGCGAACGCCGCCTCGATGATCTTGTCCTTGGAGAAGAAGCCGGACAGGCCGGGGAACCCGATGATCGCCAGGTAGCCGAGGCCGAAGGTGACGAAGGTGACCGGCATGTACTTGCGCAGGCCGCCGTAGTGCCGCATGTTCACCTCGTCGTTCATGCCGTGCATGACCGACCCGGCGCCGAGGAACAGCCCGGCCTTGAAGAAGCCGTGGGTGACCAGGTGCATGATCGCGAAGGCGTAGCCGATCGGGCCGAGGCCGGCCGCGAGGATCATGTAGCCGATCTGCGACATGGTCGAGCCGGCCAGCGCCTTCTTGATGTCGTCCTTCGCGCAACCGACGATCGCACCGAAGATCAGCGTGACGGCGCCGACCACCACCACGGCGGTCTGCGCGTCCGGCGCCAGGTTGAAGATCGCGGCCGAGCGGGTGATCAGGTAGACGCCGGCGGTCACCATGGTGGCCGCGTGGATCAGGGCCGAGACCGGGGTCGGGCCCTCCATCGCGTCCCCGAGCCAGGACTGCAGCGGCACCTGCGCGGACTTGCCGCAGGCGGCGAGCAGCAGCATCAGGCCGATCGCGGTCAGCTTGCCCTCGCTCGCCTGCGACGCCGCGCCGAAGACCGGCTCGAAGGCGAAGCTGCCGAACTCGGTGAACATCAGCATGATCGCGATCGACAGACCCATGTCGCCGACCCGGTTGACCAGGAAGGCCTTCTTCGCGGCCGTCGCGGCACTGGGCTTGTGCTGCCAGAAGCCGATGAGCAGGTACGAGGCGAGCCCGACACCCTCCCAGCCGACGTACAGCAGCAGGTAGTTGTCCGCGATCACCAGCAGCAGCATGGCCGCCAGGAAGAGGTTCAGGTACGCGAAGAAGCGGCGCCGGCGCTCGTCGTGCGCCATGTAGCCCACCGAGTACAGGTGGATCAGCGTGCCGACGCCGGTGATCAGCAGGACGAAGGTGATCGACAACTGGTCGAGCCGGAAGCCGACGTCGGCCTGGAAGCCGTTCACCGGGATCCAGCTGTACAGGTGCACACCGACCGGGCGTTGCTCGGTGTCCCGGCCCAGCATGGACGCGAACAGCGCCAGCCCGAAGCCGAACGACAGGGCCGCGAAGGCCGTGCCCAGCCAGTGGCCGAAGCGGTCGAGCCGGCGCCCGCCGAGCAGCAGCAGGGCAGCGCCCGCCAGCGGGGCCGCCACGAGCAGCGGAATGAGAGAGTTCACCGTGAGGCCCTCCGCCTACAGCTTCATCAGGTTGCTGTCATCGACCGAAGCCGAGTGCCTGGTCCGGAAGATGGACACGATGATGGCGAGGCCGACCACGACCTCGGCCGCCGCGACCACCATGGTGAAGAACGCGATGATCTGGCCGTCCAGGTTGCCGTGCAGCCGGGAGAAGGTGACCAGCGCCAGGTTCGAGGCGTTGAGCATCAGCTCGACGCACATGAACAGCACGATCGCGTTGCGCCGGATCAGCACGCCGCTGGCGCCGATGGTGAACAACAGGGCTGCCAGGTAGAGGTAGTTGACGGGGTTCACGCCGAGTCCCCCTCGTGGTTCGGGACCTTCTCAAGGGCCGGCTTGACGGGCAGCGGCACCGGCGGACGGGCGGACGGCGCCCGGCCGAGCCAGTCGGCCGTGCTGCCCTCCAGTTCGGCCATCCGCTCCAGCATCTCCTGGCTGACGTCGCGGATCTGGCCGCGCTCGCGCAGGGTGGCCATCACCGAGTCCTCGGAGATGGTGCCGTCCGGCAGCAGGCCGGGGATGTCGACCGCGTTGTGGCGGGCGTACACGCCGGGGGCCGGCATCGGCGGCACCTGGATGTTGTCCCGGACCCGCTGGGCGGCCAGCTCGCGCTGGGTGGTCGGGGCCTTCACGTGCTCGCGGTGGGTGAGCACCATGGCGCCGATCGCGGCGGTGATCAGCAGCGCGCCGGTGACCTCGAAGGCCCAGACGTACTTGGTGAAGATCAGCCGCGCCAGGCCCTGCACGTTGCCCTCGGCGTTGGCCTCGGAGAGGCCGGTGAAGTGGTCGAGCTTCGCGTTCACGATGCCCGCGATCAGCAGCACCCCGAAGCCGAGGCCGCAGAACACGGCGGCGAACCGCTGGCCCTTGAGCTGCTCCTTGAGGGAGTCCTCGGAGGTGACACCGACCAGCATCATCACGAACAGGAAGAGCATCATGATCGCGCCGGTGTAGACGACGATCTGCACGACGCCCAGGAACACGGCGCCCTGCGCCATGTAACAGATCGCCAGCGCGATCATCGTGGCGGCCAGGCAGAGCGCGCTGTGCACGGCCCTGCGCATCAGCAGCATGCCGAGCGCGCCGGCCACGGCGATCACGGCGAGGACCCAGAACTGCACGGCCTCACCGGTGGAGGTGGCCCCGGTCAGGGCGAGGGCGTTCACCCGGACACCTCCTCGTCGAGCTTCTGACGCGACGCGGGCACCTGGCGCTCCGTACCGGGCGCGGCGGCGGTGATCTCGCCCCGGTAGTAGGCGCCCTCGTCGGTTCCCGGGTAGATCTCGTGCGGCGAGTCGACCATGCCCTCGGTGAGCCCCACCAGCAGCTGCTCCTTGGTGAAGATCAGGTCCTTGCGNGAGGAGTCGGCCAGCTCGTACTCGTTGGTCATGGTCAGTGCCCTGGTCGGGCACGCCTCGATGCAGAGCCCGCAGAGGATGCAGCGGGCGTAGTTGATCTGGTACACCGCGCCGTAGCGCTCACCGGGCGAGTAACGCTCCTCGTCGGTGTTGTCGGCGCCCTCGACGTAGATCGCGTCGGCCGGGCAGGCCCAGGCGCACAGCTCGCAGCCGATGCACTTCTCCAGGCCGTCCGGGTGCCGGTTGAGCTGGTGGCGGCCGTGGAAGCGCGGAGCGGTGGGCTTCTTCTGCTCCGGGTACTGCTCGGTGAGCCGCTTCTTGAACATGGCCTGGAAGGTCACGCCGAAGCCTGCGGCCGGGCCCAGGATCGAGGACTTCTCGGATTCGTCCGACATCTCGGTTCAGCTCCCTTCGGAATGGTCGGCGCCGTTGAGGGCGTCCTGGAGTTGCGGGGCCCGGCTGCGCCGGCGCGGGACGGGCGGGAGCTCCTGGCCGGGCAGCGGCGGTACGGGGTAGCCGCCGGCCATCGGGTCGAACTCCGCGGGCGGCAGCGGCTCCTCGTCGGGCTTGCGGCGCAGCACGTCCCGCAGCAGGGCGAGCAGCAGCAGCGCGCCGATCGGGGCGCCGACGTACAGCACCACCTCGCCGAAGCCGTAGCCCTCGTTGCGCAGCGCGCGGACGCTGGCGACCATCACCAGCCAGACCAGCGAGACCGGGATCAGGACCTTCCAGCCCAGCTTCATGAACTGGTCGTAGCGCAGCCGGGGCAGGGTGCCGCGCAGCCAGATGAAGAAGAACAGCAGCAGCTGGATCTTCAGCACGATCCACAGCATCGGCCACCAGCCGTGGTTGGCGCCCTCCCAGAAGACCGAGACCGGCCAGGGGGCCCGCCAGCCGCCGAGGAACAGCGTGGTCGCGACCGCGGAGACGGTGACCATGTTGACGTACTCGGCGAGCATGAACATCGCGAACTTCAGCGAGCTGTACTCGGTGTTGAAGCCGCCGACCAGCTCGCCCTCGGCCTCCGGGAGGTCGAACGGCGCGCGGTTGGTCTCACCGACCATCGCGATGATGTAGACGATGAACGAGACCGGCAGCAGCACCGCGAACCAGGTCGGCTGCTGGGAGGAGACGATCTCCGAGGTCGACATCGACCCCGAGTAGATGAACACCGCCGCGAAGGACAGGCCCATCGCGATCTCGTAGCTGACCATCTGCGCGGCCGAGCGGATGCCGCCGAGCAGCGGGTACGTCGAGCCGGAGGACCAGCCGGCCAGCACGATGCCGTAGATCCCGATCGACGCGGTCGCCAGGATGTAGAGCAGCGCCACCGGGAAGTCGGTGAGCTGCATCGGGGTCCGGGTGCCGAAGATCGAGATCTCGTTGCCGGCCGGGCCGAACGGGATCACCGCGAAGGCCATGAACGCCGGGACGGCGCAGACGATCGGGGCCAGGATGTAGACCGCCTTGTCGGCCCCGGAGACGACCAGGTCCTCCTTGAGGGCCAGCTTCACGCCGTCCGCGAGGGACTGCAGCATGCCCCAGGGGCCGTGCCGGTTGGGCCCGATGCGCAGCTGCATCCAGGCCACCACCTTGCGCTCCCAGACGATCGAGAACAGCACCGTGATGAGGAGGAAGGCGAAGACGAAGACGGCCTTGAGCAGGACCAGCCACCATGGGTCGCGGCCGAAGAAGCCCAGCGTCTCGTATGCGGCGAGGTGGTTCATCGGACCTCCTCCGTCTCGGATCCGGTGACAGCGGCGGCTACGGCGGCGGCGACGGCTTCGGCGGCCTCGGGGGCGGCCGGGGCGATGGTGACCAGGCGGCCGACCGTCGTGCCGAGCGCCCGGTGGGCCCCGCCGGGGGTGGAGTTGAGCGGGATCCACACCGTGCGGTCGGGGATCTCCTTGGTGATCTCCAGCGGCAGCACGACCGAGCCGGCCGGGCCGGTGAGGCGCAGCGCCGTGGTGGCGCCGATCTCCTCGGCGGTGACCGGCGAGAGCCGGGCGACGGCCGGGTGGCGGGTGCCGGCCAGGTTGGCGTCGCCGTCCTGGAGCGAGCCGTTGTCGAGCAGTTGGCGCCAGCCCGCGAGCACCGCCTGGCCGGTGGCCGGCCTCGGCAGCGGGGCGGGGTGGGCGGCGGGGGCGGCCGGGC
>FJVZ01000270.1_pt1 | contig 16275 bp, 15 predicted proteins | sample 1011841 | NCBI WGS metagenome assembly FJVZ01 (sample SAMEA3912450, study PRJEB9761) | metagenome | biome: forest; material: soil | place: USA | collected 2011-06-22 | depth 0.1 m
GCCGCCGTCACCGTCGTCGGCGCCGTGGCGACCGAGCGGGAGGCCGAGCGCGGCAGCGCGCCGCCGCCCCCGTCGGCGAGGGCCGCACCGCCGGGGGCGATCCCCGAAGACTCCGACGTCCCACGCGAGTTGCGCGACGTCATCACCGGGACGGCCCAGCGCTGCCCCGAGCCGGAGGTGACCCCGGCCCTGCTGGCGGCCATGCTCAAGGCCGAGAGCGGCTTCGACCCGAACGCCGCCCGGCCGGACACCCAGGAGTACGGCATCGCGATGTGGACGCCCGCGGTCTTCAACGCCTGGGCCCAGGACGGCGACAACGACGGCGACAAGGACTACCTGTCCCCACCCGACGCCATCGTCAGCATGGGCGACTACGTCTGCTGGCTCGACCAGCAGCTCAAGCACCGGGGCATGACCGAGAACCTGCCCGCGCTCGTCGTCGCCGGCTACCGCACCAGCGACAAGACCGTCGCGGCGGCCGGCCGCGTTCCGGACCGCGTCCGGCCACATGTCGACAAGGTGATGAACTACCTTGCCCAGTACACACGTTGAAGCGGGCCGCCACCCCCGGCGCCGCTCGGCCCGGGAGCAGCGGCCCAGGAGGAGCAGCGCCCTGGCGCAACAGTGCCCCAGGAGGAGCAGTCGCCCAGGAGGAGCAACGGCCCGCTACCGCAGCCGGCTCAGCACCAGGGCAGACCCGGCACCGGCTCGTCGTTGCCGCCGCCCGAGAGGTAGATGACGTTCACCCACACGCCTCGGTTGCCGCTGTCGTCGTCGGTCTTCGCGTACCACTTGTTGTGGTACGCGCCGTCGGACATCTCCGAGCCGACGGCCTGGCAGTAGAAGTAGTTGACACCGGCGTTGAGCGTGCCGGCCCGGACGTTGCCGCTGAAGTACGTGGGAGCGGTCTTCCACACGTTGCAGTTGTACGTGCCGTTGCCGTTGTCCGAGCAGCCTCCGGCCGCGTCGGCGGAGGTCGCGGTGAGGCCCAGGGTGGTGACGCCGAGGACGGCGGCGGCGCCGGCCAGAGCCAGCTTGCGCACAGCGAACATGGTTCTCCTTCGTGGTGACGAGTGGCGGCACAGGGTGCCGGTCGGTGGCGATCCACACCGACGCACCGTCGGCCCGTACCGACGGTGCGTCCACGACCAGAGAACCAGCGCACCCCCACCCCCGGTACCTGACACCTGTCAGGACCCGCCGCCGCCCCCCTTACCGCAGCGCGTACGGCAGCACCACGCGNACGAACTCGGCCGGTTCCACCACGTGCGGCTCACGGCCGCCGCCCCCGTAGACGTGCCGCTCCGCCTTCGGCAGCGCGAGGTCGATCATGTCCAGCACCGCGGTGTACTCCGGCCCGCCGTCGTCGCCCTGGGTCAGCAGCACCGTCTCCGTGAACTCGCCGAGGGCGGCCAGGTCGAGGTCGTACGCGTCCGGGTCCCGAAGCTCGTCCAGGAACGTCGGGGCGTTGCGGATGTACGTGTGCCGCAACGGCGCCGGCAGGTTCGGCCACGCCCCCGGGCCGAAGGTCACCGTCTCGACGAACAGCTCCGCCGCGGCCGCCGTCTCCCCGCGTTCCAGCAACTCCCGTACCGGCGCCACCCGGGCGACCGCCGCATCCGCATCCCACCGCCGCTCCGCCGCCAGGAGCCCCACCGCCGACGGCTCGTGCACCGCGACCCCCCGCACCAGATCCGGCCGCGCCGCCGCCAGCCGCAGTGCGACCATCGCCCCGTACAGCGTCCCGGCCACGAACGCGGGCGCCAGCCCCAGCCCCTCGATCAGCCCCGCCAGGTCGGCGGCATCCTCGTGCACCGACCCCTGGGTCAGCACTTCCTCACTGCGACTGTGCCCCCGCCGGTCGTACACCACGACCGTGCACTCCTCCGCCAGGCCCGGTACCACCCGCTCCCACGAGTCGGCGTCCACCCACGACCCGTGCACCAGCACCACACTCGGCCCCGTGCCCCTGACCTCGTGGTACAGCGCGACCCCGTTCGCCCTGAGCATGGCCATCGCAGACCTCCACACCTCGGTCCCGCTCCGCCCCGCCCCTGCCCCACCAGCCTGGCACAACCTCCGCCGCAGCGGACGCCCCAGCCCGGCCGGCGCCCGGCGCGGGGACGAGCCGCAGTCCGGGTGCATACAGTGGATTCATGCCGCAAACCCGTGGCGGAGGCAGCACCCGGCTCCCGGGGGCTCTGCGATGGCGTCCCCCTCCGGCTGCCCGGACGTGGGTCTGGTGGCTGCCGCTCCTGCTGATTCCGCTGGCCGTGGCGCTGGACTTCGCCTTCCGGAGCCGTGAACCGCTGAGCTTCCTGCTCATCGGTGTCCCGCCGCTGGCCGCCGCCACCCGGAGCGCTCCGCGCACCGCCGTGCTCACCGCGATCTGCGTGCTGCTGGAGATGTCGATGGCGGCCCGGCGACAGCCCGGCCACTTCACCGAGCAGCACCATGTCGCCCTCTACCTCGCCACCGTGCTGATCGGCGTGGCCGGCGTGCTGCTGGCCCGGCAACGCGTCCGCGCCGAGGCGCACCTGGTCCGGGCGCGGTCGGTGGCCGAAGCGGTGCAGCTCACACTGCTGCGCCCGGTGCCGGAGCGGGTCGGGCGGTTACGCGCGGCCGGGTTCTACGAGGCGGGCGAGGGCGGCGCGCTGGTCGGCGGTGATCTCTACGACCTGTGCGAGACGCCCTTCGGCGTGCGGGTGATCATCGGCGATGTCCGCGGCAAGGGCCTGGACGCGGTCCAGACGGTCTCCGCCGTTCTCGGCAGTTTCCGGGTCTCGGCGCACGAGTGGACGGATCTGGGCAGGCTGGCCGAACGGCTGGAGCTCAGCATCGCCCGCAACTCGGGCCGGGCCGCGGGCGACAGCGAGCTGTTCGTCACGGCCCTGCTGCTGGAGTTCCCCACCGGCACGAACGAGGTGCGGATCGTCGATCGCGGCCATCCCGCCCCCGCGCTGGTGGGACCGCACGGCGTGCGGTGGCTGCGGACATCCCCGACCCTGCCGCTGGGCCTGGGCGACCTCTGCCCGGCGGACGCCGTCGTCACCACGCACCCGCTGGCCCCCGGCGACGTGATCGTCCTGTACACCGACGGCGTGAGCGAGGCGCGGAACGGCGGCGGCGTCTTCTATCCCCTGCTCGAGCGCCTGACCGAACGGTTCGGCGGCCGTGGCGCACCGGGGCCCGAGGCCGTCGCGTCCTTCGTACGGTCCGACGCCGACACCTGGTCGGCCGGGTCCGAGGGCGACGACGACCGGGCCGTCCTCGTCCTCGCCCTGCCCGGGACATCCGGCCCGGTCAGCGGCCGGGGGCGGCAACGCTGACCGCACGCACGAGGGCCGCCTCCCCACGGATGGGGAGGCGGCCCTCGGACACTGCGGCGGAGCCCCGGTCGNCTGCGCGGCAGGAGGGGTCCGGCGCACGTGATGTGCGCCGGACTCCTCCGCCGTCACCCCGGGGCCCCTGTCCGACGCCCGGGGCGTCACGGTGGTGGCTCTTGGTCGGGGCAGGCCCGGTGGCCCGGTACCGGCAACAGCTCAGTAGCAGTGCCGGCTCGGTACCAGTGGTGGCTCAGTACCAGTGGTGGCTTAGTACCAGTGGTGCGTCTGCCAGAACGCCCAGGCGGCGTTCGGGCTGCCGTAGCGCTCGTTCATGTAGTTCAGGCCCCACTTGATCTGGGTGGCGGGGTTGGTCTTCCAGTCGGCGCCGGCCGAGGCCATCTTGGAGCCGGGGAGCGCCTGGACCAGGCCGTACGCACCGGAGGAGGCGTTGGTGGCGGTGACGTTCCAGCTGCTCTCGTGGGAGACGATCTTGTTGAACGACGCGAGCTGACCGGCCGGCACGATCTTGGCGGCCAGGGCCTGCGCCGAGGACGCGGGGGTGGCGGCGTTGGCCATGGTGGGGGCCACGACGGTGCCGAGGGTGGCGATTCCGGCGGCGGAGGCGAGCAGAGCGGCCGAAGCACGCAGGCGGGTGGAGAAAATGCGCATGGGGAAGCAGGTCCTCAATCGTTGGCTGCGCTCGCGTCCTCAGGAGTCCGCCGAGCCGGACAGGGGCTCGGACGGTCGGGACGGGGCGCTGGGCACCCGCACTGGGCGGGGCCGGCGGACGAGTTCCGCAGCTGAACAGGTGCTGCGGTCTCTGGCGACTCCGCAATTGTTAGCGGGCCCCGAGCCGGGCGCCAAGACCCCCCTGATACGACGCCGCGTCGTAGCCGACCCGGACGATCAAGCACTCCAAGCCCGATTGGCTACCCCTGCCATTCCATCTCAAACCACCCATTTCGGGCAGTTTTGTCGGCCTGATCGACGTCTCCGACCTGCACGAATCGCTTGCCGCATCCCTAAACCTGCGGGCCCGCCCATTTCCGGCCGCCCGGCATGCGCCGCCACCCTCCACCCCCGGGCCGACGACCAACTACGCAGGTCCGTACTCCCCGAACGCCTGTGAGGACCCTCACCTCCACCACGACCGATATGTCCGATTCGGGCCGACATTCAGCGCGCCATTCGGGCGGACTCCAGCCGCCACTCAGCCCCTGCCGCGGCCTCGGCGCGCACGAAGAACGCGGCCGGCCACCCGTGTGAACGGGAGCCGGCCGCGCAGCGGGCCGTGCGTCAGGAGGTGCGTCGTGCGGTAGGTCAGGCGGTGCGGCGCAGCAGCGCCAGGTACATCGCGTCCGTGCCGTGCAGGTGCGGCCAGAGCTGGACGTCCGGGCCGTCGCCGAGCGCGGGGACGCCGGGCAGCAGCGGGCGGGCGTCGATCCACTCCAGCCGGCCGCCCTCCTCGCGCAGGATGTCGTCGACGACGGCGCGGGTCTCGGCGAGGTGCGGCGAGCAGGTCGCGTAGCCGACGACGCCGCCGATCCGGGTGGCCGCGACGGCGCCGCGCAGCAGGTCCCGCTGGAGCGGCCCGAAGGCGGCGATGTCCTCGGGGCGGCGGCGCCAGCGGGCCTCCGGGCGGCGGCGCAGGGCGCCGAGGCCGGAGCAGGGCACGTCGACCAGGACGCGGTCGAAGCTGCCGGGCCGCCAGGCGGGCCTGAGGCCGTCGGCGGCGATCACGGTGTACGGGCCGGGGTTGCCGTCGAGTGCGCGGGCGACCAGCTTGGCGCGGTGCGGCTGCTTCTCGCTGGCCACCAGGGCGGCGCCGCGCCGGGCGGCGAGGGCGGCGAGCAGGGCGGCCTTGCCGCCGGGGCCCGCGCAGCCGTCCAGCCAGATGCGGTCGGTGCCGTCCAGCGGTGCGGCGGCGAGGGCGAGCGCGACCAGCTGGCTGCCCTCGTCCTGGACGCCGACGCGGTTCTCCTTCACGGCCTCGACCCCGCCGGGGTCGCCGCCCTCGGCGAGCCGCACCGCGTACGGGGACCACCGGCCGGGGGTCGACTCGGGCAGCGCCTCGGTCAGCTCCTGGGCCGTCGCACGCCCGGGGCGGGCGACCAGGGTGACCTCGGGGCGCTCGTTGTCGGCCGCGAGCAGTTCCTCGATCGCGGTGCGCCCGGCGGCGTCCGGCTGCCAGCGGCCGAGCGAGTCCCAGAGGGCGGAGACGACCCAGCGGGGGTGGGAGTGGACGACGGCGAGGTGGTCCTCGGCGTCCTTCTCGTACGGCGGGGCGACCTGGGCGATCCAGGCCGCCATGTCCTGGGCGCTGATCCGGCGCAGGACGGCGTTGACGAACTTGGCCTTGCCGTCGCCGAGCACCGCGCGGGCCAGCTCGACCGTCGCCGAGACGGCGGCGTGGCTGGGGATGCGGGTGGTGAGCAGCTGGTGCGCGCCGAGCGAGAGCACGTCGAGGACGGGCGGGTCGACCTCGCGCAGCGGCCGGTCGATGCAGGCGGCGATGACGGCGTCGTAGGTGCCCTGGAGTCGCAGGGTGCCGTAGACGAGTTCGGTGGCGAGCGCGGCGTCGCGCCGGTCGAGGTTGTGCTTCTGCTCCGCCTCGCGGAGCAGCGAGGGCAGGATCAGGTTGGCGTACGCGTCGCGCTCGTCGACGGCGCGCAGGGCGCGGAAGGCGACCATGCGCGCCGGGTCCTTCTTCGGGCGGCGGTGCGGGCGCGGGGGGCGCTTGGCGCTGGGGGTGCTCGGGCTGCTCGGGGTGCTCACGTGGTGCCTCAATGTGCTGCGGGGGTATGGACGGGTCCGGCTGGTGGGACTGACTGTAAAGCTAGACCTGAGGGTCAGAGTCCGAGCTGCTCGCCGGACTCGATGCGGGCCCCTCGGGCCCAGTCTGCCGCGCGCATCGGCTTCTTGCCCTGCGGCTGGACCTCGCCGAGTTCGACCTCGTGGCTGCCGGTGCCGACCCGCAGGCTGTTCTTCTCGACCGCCAGCACGCCGGGGGCCAGCTCNGCGCTGCCGGCCAGCAGCTTGACCGGGCCGGAGAGCTTGAGCCGCTCGCCCCGGAAGGTCGTCCAGGCGCCGGGCGCCGGGGCGCAGCCGCGCACCACGCGGTCGATCCGCAGGGCGGGGTGGGCCCAGTCGATCCTGGCGTCCTCGACGGTGATCTTCGGGGCGAGGGTGACGCCGTCGGCGGGCTGCGGGACGGCGCTCAGGCCGCCGTCCTCGATGCCGTCCATGGTCGCGGTGAGCAGGCGGGCGCCGGAGTGCGCGAGCCGGGTGAGCAGCTCGCCACTGGTGTCGGTGGGGCGGATCTCCTCGGTGATGACGCCGAAGACCGGCCCGGAGTCCAGCCCCTGCTCGATCAGGAAGGTGGACGCGCCGGTGACCTCGTCCCCGGCCATCACGGCGTGCTGCACGGGGGCGGCGCCGCGCCAGGCGGGCAGCAGCGAGAAGTGCAGGTTGACCCAGCCGTACTTCGGGACCTCGAGGGCGCCGGGGCGGATGAGCGCGCCGTACGCGACCACGGGGCAGCAGTCCGGGGCGATCTCGGTGAGCCGGGCCAGGAACTCCGGGTCGCTCGGCTTCGCGGGCTTGAGGATCTCGATCCCGGCCTCCTCCGCGCGCTGCGCGACGGGGCTGGCGACCAGCTTGCGGCCGCGCCCGGCGGGGGCGTCGGGGCGGGTGACCACCGCGACGACCTCGTGCCGGTCGGAGGCCAGCAGGGCGTCCAGGGCGGGAACGGCGACCTCGGGGGTGCCGGCGAAGACGAGGCGCATCAAGGGCCTTCCGGGTAGGGGGCTGGGCGGGGAGAACGGTGACGGACGGTCAGCGGGCGCTGCCGAAGGTGCTGTGCGGGGAGAGCCGGACGGTGGGGGCCGGCCCCTCGCCCCACTCGGACTCCCGGATCGCCTTGAGGGCGGCCTTGCGACGCTCGCGGTCGAGGCGGTCGATGAAGATGATCCCGTCGAGGTGGTCGGTCTCGTGCTGGATGCAGCGGGCGAGCAGCTCGGTGCCCTCGACGGTCACCGGGTCGCCGTGCATGTTGAAGCCCCTGGCGACCACGCCGTACGCGCGCCTGGTGTCGAACCGCAGGCCGGGCAGCGAGAGGCAGCCCTCCGGGCCGTCCTGCTCCTCGTCGGTCAGGCTGAGGTCGGGGTTGATCAGGTGCCCGGTGACGCCGTCGACGTGGTACGTGAACACCCGCAGGGAGACACCGAGTTGGGGCGCCGCGAGGCCGGCCCCGGGGGCGTCGAGCATGGTGTCGGTGAGGTCCTTGACCAGGGTGCGCAGTTCCTTGTCGAAGGTGGTCACCGGCCTGGCGGTCGCCCGCAGGACGGGGTCACCGAAGATGCGGATCGGCTGGATCGGCAAGGTGGCGGACTCCTGTCGGGGCGGTTCTGGGCGGCTGGCCGGTGACAAGTCTATGCAATCCGTCCGGGCCACCGGGCCGCCCCCGCAGACCAGTGCGAGCGGGCCCCGGGTGTTCTGGCATATCCCGAGTGTGCCGCGCTGCGTGACCCCGGCCCCTGCTCCGGCGTTGGTCAAGTGAGATTGACCGAGTGGGACCGGCCGGGGCAGAGGTAGCCGCCCCGGCCGAGCTGACCGTACGGAAGGTGGCACGTAGGCCATGGCCGAGCAGATCAATCACGACGCCCGGGCGCGGGCGAGCCTGCACCTGCTGGTGCGGGACATCGAGCGGGTGCGGCGGCAGGTCGACGCGCTGCGGACGCTCACCGCGCAGTTGGGCAACGTCTACCGCCCCCGGCGGCCGAGCACCTCGGCGGGGTTCGTGGTGTACGGGCGGGCGCCCGCCCCCACGGTGCGCCTCGCGCAGGAGCTGCGCGAGAGCGTGGAGACGCTGGTCGCGGCGGCGGTCGAGTTCGACCGCGCGCTGGGCTTCTCCTGGGACTCGGTGGGTTCCGCCCTCGGCGTCACCAAGCAGGCCGTGCACCGGCGGTACGGCATGCGGCGGCCGAGCAGCGAGCTGCTGGCTGCGGGCGGCATCCCGTCCCCGGCGGGGCCGGGCCGGGGCGAGCGCCCCGAGGAGGTCGTGGCGGCCGCCGCACCCGGCGGCCTGGGCGCATCGGCGCTGGGCGCGGCAGGCATGAACGGCACAGCGGGCATGAACGGGTCGGCGGGCATGAACGGCACAGCGGGCATGAACGGGTCGGGCATGGGCAGCGGCGGGTCGGCCACGGGCAGCGGCGGCCCGGGTGCGCCCGGCCTGGCCGCGACCGTCCCGGCGGCCCGCCAGGGCGGCCTGAACCGGACGGGCCTGCCACTGCGCGGCTGAGGACCCGGCAGGAGGCCGGGCCGGGTCACCCCGGCCCGGCCAGGCCGGGGCCCGNCGGCCCGCCGGGCCTCAGCCGATGTCCAGCGGTCAGCCGATGCCGGCGATCAGCCGATGTCCAGCGGGTCGATCCGCACCTTCACCGGATCCGGCGCCCGCAGCGCGATCCGCGCGATCTGCGCCGCCTTGAGCGCGGCGGCCAGCGCCGAGCCCTGGCCGGGCGGCACCCGCAGCAGCGCCCGCTCGACCTCCTCGCCCCGCCCGCCGGGCACCGGCACCGGGCCGAGCACGTCGGCGCCCTCCGGCAGCCGTACGAGCCCGAGCAGGTCCTCGACGGCGGCCGGGGAGCCGGTCACCGAGGCCATCCGCGAGACGGGCGGGAAGTGCAGCTGGGCCCGCTCCTCCAGCTCGATCGCGGCGTGCCCGGCAGGGTCCCACCGCACCAGCGCCTGGACGGGGCGGGCGCTCGGCTCCGCGACCACCACGACGGTGCCGCCCTCGGTGGCCGGCCGGACGAGCCCGGCCGCCGTCAGCCAGAGCCGCAGTGTCTCCTCCCCGGCCCGCAGGTCGGGGCGGCTGAGCAGGGCCCAGCCGTCCAGCAGCAGGGCCGCCGCGTAGCCGCCCTCGGCGACCGGTTCGGCGCCGGGGGTGGAGATCACCAGGGCGGGCTCGGCCGGCACGGAGAGCAGCACCGCGTCCCGCCCCGACGTCCGGACGGGGATCCGCGGGAAGGCCTTGCCGAGCTCCTCCGCCGTCCGCCGGGCGCCGACCACCTGGGCCCGCAGCCGGAACGAACCGCACTCGGTGCAGTGCCAGGACTCCTCGGCCTGCCCGCACCAGCCGCACCGCAGCGGCTCGGCGGCCGACGCCGCCTCCAGCGGCCCCTCGCAGTGCCGGCACCGGGCCGGCGTCCGGCAGTTCCCGCAGGCCAGCCGGGGGACGTACCCGCGTCTGGGCACCTGGATCAGCACCGGGCCGGACGCCAGCGCGTCCCGCGCCACCTGCCAGGCGATGCTGGGCAGCCGGGCGGCCTGGGCGGCGGCGTCCCGGGCCTGGTCGAGGTCGCTGACGGTACGGACCCGGGGGGCCACCTCGCGGACGGTCGCCCGCTCGGCGGCCAGCGGCCGGGCCCAGCCCGTGTTGACGAGCTGCGCGCCCTCCACCGTGACCGCGAGCCCCCCGAGCAGGACGCCCGCCCCCTCGTCGGTGGCGCGCAGCAGTGCGACGTCCCGGACGTGCGGGTGCGGGGCGCGGGGGTCGGAGTGGCTGCCGTCGCCGTCCGACCAGACGACGACCAGGCCCAGATCCCGGACGGGGGCGAACATCGTCGCCCGGGTGCCGATGGCGGCCCGCACCGAGCCCCGGCTCACGGCCAGCCAGCGCCGGTAGCGCTCCTTGGGGCCGAGGTCGGCGGCGAGGGTGGCGTGCCGGCCGCCGCCGAGCAGGTCGGTGAGGGCCTCGTCGACCCGTGCGGTGGAGCGCCCGTCGGGCAGTACGACGAGCGCGCCGCGGCCGCCGGCCAGGGTGGCGGCGACGGCCCGGGCGATCTCCTGCGGCCAGGTGGGGCCGGGCAGCGCCGTCCACACCGCGCGGGGCGCGTGGCCGTCGGCGAGCGCCGTCAGGTAGTCGGGCCCCTGCGGGTAGCGGCTCCAGCTGCCGGGCCCGGGAGCGGCGGGCGGCTCCAGNGCGGGCGGGGACGGCTCGGCCTCCGCCTTCGCGTGCCGGGGCGGTACGGCGAGCTGGAGGACGTCGGCGAGGGTGCCCGCGTAGCGGTCCGCGACCGTCCGGCAGAGCCGCAGCAGGGCGGGGGTGAGCACGGGCTCGGGCGAGAGCACCTGGGCGAGCGGCGCGAGCGGGCCGGCGTAGTCGCTGGCGGCGCGCCGCTCCACGATGAAGCCGTCGTGCAGCTCCCCGCCCTCGCGCCGGCCGTTCACCACGCGCGCCCCGAAGCGCACCCGGACCCGGACACCGGGCACGGCGTCCTCGGCCAGGTTCGCCGGCACGGCGTAGTCGAAGAACTGGTCGAGGTGGAGCAGCCCCTTGTCCACGAGCACCCGGGCGACCGGCAGGTGCTCGGCACGCTGGGCGCCCAGCCAGGTACGCGGCTTCGCGCGGCGGACCGTCTCGCGGATGAACGCGAGCTGCTCCGGCGCCCCGCTCCCCCCGGCCTCGTCTGCGCTGCTCATCGCTCCAAGTACTACCACCTAGGACTGACAGAAAGCCGCAGGCGGCGGCCGCCCCGACGATACGGGGACGGCCGCCGCCTGGCGGTGCGGGGTGCGGATCAGGCCTGGACGGCCTTCTGCAGCAGCTCGACGCGGTCGGTGCGCTCCCAGGTGAAGTCCGGCAGCTCACGGCCGAAGTGGCCGTACGCGGCGGTCTGGGAGTAGATCGGGCGCAGCAGGTCCAGGTCGCGGATGATCGCGGCGGGGCGGAGGTCGAAGACCTCGACCACGGCTGCCTGGATCTTGTCGACCGGGGCGGTCTCGGTGCCGAAGGTCTCGACGAAGAGGCCGACCGGCTCGGCCTTGCCGATCGCGTAGGCGACCTGGACCTCGGCGCGGCGGGCGAGGCCGGCCGCGACGATGTTCTTGGCGACCCAGCGCATCGCGTACGCGGCGGAGCGGTCGACCTTGGACGGGTCCTTGCCCGAGAAGGCACCGCCGCCGTGGCGGGCCATGCCGCCGTACGTGTCGATGATGATCTTGCGGCCGGTGAGGCCGGCGTCGCCCATCGGGCCGCCGATCTCGAAGCGGCCGGTCGGGTTGACCAGCAGGCGGTAACCCTCGGTGACGAGCTTGATGCCCTGGTCGGCGAGCGCCTTGAGCTCGGGCTCCACGACGAACTCGCGGATGTCCGGCGTCAGCAGCGAGTCCAGGTCGATGTCGCTCGCGTGCTGCGAGGAGACCACCACGGTGTCGAGGCGGACGGCCTTGTCGCCGTCGTACTCGATGGTGACCTGGGTCTTGCCGTCGGGGCGCAGGTACGGGATGGTCCCGTTCTTGCGGACCTCGGAGAGCCGCTTCGCGAGGCGGTGCGCCAGCGTGATCGGCAGCGGCATCAGCTCGGGGGTCTCGTCGCTGGCGTAGCCGAACATCAGGCCCTGGTCGCCGGCGCCCTGCTTGTCCAGGTCGTCCTCGTCGCCCTCGACCCGGGCCTCGTACGCGGTGTCGACACCCTGTGCGATGTCGGGCGACTGCGAGCCGATGGAGACCGAGACGCCGCAGGAGGCGCCGTCGAAGCCCTTCTTCGAGCTGTCGTAGCCGATCTCGAGGATCTTGTCCCGGACGAGCTGGGCGATCGGCGCGTACGCCTTCGTGGTCACCTCGCCGGCGATGTGGACCTGGCCGGTGGTGATGAGCGTCTCCACGGCGACCCGGGAGGTCGGGTCCTCCTTGAGGAGAGCGTCCAGGATGGTGTCGCTGATCTGGTCAGCGATCTTGTCGGGGTGTCCCTCGGTCACGGACTCCGAGGTGAACAGGCGGCGAGACACAGCGCTCCCTGGGGTTGCAGCGGCTGCTGACTGAAGGCCCCCGGCGGACCGGGGACATCCGGAAAGACTTGATTCCTGGAGTGTAACGGTCGGCTACCGGCAAGGGGCACTCCGTCCGACAGAAAAGACGGCGTTGTTCACCGGATCCGGTCATCAGGTGATCAGAGCGCGGCCAACCGGCCGAGTGCCGCGGGCGTCCCCGTCCGGTCAGCCGACGGGCTCCGCCAGCCGGGCCGCCACGAGGTCCCAGACCACGTCGGCGAGGGCCTCCTTCGGCCCGAAGGGCACCGGCGTCTCGCTGCCGTCGGCGCCGAGCACGACGGCCTCGTTCACGTCCGCGCCGAAGCCCTTGCGCTCCCCGACCTCGTTGACGACCAGCAGGTCACAGCCCTTGCGGGCCAGCTTGGCACGGCCGTTGGCGAGCACCTGGTCGGTCTCGGCGGCGAAGCCGACGACCAGTTGGCCCGGCCGGGCCCGCTCCGCCGAGATCTCGGCGAGGATGTCCGGGTTGCGGACCAGGGCGACCGGCGCCGGGTCGACGCCGTCCACCTTCTTGATCTTCCCGGTGACGTACTCGGCAGGGCGGAAGTCGGCGACGGCGGCCGCCATCACCACGGCGTCCGCGTCCTGCACCGCCTTGAGGGCCGCCTCGCGCAGCTGGAAGGCGGTGGAGACGTGCACCACGTCCACGCCGGCCGGGTCCGGGAGCTCGGCGTTGGCCGAGAGCAATGTCACCCTGGCGCCGCGCGCGGCGGCCGTCGCGGCGAGCGCGTAGCCCTGCTTGCCGGAGGAGCGGTTGCCGAGGAAGCGCACCGGGTCGAGCGGCTCGCGGGTGCCGCCGGCCGAGACCACCACGTGGCGGCCGGCCAGGTCGGTGGCGAGGGCTCCGCGCCGCAGCACCGCGCGGCAGGCCTCGAAGATCGCGGCCGGCTCGGGGAGCCGGCCCTTGCCGGTGTCGACGCCGGTGAGCCGGCCGACGGCGGGCTCCAGCACGATCGCGCCCCGGCGGCGCAGCGTGGCGACGTTCTCCTGGGTGGCGGGGTGCTCCCACATCTCGGTGTGCATCGCGGGGGCGAAGACGACCGGACAGCGGGCGGTGAGCAGCGTGTTGGTGAGCAGGTCGTCGGCCAGCCCGTGGGCGGCCTTCGCCATCAGGTCGGCGGTGGCGGGGGCGACCACGACGAGGTCGGCCTGCTGGCCGATCCGCACGTGCGGGACCTGGTGGACGCTCTCCCAGGTCTCGGTGGCGGCAGGGCGGCCGGAGAGGGCGGCCCAGGTGGCCTCGCCGACGAAGTGCAGTGCGGCGGCGGTCGGCACGACGGTCACGTCGTGGCCGGACTCGCTGAGCCGGCGCAGTAGTTCACAGGCCTTGTAGGCGGCGATGCCGCCACTGACGCCGAGTACGACGCGCGGTGCACTCGTCCGGTCCGTGGTCACGTTCATGTGGCCTGTCTCTCCGTCCGCTCGGGTCGGTGCTCACCTTACGGCCCCTCAGATCCCGGCCGCACTGTGTCGGGGATCACATGCGGGAGGGCCCGCCGGACGCATCCGGCGGGCCCTCCTGTGCAGTGCGGCAGCGGTCGGCTGCTCAGGCAGCTTCGATCGCCTCGGCGGTCAGCATGCCGGCGTTGATCTCGCGGAGCGCGATCGACAGCGGCTTCTCGTGCACGTGGGTGTCGACCAGCGGGCCGACGTACTCCAGGAGGCCCTCACCGAGCTGCGAGTAGTACGCGTTGATCTGCCGCGCGCGCTTGGCCGCGTAGATCACCAGGCTGTACTTGGAGTCGGTGGCCTCGAGCAGCTCGTCGATCGGCGGGTTGATGATGCCCTCGGGCGCGGTCATGGAAGAGGACATGCTAGGACCTTCCGAAAGGGTGGAAAAGACAAGATGCTGATCAGATCGGGTCGAAACGACCAATCCGATCAGGCTACACCGAGCAAGGCTAGCAGTTCGGCCGCTACCTGCTCGACCGAGGTGTTGACAAGAGTCGTGTCGAACTCCGACTCCGCCGCCAGCTCGACCTTGGCCGCTTCCAGCCGCTTCTCGATGACGTCCTGCGGCTCGGTGCCCCGGCCGGTGAGCCGGCGGACCAGCTCGTCCCAGCTCGGCGGGGCCAGGAAGAGCAGCAGTGCCTCGGGCATCGACTCCCGCACCTGGCGGGCGCCCTGCAGGTCGATCTCCAGCAGGACCGGCACGCCGCCGTCCAGCTTCTCCAGCACCGCCGCACGCGGAGTGCCGTACCGGTTGCCGGCGAAGACGGCCCACTCCAGCAGCTCGCCGTTGGCGATCAGCTTGTCGAACTCGTCGTTGTCGACGAAGTAGTAGTGGATCCCGTTCTGCTCGCCGGGCCGCGGGTGTCGGGTGGTGACCGACACCGAGAGCCAGACCTCGGGGTGCTTCTTCCTCATATGAGCGACGACCGTGCTCTTGCCGACCCCCGAGGGGCCGGAGAGCACGGTCAGCCGCGGACGCTCACTCATGCACCGATTATCCCGGATCGCGGACGATCCGGAGACCACGGGGCACGGTCGGTGCGGTTCGCCCGCCCGGAGTCAGGAGACGGCGCCGCCGAACTCCCGCTCCAGCGAGGCGATCTGGTTCGTCCCGAGGCCGCGCACGCGGCGGCTCTCGCTGATGCCGAGNCGCTCCATGATCTGCTTGGCGCGCACCTTGCCGACGCCGGGCAGGCTCTCCAGCAGTGCGGAGACCTTCATCTTGCCGATGACCTCGTTGTCGGCCTTGCCGGCCTTGATCACCTCGTGCAGCGAAGCGCCGGAGTGCTTGAGCCGGTTCTTCACCTCGGCGCGCTCCCGCCGAGCCTCGGCGGCCTTGGCGAGCGCGGCGGTGCGCTGTTCAGGGGTAAGGGGCGGAAGAGCCACGCCGTTCACCTCAGGGTGTGGAAGGAAGGGATGAGCCATGACGGTTGTGCGTTCCGGTCGCCTGCCACAGGCGAACCCAAGGGCTCTGACCTGCGAGAGCGACGGTATTCGCCGCTCCTTGGTGACCTATCGCGGGACACTACCCGGATTGCGGCGCCACGTCAGGAAAAGAACACGAAAAGTCCTGGTCAGCCAAGGCCGACCAGGACTTTTCCGGGCAAAACAGCCGGGATTCCGGCCCCTCTCCACGCGAGTGTGACGGCGCTCACTTCGACGTGACGCGCCCACTCCCCGGTTCACGCCGCTCTTCGCGCCGCCGATCACCGTGCCCGAGGGCACCCGGCGCCGTGTTCCAGGGGTCCGGTCACTTCACCGCGAGGGCTCCGGTCAGTCCACCGCGAGAGCTCCGGTCACTTCACCGCGACGGCGAACTCCTCGACGAAACGGGCGGCCGCCTCCCGCAGTGCGGGCACGGACGGACCGTGCTTGAGGACGTCCCGGCTGACGCTCGGCACCACGTTGCGCACGGCCCCGCCGAAGACCCGCGGCAGGTCCGCCATGGTCGCCCCCTGGGCGCCGATCCCGGGTGCCAGCAGCGGACCGTTGATCGCCAGATCGACCCCCGCGTCGGCCAGTGTCGCGCCGACCACCGCACCGTAGGAGCCGAGCGGCTCGGCGCCGGCGTTCTCCGCCGCGAGCTGGCGCAGCACCGAGGCCGCCACCGTCTCGCCGCCCGCGCCGACCGCGCGCTGCACCTCGGCGCCCTCCGGGTTGGAGGTCAGCGCGAGCGCGAACACCCCGGCGCCGTTCGCCCGGGCCAGGTCCAGCGCGGGGCGCAGCGAACCGAAGCCCAGGTACGGGCTGACCGTCACGGCGTCCGAGAACAGCGGGCTGGACGGCGAGAGGAAGGCGTCCGCGTAGGCCGCCATGGTGGAGCCGATGTCGCCGCGCTTGGCGTCCATCAGCACCAGCGCGCCGGCCGCGCGGGCGTCGGCGACGGACTGCTCCAGGACGGCGACGCCCCGGCTGCCGAAGCGCTCGAAGAAGGCGGCCTGCGGCTTGAGGACGGCGACCCGGTCGGCCAGCGCCTCGACCACCGTACGGCTGAAGGTCTCCAGGCCGGCGATGTCGTCGCTCAGGCCCCAGGCGGCGAGCAGGGAGGCGTGCGGGTCGATCCCGACGCACAGCTGGCCGCGGGTGTCGAGCGCGTGGCGCAGGCGGGCTCCGAAGGGGGCGAGGGTCATGACGGCCTTTCAGCGGGAGGGGCGGGGGGGGGG
>FJVZ01000736.1_pt1 | contig 16265 bp, 13 predicted proteins | sample 1011841 | NCBI WGS metagenome assembly FJVZ01 (sample SAMEA3912450, study PRJEB9761) | metagenome | biome: forest; material: soil | place: USA | collected 2011-06-22 | depth 0.1 m
GCCGGCCTCGCGGCGGGCCCGGGTGAACGTGCCGGTGAGGTCCTTGCCGTCGAGGGCGACGGTGCCGGCGTCCAGCGGCAGCATGCCCATCACGGCCTCCACCAGCTCGGCCTGGCCGTTGCCCTCGACCCCGGCGATGCCGAGGATCTCGCCCTTGCGGATGCGCAGCGTGATGTCGTCCAGGACGACGCGCTCGATGCCCTCGGCGTCGGCCTTGGCGATCCGCAGGCCGTCGACCCGGAGCATCTCGACGTCGGTGACGGTGGACTCGCGGCTCTCCGGCGAGGGCAGCTCGGCGCCGACCATCATCTCGGCGAGCTGGCGGGCCGTCACGGTCCGCGGGTCCGCGTCGCCGACGGTCGTGCCGCGGCGGATGACGCTGATCGCGTCGGCCACCGAGAGCACCTCGTGCAGCTTGTGCGAGATGAAGATGACGGTGACGCCCTCGGCCTTGAGCTCGCGCAGGTTCGCGAAGAGCGCGTCGACCTCCTGGGGCACCAGGACGGCGGTGGGCTCGTCCAGGATCAGGATCCGGGCGCCGCGGTACAGCACCTTGAGGATCTCGACCCGCTGACGGTCGGCCACGCCGAGGTCCTCGACCAGCGCGTCGGGGCGCACCCCGAGGCCGTACTGGTCGGAGATCTCGCGGATCTTCGCCCTGGCCTTCGCTCCTATGCCGTGCAGCTTCTCGCCGCCCAGCACGACGTTCTCCCAGACGGTGAGGTTGTCCGCGAGCATGAAGTGCTGGTGCACCATCCCGATGCCGCGCGCGATGGCGTCGCCGGGGGTGCCGAACTCGACGAGCTCGCCGTCCACGGCGATGGTGCCCTCGTCGGGGCGCTGCATCCCGTAGAGGATCTTCATCAGGGTGGACTTGCCGGCGCCGTTCTCGCCCATCAGGGCGTGCACGGTGCCGCGTCGCACGGTGATGTCGATGTCGTGGTTGGCCACGACGCCGGGGAAGCGCTTGGTGATGCCGCGCAGTTCGACGGCCGGTGTCGCCGTCCCCGCGCTGGGGGTGCCGCCCTGGCTCAGGGCGGGGTCGGAAGCGGTGATGGCGATCTCCTGGTGGTCTGGAGGCGCGTCATTGCGCTGGAGGGCCAAGGTCGGTTGAGGGGACGGAAGGGGCCCGGGGGTACGCGCTGAGCGCACCCGGCCGGGCCCCTCCCTGATGCTGCGTCGATCATCCCGCTGCCCGGCAGGCGGCAGCGGTAACGACGTCCTGTTCCGCGCGCCTTACGGGGCGGTCGGGACGGTGGTCGCGCCGCTGGTGATCGCCGTGGCGGCCGCGTCCAGCTTGGCCTTGATGTCGTCGATGTGGCCGCCGGTGGTGGCCAGCGAGACGCCCTCGGCCTTGAGGTCGAAGTTCTTGACGCCGGTGATCGGCGCGCCGTCCTTGATCGACTTCACGTAGGTGTACACCGAGGTGTCGACGTTCTTCACCATGGAGGTGAGGATCGCGGCCTTGTACTTCGCCAGGGCCGGCTGGCTGGCCTGGTCGGAGTCGACGCCGATGGCCCAGGTGCCCGGCTTGTTGGAGACGGCCTCGATCGCGCCGCTGCCGGAGGAGCCGGCCGCCGAGTAGATGACGTCGGCGCCCTTGTCGAGCTGGCCCTGCGCGGCCTCCTTGCCCTTGTCGGGCGAGGAGAAGCCGGTGAAGTCCGGCGGGGTGGTCAGGTACGTGGTCTCGACCGCGATGGCCGGGTCGACGGACTTCACGCCCGCCTTGTAGCCGGCCTCGAACTTCTTGATCAGCTCGGACTGCACACCGCCGATGAAGCCGACGTGCTTGGCCTTGCTCTTGTTGGCGGCGGCGACGCCGGCCAGGTACGAGCCCTCCTGCTCCGAGAACGTCAGCGAGGTGACGTTCGACGGCTGCGTGGTGGAGGACGAGTCGATGATCGCGAACTTGACGTCCGGGTTCTCCTTGGCGACCTTCTCGACCGCGGACTGGTAGACGAAGCCCACCGCGATGATCGGGTTGTAGCCGCCGGTGACCAGGCTCTTCAGCCGGGTCTCCTTGTCGGACTCGGCCTCACCGGTCTTGGCGTCGGCCTCGGTGACCTGGACACCCAGGTCGGCCTTCGCCTTGTCGAGGCCGCGCGCGGCGGAGTCGTTGAACGACTGGTCGCCTCGGCCGCCGATGTCGTAGGCCATACCGACCTTGATGCCGGACGAGCCGGCGGTGCCGGATGCTCCGGCGGAGGCGGAAGTGTCGTCGGTGCTCTTTGCGCCGCAAGCGGCGAGCGAGGCAATGCCCAGGGAACCCGAGAGCACAACCGCGGCGAGCTTAGTAGAACGGCGCAAGGGAGTATCTCCTTCTCACACGCACCCGTTTAGCGTGGTCGGACGCCACCGTAACGCGCGTAGAACACGGTTGTGTTACGGCTCGTTCGGGCATCCGGGTTGTTATCAAACCGTGCCACCCAGGGGTGCGGGACCAATTGTTCGCTCCCAGTGTCAGGGGCCGGAGGCGGACATCAAAGCGAAAGCGGGTGGGAACCTGACAAATCCTCCTGAACCAGCGCAGGCCCGGCCGGGCGGTAAAGTGCTCAGCCGACCGTAGGAGCCCAGCAGACAGGCGGCGCCATGACCGAGCGACCCGATCAGCCGGCCCCGGCCGGGGCCGCCGCCCGGCTCGGACATGTGATCAAGCGCACGGAGCAGGCACTGATCGCCGAGAAGTCCCGTGCCCTGCGCGAGGTCGGCCTCACCGTGCCCCAGTACGCGGCGCTGCTGACGCTCTCCACCTCCACGGGCATGTCCGGGGCAGGCGTCGCGCGCGANTGCATGGTCACCCCGCAGACGATGTCGACGATCCTGGCCAACCTGGAGCAGAAGGGCCTGATCGAGCGGGAGCCCTCACCGCTGCACACCAAGGTGCTGGTGGCCGGCCTCACNCCCGACGGCCGGGCCCTGACCGCGCAGGCCGACGCACTGGCGCTGGAGGTCGAGGGCCGGCTCGCCCGCGAGTTCAGCGACGAGGAGCAGGCCCAGCTGCGCGGCCTGCTGGAGCGGGCGATCGGCGCGCTNGGCGAGCNCCCGGACGGCCCACAGGACTGAGGGGCGCGGTCACTGACTGCTCGTCGCGGTCGGCCGGATCACGTACACCACCCGGTGCTCCGCGTCGCCGGGCAGCCCGTCCATGGGCAGTTGGTAGCGCTCGGCGAGCCGCATGAAGAAGGCCGCGTCCACGTCCGGCTCGATCCGCTCGACGACGCCGCGGATCTCCAGGTAGCGGTAGGGCCGCTCCGGGTCGTTGACCGAGACGGCCACCTGCGGGTTGGCGGTCACGTTGCGGTACTTGTAGCGGGTGGTGGTGTTCGTGAAGCGCAGGAACTCGCCGTCCCAGTGGAACCACATGGGGTTCACCTGCGGCCGGCCGTCCGGCCGGACGGTGGCGAGGTGGGCGAAGAGCGGGCGCTCCAGCAGGTCGCGGTGGCTCGCGGGGACGATCGGCACGGTGGGCGCTCCGGGGCAGGGCGGGTGCGGGCGGTCGGACGCGACGAAGTCTGCCCGCGCCACGCGCCGACCGTCAATACTCTGACATGAATCAGGGCTCTTACACTCGCCGCCTCGGACGGTGCTCAGACCGTGCCGTGCTCCAGCGCCAGTGCGGCGAAGAGCTCCACGCCGATCCCGATCGCCCGCTCGTCCACGTCGAACCGGCCCTGGTGCAGGTCCCGGACGGCCGTGTCGCCCGGTGCCCGGACGCCGAGCCTGGCCAGCGCGCCGGGGGCGTGCTCCAGGTACCAGGAGAAGTCCTCGCCGCCGAGGCTCTGCTCGGTGTCCTCCACCACCTGGCCGGCCGCCCCGAAGCGGGCGGTCATCGCCGCGTCCAGCAGGTCGATCGAGGTGGCCTCGTTCACCACCGGGGGCACACCGCGGTGGTAGTCGAGCGTCCACTTGGCACGGTGCGTCTCGGCCATCTTGGCGATCAGCTCGTGCAGCAGGTCCGGCGCCTCGCGCCAGCCCGGCAGCTCCAGGCAGCGGACGGTGCCCTCCAGCTCGGCGTGCTGCGGGATGACGTTCGCCGCCGAGCCGGAGGCGATCCGGCCCCAGACCAGGCTGACGCCCCAGCGCGGGTCCATCCGGCGGGCGAAGACGGCCGGCAGGTCCGCCGCCATCCGCGCGACGGCGGTGACCAGGTCGGTGGTCAGGTGCGGCCGGGCGGTGTGGCCGCCGGGGCCGTCCAGGTGCAGCACCAGACGGTCGCAGGCGGAGGTGATCGCGCCGACCTTGAGCCCGATCCGGCCGACGGTCACCCGCGGGTCGCAGTGCACCGCGAAGATCCGGCCGACGCCGTCCATGCCGCCCGCCTTGATGACGTCCAGCGCGCCGCCGGGCATCATCTCCTCGGCGGGCTGGAGGATCAGCCGCACCGGCTGCCGCAGCCCACCCGAGCGGGCGGCCTCGGCCAGCACCAGCGCGGTGCCCAGCACGATCGAGGTGTGCACGTCGTGCCCGCAGGCGTGCGCCCGGCCCGGCACGGTGGAGCGGTACGGCGCCTCGGTCTTCGCGTCCTCGATCGGCAGCGCGTCGATGTCGGCGCGGAAGGCCAGCAGTGGCGTGCCGGCCGGCGTGCCGGGGGGCACGATGTCGACGGTCATCCCGGTGCCGCCGGGCAGCACGCGCGGCGCGAGGCCGGCGGCGACCAGCCGGTCCCGCAGCAGCCCGGTGGTGCGGTACTCCTGGCGGCCCAGCTCGGGGTGCCGGTGGAGGTCGCGGCGGAACGCGATCAGCTCAGCCTCGAAGGCCCGTACCCGGGTGCGCAGGTCGGCGGCGGGACGGGGGGCGGCGAGGGTGGCCTGTTCGGTGGACCGGGGATCGTTCACCTCAACAAGGGTAGGCCCGTGTGGGGGATTTCGCCCGGCTTCCCGGGAAGAAGTCCCCGGATGGGCGCATAGCGGCTGCACAGCTGGGTATGACATCTCGTTCACGTCGCCTTCCCGTGCGATACCTGCCCTGTGCAACGAACGCCCGCACGGTGGGTCACGGCCTCCCCCACTCTGCCGCGCCCATGTCACCGCGGTGTGTAGCACCCGTTTCACGCACACGACATGACGCATGGTCAGAACCGCTCCACCGGCGTGTAGGTGCCCCAGACCTCACGCAGCGCGTCGCACACCTCGCCGACCGTCGCCCGGGCGGCGAGCGCCTCCTTCATCGGGTACAGCACGTTCTGCGTCCCCTCGGCGGCCCGGCGCAGCGCACCCAGCGCCCGGCCGACCGCGGCGCCGTCCCGCGCGGAGCGGAGCGCGGCCAGCCGCTCGGCCTGCCGCGCCTCGATCGCCGGGTCGACCCGCAGCGGCTCGTACGGTTCCTCGGCGTCCAGCTGGAAGCGGTTGACGCCGACGACGGTGCGCCGGCCGGAGTCCGTCTCCTGCTGGATCCGGTACGCGGTGCGTTCGATCTCGGACTTCTGCCAGCCGTTCTCGATCGCGGCGACCGCCCCGCCCATCTCCTCGACCCTGCGCATCAGTTCGACGACGGCGGCCTCCACCTCGTCGGTCATCCGCTCGACCGCGTACGAGCCGGCGAACGGGTCGACGGTCGCGGTGACGTCCGTCTCGTACGCCAGGACCTGCTGGGTGCGCAGGGCGAGCCGGGCGGCCTTCTCGGTGGGCAGCGCGATGGCCTCGTCGAAACTGTTGGTGTGCAGCGACTGGGTGCCGCCGAGCACCGCGGCCAGCGCCTGCACCGAGACCCGGACGAGGTTCAGCTCGGGCTGCTGGGCGGTCAGCTGCACGCCGGCGGTCTGCGTGTGGAAGCGCAGCATCTGCGACCTCGGGTCCCTCGCGCCGAACTCCTCGCGCATCACCCGGGCCCAGATCCGGCGCGCGGCACGGAACTTGGCGACCTCCTCCAGCAGCGTGGTGCGGGCCACGAAGAAGAAGGAGAGCCGGGGTGCGAAGTCGTCCACCGCCATCCCGGCCGCGACGGCGGTGCGCACGTACTCGATGCCGTTGGCGAGCGTGAAGGCGATCTCCTGCGCGGGGTCGGCGCCCGCCTCGGCCATGTGGTAGCCGGAGATCGAGATCGTGTTCCACCTCGGGATCTCCGCCCGGCAGTACCGGAAGACGTCCGCGACCAGCCGCAGCGAGGGCTTCGGCGGGAAGATGTACGTGCCCCGGGCGATGTACTCCTTCAGCACGTCGTTCTGGATCGTGCCGGTGAGCTGCCCCGGCGCCACCCCCTGCGCCTCGCCCACCAGTTGGTACAGCAGCAGGAGCAGCGCGGCGGGCGCGTTGATGGTCATCGAGGTGGACACCCCGCCCAGCGGGATCCCGCCGAACAGCACGCCCATGTCGTCCAGGCTGTCGACGGCGACGCCCACCTTGCCGACCTCGCCGGCCGCGAGCGGCGCGTCGGAGTCGTAGCCCATCTGGGTCGGCAGGTCGAAGGCCACCGACAGGCCGGTGCCGCCGCCGGCGATCAGCTGTCTGTACCGGGCGTTGGACTCGGCGGCGGTGCCGAAACCGGCGTACTGGCGCATCGTCCACGGCCGGCCGGTGTACATCGACGGGTACACGCCCCGGGTGTACGGGTACTCGCCGGGTACGCCGAGCCGGGTCGCCGGATCCCAGCCGGCCAGATCCCCGGGGCCGTACAGCGGCTCGACGGGGAAGCCGGACTCGGTGCGGCGGGGCTCGGCTGCCATGGGGCTCTCCACTGATCGGGGTCGGCCGGGATTCGCAATCGGGATTCGCAATGTAATGCGCCGGCCGGCGGCCGGGCGGGTGCCACGACCGGGCGCGCGTGAGCCGGCTCGGACCATCCGGACGGCGGCGGCTTGAGACAATCGGACGAACATCCGAACATCCGGAGCCTTTACCGAAGGAGCGGCTTTGACCGAGCAGAAAGTGGCCGTCGTCACCGGTGCCAGCAGCGGGATCGGTGCGGCGACCGCACGCCGACTGGCCGCCGACGGCTTCGACGTGGTGCTGGCGGCCCGCCGGACCGACCGGATCGAGGCGCTCGCGAAGGAGATCGCCGCGAGCGGCGGCACGGCCCGCGCCCTCACCCTGGACGTCACCGACCGGGCCGCCGTGAACGCGTTCGCCGCCGAGGTCGGCCGGGTCGACGTGCTGGTCAACGACGCCGGCGGGGCGATCGGCGCCGAGTCGGTCGAGGCCGGCGACCCGGCCGACTGGCTGGCGATGTACCAGGTCAACGTGCTCGGCGTGCTGCACGTGACCCAGGCGCTGCTGCCGGCCCTGCGGGCCACCGGGGACGGCACGGTGCTGCTCGTCTCCTCGACGGCGGCCCTGACGGCGTACGAGGGCGGCGGCGGCTACGTGGCCGCCAAGCACGCGGCGCACACCATCGCGGCGACGCTGCGGCTGGAGCTGTGCGGCGAGCCCGTCCGGGTGATCGAGATCGCGCCGGGCATGGTGAAGTCCGAGGGCTTCGCGGTCACCCGGTTCCGCGGCGACGAGGAGAAGGCCGCGGCCGTCTACGCGGGCGTCGCGGAGCCGCTCACCTCGGACGACGTGGCCGACACCATCGCCTGGGCGGTGACCCGCCCCTCGCACGTCAACATCGACCTGCTGGTGGTCCGCCCGCGCGCCCAGGCGGCCAACCACAAGGTGCATCGCGCCTGATCACGGCGGGGCGGTCCGAGGGGTGGAATATCGGATTCACCACACGATCATCACCTGGTACACACGTGTGATGATCACCTCTCGGGCCGCCCGGCTTCGCCTGCTGGTGCCCGCCCTCACGACCGGTGCCCTGCTGCTGACCGGTTGCACCGGCCAACCCGCCACGAACGGCGTCGACCCCGCCCTCCAGGCGGCCGACGGCGCACCGGCCACGGCCGCTCCGACGACGGGCNCCAAGGCGGCCACGACCGGGGCCGNGACCGGGGCCGGGAAGCCCACCGGCGCGGACGACCCGGCGCTCACCTCCTTCTACGGCCAGCGGATCGGCTGGGCCGCCTGCCCGGCCGCCCGGAACGAGAACCTCGACACCAGCGGCCTGGAGTGCGGCAAGCTGCACGTCCCGCTCGACTACGCCCACCCGGAGACCGGCGCGCTGGACATCGCCCTGGTCCGGCTGCCGGCCGCCGAGCCCGACCGGAAACTGGGCTCGCTGGTCGTCAACCCCGGCGGGCCCGGCGGGTCCGGCCTGGAGTTCGTCGAGGGCTCCCGCAAGGACTTCGCCGGCGCCCTGCACAACCGCTTCGACGTGGTCGGCTTCGACCCGCGCGGCATCGGCCAGAGCTCCCCCGTCTCCTGCCTGACCGACGAGCAGCGCGACGCCCTGGACCAGATCGACTCGCCGACCGACGCCAAGGCCCGCCGGGCGCAGAGCGACCAGCAGAACCAGGAGTACGCCACGGCCTGCCAGGCCGGATCCGGCAAGCTGCTCCCGTTCGTCGGCACCCGCAACACCGCGCGCGACGTCGACGTGCTCCGCCAGGCCCTCGGCGACCGCAAACTGAACTACCTGGGCATCTCCTACGGCACCTACCTCGGCGCGCTCTACGCGGAGGAGTTCCCGCAGAACACCGGCCGCCTGGTGCTGGACGGCGCCGTCGACCCCGCCGCCGACCCGCTCGACGAGAACATCGGCCAGCTGGCCGGCTTCGAGAAGTCGCTGCGGGCCTTCGCCGCCGACTGCGTCCGCAACCACGCCGCCGAGTGCCCGCTGGGCACCGACCCCGACACCGCCGCCCAGAAGGCCGACGCCTTCCTGGACAGCCTGCACGAGCACCCGCTGCCCACCGCGGACGGCCGGAAGGTCAACCGCGACCTGGCGCAGCTCGGCACCATCGCCTTCCTGTACGGCGACGAGAAGACCACCTGGCCGATCCTGCGGCTCGCCTTCTCCGCAGGCGTGGAGGAGAAGACCGGCGACCGCTTCCTGATGGGCGCCGACGCCTACAACGGGCGGGACGAGAAGGGGCACTACAGCTCCCAGGAGGACGCCCACACCGCGATCTCCTGCGCCGACGGCGCCGCCCCGGCGCCCTCCCCCGAGCGGATCCAGCAGGTGCTGGCGAAGCTGAAGGAGCAGGCCCCGATGTTCTCCAAGGACACCGCGGCCGAGGACTTCGCCGTCGCGTCCTGCGCGGCCTGGCCGTTCCACACCGCCGAGACCCCGCACACCGTCCGGGCCGAGGGCAGCGCCCCGATCCTGGTGATCGGCACCACCGGCGACCCGGCCACCCCGTACGCCGCCGCCGAGAGCCTGGCCAAGGGTTTCGCCCACGCGACACTGCTCACCCGGGAGGGCGAGGGCCACGGCGCGTTCGGTGCGGGGAACGCCTGCATCGACCTCGCACTGAAGCTCTACCTGATCGACGGGACGATGCCGGCCGCCGGCACCCGCTGCGCCAATTAGCACGTCAAGAGGCGTACGGTGCTGACAGGAAGCCGTCAACGTCACAACTTGATAGCTCGATCAGGTGAATTCTGCGTGCGCCCTCCCCAACTGATGACTGCTCAACTACCGTGGTGCCGCTGCCCGGCCGACCCCCGCGCCCGCCCGGATCGGCCGATACTTCACTCGTGCCCCGTACGGACGGCCCGCACGGACGGCACAGCCTCGCGCACTCACAGAGCACCGATTCCTTGGCAGGCTTGCCCACCCACCCTCGCTCGGCGCGACTCCCCTCAACACCCCTCCGCGCCGCCCCTTCCCGCCCTCACGAGGAGGACCCGCTGGCCAGCGACATCCCGTCACAGCGGCTCGACCCCAAGTCGGAGCCGACACTCGTCGGGCTGCACCGCTTCAACGAGGCCGACCCCGGCGCTGCCGAGGAGGCCCTCCTCGCGTGCTGCGGCAGCCACCGGTGGGCCCTGCGGCTCACCGCCCACCGGCCCTACCCCGACATAGACTCCCTGCTCGCCGCCGCGAGCGAGGCCTCCTACGACCTGCGTCCGGCCGATCTGGCCGAGGCGCTGGCGGACGAGAGCTGGATGCCGCAGCCGCTCCTCGGCATGCGCGCACCCGGCAGCCAGGCGGCGCACACCGCGCTGCGGGCGGCGCACGCGGCGTACGAGGCCCGGTTCGGGCACGTGTTCGTGGTCTGCCTGGAGGGCATCGCCCCCGAGGAGATGCTGGACACCGTGCTCAGCTCGGTCCGCACCAGGCTGGCCAACGACCCGGACGAGGAGCGGCTGGTCGCGGCCGACGAGCTCCGCCGGATCGCCCTGACCCGCCTGGAGCACCTGGTCGCCACCCACACCGAGGCCGGAGCGCGCTGACCCGCACCCACTACAGGTGCGCGGCCCGCTGGGCGGCGCGGAGCTTGGCCACCTGCTGCCGGACGACCCGTTCGTCCGGCGCGGTGGCCGGCTCCGCGCCGACGCCGACGGTGCTGAAGACCGCGAGCACCGAGCCGACCCGCGCGAGCAGGGCCCGCTGGGTGAGGGTCACCCCGCCCGATTCATTCGTCAGGGTGAACCCCGTCACCGCGTCCGCTCCCCCGGTGGTGGGCGTGTCGGCCCGGCTCAGCCGGTGCCTGGCCGGTACGCCCTTGCGGGTCGCCGGCACCCCGCGCACGGTCGCGGTGGTCGAGGTGAAGCTGCCGCACTGCGCGAGCACCTGCTCCACCCGGGCCTGCAACTCCCCCGCCCGCCCCGGCCGGTAGCCCAGCAGCCCGGCGTACACGCTGCCCTTCGGGTCCGCCGCGGTGGCCACGCTCAGGTCGGTCTCGGCGGCCGGTCCGCCGCCCCGGCCGGCCGGGCCCGCCGGGGTGATCGCGTCCAGGACGGGCTGGCAGGCCGGCACGTCGGTGACCTCCCGCCCGTCGGCCGGGCCGGTCTCGCCGTGACCGGGTGTCATCACCGTCACGATGTAGCCCGGCCCGAGGTCCCCGTCGGTGAGGGCGGCGGCCCGCAGCTCGGCCGAGGTCAGTTCCCGCCCCTCGCCGGCCAGGTCGGCGGAGCTGCCGACCGTGGCGCAGCCGGTGACGAGCAGCAGGAGACCGGCCAGCGCGAGGGCCGGGCGGGGGGCCGGCGAGAGGGCCGGGCGGGGAGCGGGGCGGAGCGGCACGGGGGCCTCGGCAGTCGTCGGCGGGGATCGGCTGGGATCCGCGGGAGGGGCCGCCACCGTAGCGCAGCCGGACGGTCACGGATCGTGACACTTTGGCGCCGCATTAGGCCGCACGTGCCTGTTTGATCACACCTCGGGCCCCCGGAGGCGGTTACCGACAGCGCGTCGATAGGATGCTGGCGGCCGGAGGACCGTACCGGCCGGGCTGACCGACACCGAAGCCGGCCGAGCCCCCAATCGCTTCCGGAGGGTTTTTCCGTGCCGGCTGGAACGCTGTACCGCGGCCGGGAAGGCATGTGGAGCTGGGTGGCTCATCGAGTCACCGGCGTCCTCATCTTTTTCTTCCTGTTCGCCCACGTCCTCGACACCGCCCTCGTGCGAGTGTCACCCGAGGCATACGACACCGTCATTCAGACGTACAAGACGCCGCTCGTGAACCTGCTGGAGTACGGCCTCGTGGCCGCCATCCTGTTTCACGCGCTGAACGGCCTGCGGGTCGTCGCCGTGGACTTCTGGTCGAAGGGCCCGAAGTACCAGAAGCAGATGCTCTGGAGCGTGGTGGGTGTCTGGGTCGTCCTGATGGCCGGCGCCTTCTACCCGATCCTTCAGCACACGCTGACCAACTGGTTCGGGAAGTGACCGGCATGCCTACGGACTACACCTACACCGACGCCGTGGTGGTCCCCTCCGCCCACGCGCACACCGGCCAGGGCATCGGTACCGGTAACCCGGCCGACGCCTTCGTGGTCGAGCCGCCGCGGACCCGGACCAAGAAGACCCCGCGCCGTACGCGGACCAACTTCGAGATGCTCGCCTGGCTGTTCATGCGCCTGTCGGGTGTCGTGCTGGTCGTGCTGATCCTCGGCCACCTGCTGATCATGCTGGTGCTCGACGGCGGCGTCTCCAAGATCGGCTTCGCCTTCGTGGCGGGCCGCTGGGCCTCGCCGTTCTGGCAGGGCTGGGACCTGCTGATGCTGTGGCTGGCCATGCTGCACGGCTCCAACGGCATGCGCACGGTCATCAACGACTATGCCGAGAAGGACTCCACCCGGCTCTGGCTGAAGACGCTGATGGGTGTTGCCACGGTCTTCACCGTGCTGCTCGGGACGCTGGTGATCTTCACCTTCGACCCCAACATCTAACTCAGCATCTAATCGGCAGAGGCCAGAGGCGAGCTAACACCCCCATGCAGATTCACCAGTACGACACAGTCATCGTCGGCGCGGGCGGCGCCGGCATGCGCGCGGCCATCGAGTCGACCCAGCGCAGCCGTACCGCCGTGCTGACCAAGCTCTACCCCACCCGGTCCCACACCGGCGCGGCCCAGGGCGGCATGTGCGCCGCCCTCGCCAACGTCGAGGAGGACAACTGGGAGTGGCACACCTTCGACACGGTCAAGGGTGGTGACTACCTGGTCGACCAGGACGCCGCCGAGATCATGTGCAAGGAGGCCATCGACGCCGTCCTCGACCTGGAGAAGATGGGCCTGCCCTTCTCCCGCACCGAGGCCGGCCGGATCGACCAGCGCCGCTTCGGCGGACACACCCGCAACCACGGCGAGGCGGCCGTGCGCCGCTCCTGCTACGCGGCGGACCGCACCGGTCACATGATCCTCCAGACGCTGTTCCAGAACTGCGTCAAGCACGGCGTCGAGTTCTTCAACGAGTTCTACGTCCTGGACCTGCTGATCAACGAGGGCAAGACCGCGGGCGTCGTCGCCTACGAGCTGGCCACCGGTGAGATCCACGTCTTCCAGGCCAAGTCGGTCGTCTTCGCCTCGGGCGGCACCGGCAAGTTCTTCAAGGTCACCTCGAACGCCCACACCCTCACCGGTGACGGCCAGGCCCTGGTGTACCGCCGCGGCCTGCCGCTGGAGGACATGGAGTTCTTCCAGTTCCACCCGACGGGCATCTGGCGCATGGGCATCCTCCTCACCGAGGGCGCGCGTGGCGAGGGCGGCATCCTGCGCAACAAGGACGGCGAGCGCTTCATGGAGCGCTACGCCCCCGTCATGAAGGACCTCGCGTCCCGTGACGTGTGCTCGCGTGCCATCTACACCGAGATCCGCGAGGGTCGCGGCTGCGGTCCGGACGGCGACCACGTCTACCTGGACCTGACGCACCTTCCGCCGGAGCAGCTCGACGCCAAGCTCCCGGACATCACCGAGTTCGCGCGCACCTACCTCGGCATCGAGCCCTACACGGACCCGATCCCGATCCAGCCCACCGCGCACTACGCGATGGGCGGCATCCCGACCAACGTCGAGGGTGAGGTCCTGCGCAACAACACGGACGTCGTCCCGGGCCTGTACGCGGCCGGCGAGGTCGCCTGCGTCTCCGTGCACGGCGCCAACCGCCTCGGCACCAACTCGCTGCTGGACATCAACGTGTTCGGCAAGCGGGCCGGCATCGCCGCGGCGAACTACTCGTCCACGGTCGGCTACACCGAGCTGCCCGAGAACCCGGCCGAGAAGGTCCAGGCGCTCGTCGACGGCCTGCGGGAGTCGACCGGCACCGAGTCCGTCGCGCAGATCCGCAAGGAGCTGCAGGAGACCATGGACACCAACGCCATGGTCTACCGCACCGGCGCGACCCTGAAGCAGGCCGTCGAGGACATCGCCGGGCTGCGTGAGCGCTACAAGCACGTCGCGATCCAGGACAAGGGCTTCCGGTACAACACGGACCTCCTGGAGGCCGTCGAGCTGGGCAACCTGCTCGACCTGGCCGAGGTGCTGGCGGTCTCCGCGCTGGCCCGCGAGGAGTCGCGCGGCGGCCACTACCGCGAGGACTTCCCGACCCGTGACGACGTGAAGTTCATGCAGCACACGATGGCGTACCAGGAGGTCGCCGAGGACGGCACCACCTCGATCCGCCTCGACTACAAGCCGGTCGTCACCACCCGCTACCAGCCGATGGAGCGTAAGTACTGATGAGCACTCCGACTGTGGAGCAGCACTCGGCCGCTCTGGACGCGGCCGAGGCGGGCGGCGTCCAGCTGATCACCGTGACCCTGCGCATCCGCCGGTTCAACCCGGAGGAGCACCCGGAGCCGGTGTGGGTGGACTACCAGCTCACCCTGGACCCGAAGGAGCGCGTCCTGGACGCGCTCAACAAGGTCAAGTGGGAGCAGGACGGCACCCTGACGTACCGCCGTTCCTGTGCGCACGGGATCTGCGGCTCGGACGCGATGCGGATCAACGGCCGCAACCGGCTGGCCTGCAAGACCCTGATCAAGGACGTCAACCCCGAGAAGCCGATCACCATCGAGGCCATCAAGGGCCTCACGGTCCTCAAGGACCTGATCGTCGACATGGACCCGTTCTTCCAGGCGTACAAGGACGTCATGCCGTTCCTGATCACCGGCGGGAACGACCCGACGCGCGAGCGTCTGCAGTCCGCCGAGGACCGTGAGCGCTTCGACGACACCACCAAGTGCATCCTGTGCGCCGCGTGCACGTCGTCCTGCCCGGTCTTCTGGAACGACGGCCAGTACTTCGGCCCGGCCGCGATCGTCAACGCGCACCGCTTCATCTTCGACTCGCGCGACGAGGGTGCGGAGCAGCGGCTGGAGATCCTGAACGACCGTGAGGGCGTGTGGCGCTGCCGCACCACCTTCAACTGNTCGGAGGCCTGCCCCCGTGGCATCGAGGTCACCAAGGCGATCCAGGAAGTGAAGCGGGCCCTGGTGACCCGCCGCTTCTAGGAGCCCCAGGAGCACCGANGCGTGAGGGCCCGTCCGGATCCGTCCGGACGGGCCCTCACGCGTTCCCCCGTCAGCGCAGGGCGCCGAGGTCCTTCGGGGCGGCGAAGCCGCTGAAGGTCACCAGGTGCCGGTCGGCGGTGACGGCCCACAGGTCNGGGGCGCCGTCGCCGTCACCGTCACCGGAGCTGCCGAGCACCGGGTAGGCGTCGACGGTGAAGCCGCCCGCCACCACGCCGGCGGCCGGGTCGGCCAGGGCGCTGTAGTCGAGAGTGCCGTCCGCCCGCTTGGGGACGGCGTACGCGTGCAGCTGCCCGGTGGCCCGCTCGCGGGCCCAGAGCGCCAGGTTGCCGCTGCGGTCCGCACCGGGCGCGATCAGGTCGAAGCCCGTCCAGGCGCCGGTGGTGGTCAGCTGCTGGGCGGCCGAGTAGGCGAGGCCGCCCGAGTAGTACGCCCAGAGGTTGCCGTGCTCCGCCGAGACCAGCACGGGCAGGTACTGGTCGGGGGCGTACGGGTTGCCGAGCGCGACCAGCTGCTCGGCCGACGACCAGTCCTGGGCGAAGTCCGCGGGGCAGGCGACCGGCGCCGCGGCCAGGTCGTAGCAGTCCGTCGCGCCCGGGTGGTCCACCAGGGACGGGTACTCCGAGCCGAAGTCACCCGAGGCGGAGTTCTGGTAGCCGTAGATCGTGCCGCGGTTGCCCGGGGCCCGGACGAGGAGGTCGTCGACCGGTGCGTGGGCGCCGGTCGAACCGCGGTGCAGTACCTCCGCTCCCGTCCAGCTGCGCGACCCGCCGGAGGCGAGCGCGGCCGGGATGACGGACGAGGGCGCGGTGGTGGTCGCGGCGGCGCTGATGATCTGGAGGTTTCCGGCCGCGTCCGGCAGCAGGATGTCCGGGACTCCGTCGCCGTCGACATCGCCGTCGGTGCTCGGCCCGGGGCGGGGGTCGGACGGCGCGTAGAAGCTGTACGAGACGGGCTGCGAGAGGTTGCCCGCGTTGTCCACGGCCTGCACGGCGAGGACGTTGGTGCCCCAGTCGACGGGCTTCACCTGGACGGCCGCNCCGCCGTCGGCGGCGGCCGCCACCGTGCCCGGGTCNCCGCAGTGCTTGCCGACGCTCAGCGCGGCGGGGGCCAGCGCGTACTGGTAGCAGGCCACGCCGGAGGCCTGGCCGCCGGCCGGTACGGGGTCGGCGCCGGTGATGCTGAAGGTGCCGGTCTCCCCCGCGTACTTGACCGGCTGGGCGCCGGAGCCGCTCGCCGGGAAGTCGGTGGAGTTCACACCGAGCGTCGGCGGCCGGAGGTCCAGCCGGAAGTGGCAGTCGGTGGTCGGCGTGGAGTGGCGCTCACCCTGGAAGGCCTTCGCGTGCCACGCGTAGGCGCGGCCGTCCGCCAGGCCGGTGGCCTGGATGCTCACCCGGCCGGGCGCACTCGCCGGGGCGTCTCCCCGGAAGACCCGCTCCGCCTCGGCACCCGACACGTCCTTGACCACGAAGCGCGCGCTGAGGGCCGCCGTGGCGTCGGCGCCCGGCCGGACGACGGCGGTCAGCGTGGGGCCGCCGCCG
>FJVZ01000498.1_pt1 | contig 16135 bp, 14 predicted proteins | sample 1011841 | NCBI WGS metagenome assembly FJVZ01 (sample SAMEA3912450, study PRJEB9761) | metagenome | biome: forest; material: soil | place: USA | collected 2011-06-22 | depth 0.1 m
TCGGCCAGATCAGCGGCCTGGCGACCCTTCAGTTCCGGCTGATAGCCGTAGGCCTGCCGCTGCTCGCCGTCGTGACCGCGACCGCCTTCCACGGTCGCGGCCGGCTGCACCGCCGGGTNGTCCGGCTGGCCTGCGCGGGCGTCGCCGGGCTCGCCACCGGCTTCATGGCGGCCGGGATCCTGGTCGCGCTGAGCGGCACCCCCTGGCCGCTGGCCGGGCAGGGCGACGACAACGGCCACCTGGCCGACTGGGCCGCCATCATCATCCGCAGCGGCCACCTGACCGACATCTACCCGCCGCTGCTGCCGCACGTCCAGGCCTGGTGGGCGGTGCACTTCACGGGCGGCGAGCCGTCACTGGCGATGAAGCAGCTCCAGGCGCTGCTGATCGCGCTCAGCGGCCCCGCGGGCTACCTGTCCTGGCGACTGTTCCTGCGTCCGCTGCCGGCGCTCGGCGTCGGCATGCTGTCGACGCTGCCGGTCGTCCTGCTCTACAAGCCGTACAGCACGCTGACGCTGATCATCCTGGTGCCGGTGCTCGGCAAGCTCGTCCAGGTGCTGCGGCGGGCCCCGCACCGGCCGCTGCGGCAGTCGGTCACGCTGGGCGTGGTGCTGGGCGTCGTACTGGCGCTGCTGTTCCTGCTGTACGCGGGCTGGCACGTCTGGTCGGCGCCCGGTGTCCTGCTGGCGCTGCTGGTGTTCTTCCCCTGGCGGTCGGGCCGGCAGGCGGTGCTGCGGGCCGGCGCGTTCCTCGGCGCGGTCGGACTGGCGTTCGCCGCCCTGGCCGGCAAGTACCTGCTCGTCCTGCTGAGTGCCACCGGGACGAAGGACCGCTGGTGCTCCCCGATGGTCCTGGTCGATCCCGCCTACATCGGCATGTCGCCGTACCCGTACCGGGGCGCCGGCGAGATGGGCGCCTGGCCGCCGCCCGGTGAGTTCGGCGGGGTCGGCTGGTTCTCGGTGCTGCTGCTGCTCGGCATCGGCGTCGCGCTGTCGCTCGGGCTGCACCGCTCGCCGGTGGTGGTCACCGCGGCGTGCTTCCTCAGCGCCTGGGCGGTCCGGTTCTGGATCTCCTCCCACATGGAGCGGGACCAGGCCGTCCAGCTGTACGTCCGGACCTTCCACGAACTCCTGTACTGCGGACTGGTACTGCTGGGCTGGGCCGCCGTGCTGGCCGGCCGGGCGCTGCACCGCAGGCTGCAGGGCCTCCCCGCGCCGATGCCGCGTACCGGACGGCCGCTGCACCGCTCCCGGATCGCCGCGGTCGGCGTGCTCACCGCCGGCCTGCTCCTCGGCGGGACGGCCGCCTCGGCCACCGTCGACAGCTACATGCCGCAGGACCCGAAGTACGGCTGGCTCAGCGGCCAGGCCTGGTACGCCCACCAGATCCGCAAGCCGGACGGCACCTGCCCGAAGTACGCCCAGGACGGCAAGTGCTCCGACGCCCGGCCGTACGCCACCCACCTGGAGCCCGCCGGGCCCGACAACGGCACGATGGCGGGCTGCGACTTCCCCTGGAAGCGCGACTGAGGCCGGCTCCCGCGGCCGGCCCGGGAGCGGTCAGTGCGGCCCGAACGCGTACGCGCGCCAGGGCCGCCAGACCGCGTCCGCGTCGAAGCGGGAGAGGCTGAACCCGGTGACCGGGAAGGACGCCAGGAAGGGCCTGGCCTTCTCGTACGCCTCGTCCAGGACGTCCTCGGGCAGGCCGTGGGCCACCGTCACGTGCGGGTGGTAGGGGAAGGCCAGCTCCCGGGCGAGCGGCCCGGAGCGGACGGCGGCCTCCAGCAGCCGGCACTCGTGCGCGCCCTCCTCGACCCGGACGAAGACCACCGGGGAGACCGGCCGGAAGGTGCCGCTGCCCTTCAGCAGCATCCGGAACGGCCGGTGCGAGTCGGCCACCCCGGCCAGGTGCTTCTCGACCTCCGCCAGCCGGTCCGCCGGTACCTCGGTCGGCGGCAGCAGCGTCACATGCGTCGGTATGGACCGGGCCTGCGGGTCGCCGTGACCCGCACGCGCGTCCTGGATCTCGGACCCGTACGGCTCCGGGACGCTCACGGACACACCGATGGTGACGACCTCGGGGAGGCCGTCACCGGCGGGGAGGGTCGTCGGCGGCATCAGCGCTCGGCGGGCTTCGGGCTCGCCGGCCTCAAGCCGGCCGGCTTCAGGAAGCCGATCCGGTCGTACACCGCTTCGAGCGTCTCGGAGGCGACCGCGCGGGCCTTCTCCGCGCCGACCGCGAGCACCCGGTCGAGCTCGGCCGGGTCCTCCAGGAAGCCCTGGGTGCGCTTCTGGAAGGGCGTCACCCACTCGGTGAACAGCTCGGCGAGCTCGGTCTTCAGGGCGCCGTACATCTTGCCCTCGAAGTGCGCGACCAGCTGGTCGATGCTCTGCCCGCTGAGCGCGGAGTGGATCCGCAGCAGGTTGGAGACGCCGGCCTTGCCCTCCTCGTCGTAGGAGACCACGGTGCCGGTGTCGGTGACGGCGCTCTTGAACTTCTTGGCGCTGGTCCTCGGGTCGTCCAGCAGGTTGACCAGGCCCTTGGCCGAGGAGGCCGACTTGCTCATCTTCGCGGACGGGTCCTGGAGGTCCAGGATCTTGGCCGTCTCCTTGAGGATGTACGGCTTGGGCATGGTGAAGGTCGGCGCGTAGCGGGTGTTGAAGCGCTCCGCGAGGTCGCGGGTGAGCTCCAGGTGCTGGCGCTGGTCCTCGCCGACCGGCACGGCGTCGGCCTGGTAGAGCAGGATGTCGGCGATCTGCAGGATCGGGTACGTGAACAGGCCCACCGAGGTGCGGTCGTTGCCCTGCTTCGCGGACTTGTCCTTGAACTGCGTCATCCGGGCCGCCTCGCCGAAGCCGGTGAGGCAGTTCATCACCCAGCCGAGCTGCGCGTGCTCGGGCACGTGGGACTGGATGAACAGGGTGCAGCGCTCCGGGTCGAGACCGGCGCCGAGCAGCTGGGCGGCGGAGATCCGGGTGTTCTCGCGGAGCGTCGCCGGATCCTGCTCGACGGTGATCGCGTGCAGGTCGACCACCATGTAGAAGGCGTCGTTGGCCTCCTGCAGGTCGACCCACTGGCGCACCGCGCCCAGGTAGTTGCCCAGGTGGAACGAGCCGGAGGTGGGCTGGATGCCGGAGAGAACCCGAGGGCGGTCCTTGACCGGACCGCTGACCGCTGCGTTGACCATGCGGGCCATTGTTCCAGCTTCACCGACCGGTCAGGAAACGTCTTCGACGGAGGGTTGCGCGAGTGTGACGGCACTCACTCGGAGCCGGGCGATCCGACGGCCCTCCAGCTTGGCCACCGTCAGCAGCACGCCGTCCGCCATCCGCACCTGGTCCCCGTCCAGCGGCAGCCGCCCGAGCTCCGCGACCACGTAGCCGGCCACCGTCTCGTACGGGCCCTCCGGGACGGTGACGCCGGTCTCCTCGGTGAAGTCGCCGAGGTTGAGCAGCCCGTCCAGCTCCATGCCGCCGCCGGCCAGCCGGCGCGTGGTGGTCGGCTCCTGCGAGTCGTACTCGTCGCGGATCTCGCCGATCACCTCCTCGACCAGGTCCTCCAGGCTGACGATGCCGGCCGTGCCGCCGTACTCGTCGACCACGATCGCCAGGTGGTGGCCCTCCCTGCGCATCTCCCCCATCGCCTCCAGGACGCGCTTGGTGGCCGGCAGCAGCTTCACCGGCCGGGCCAGGTCGCGCACCCGGACGGCCTGCTCGCCGCGCGCCCCGTACAGGTCGCGGACGTGCACGAACCCGACCACCGAGTCGTAGCTGCCCTCGACCACGGGGTAGCGCGAGTGCGGCGAGGAGCTGGTCTCCTCGCGGACCTCGGCGAGCATCCGGTCCGCGTCCAGGAAGGTCACCTCGGTGCGCGGCACCATCACCTCGCGCAGCTGGCGCTCGCCGGCCGCGAAGACGTCCGCGATCAGCGCGCGCTCGTCGCTGCCGAGCTCGGTGTTGGCCGCGACCAGGCCCCGGAGCTCCTCCGAACTCATGCTCCCCCGGCCCGCCTTCGGGTCACCGCCGAAGAGCCGGACCATCAGGTTGGTGGAGTGTCCGAGCAGCCAGATCGCCGGCCGGAGCACCACCGACATCACGTCGACCACCGGTGCGGCGAGCAGCGCGATGGAGTCGGCCCGTTGCAGGCCGATCCGCTTGGGCGTCAGCTCGCCGAGGACGAGTGAGACGTAACTGATGACGAGGGTCAGCACCACCAGGGCGACGGCGTCGGCCGGCCCCGGCGAGAGCCCCAGGTCGACGAAGAGCGGCGCGACCTTGCCGGAGAGCGTGTCCGCACCGAAGGCGGCGGACAGGAAGCCCATGCAGGTCACGCCGACCTGGACGGCGGCCAGGAAGCGGTTGGGGTCGGCGGCGAGGTGGGCGGCCCGGGAGGCCCGGCGGGTGCCCTTGGCCTCCAGCGCCCGGATCTGGCCCTCCCGCAGGGAGATCAGCGAGATCTCCGCGACGTTGAACAGTCCGCCCAGCATGATGAAGACGAGGACGAGCGCGGCGTCCCCGAGGGTTTCGTTCACAGCGGGTCAGTCTAGGAGCAGCCGGGCCACGGCGAGCGCCGGCCGGCCCGGCCGGCCGCCGGAGCCCCCGAAGCCGGAACACGGCAGAAGTGAGAGGATGCGTGCGCCCGGTGATCTGCGCCGGCACCCCGTGATCCGGGGCAACCGCCATTCCTTCCCCCCAGGGCGATCCATGACCGCAGCGACTTCTGCCACGACCACCGACGTCCCGGACCGGCCCTCGGCCGCGAAGCGCCACCGCCGGTCCCTCCCCCACGGCTTCCTCGCCGCCCGGCCCCTGCGGCCGCTGCGCACCGTGTGGTTCTGGCCCGCCCTGGCGACCCTGGCCCTCGGGCTGTACCGGATAGCCACTCCGGTGCTCTGGCACGACGAACTCGCGACGTTGACGGTGGTCCACCGGCCCAGGCACGAGATCCTGGCGATGCTGCAGAACGTCGACGCCGTGCACGGCGCCTACTACCTCTTCCTGCACTACTGGATCACCGTGTTCGGCGACTCCCCGACCATGCTGCGGCTGCCCACGGTGCTCGCCATGGCCGGCGCGGCCGCCTGCGTGGCCCTCGCCGGACGGCGGATGTTCAACGCGCGGGCCGGTGTCACCGGCGGACTGGTGTTCGCGCTGATCCCGAACGTGACGCGCTACGGCCAGGAGGCCCGGTCCTACGCGTTCGTCATCCTGGGCGCCGCGGCGGCCATCGTGCTGCTGCTCCGCGCGCTGGAGAAGCCCACCGTGCTCCGGTGGCTGGGCTACGGCCTGTGCGTCACCGCCGTCGCGTACATCCACCTGGTGGCGCTGGTCTTCCTCGGCGCGCACGGCTTCGGGACGGTGCTGGCCTGGTGGCGCCGGCGGGACTGGCGGCTGCCGGTCGGCTTCGCGCTCGCGTCGGCCGCCGGTGTGGCCGCGGCCTACCCCCTGATCAAGCTGGGCCAGGCGCAGTCCGGGCGCCAGATCGGCTGGATCGTCCGGCCGACCGTCAACGACCTCTCCGTCATCTGGCCGCAGATCTTCGGCAGCACGCTGATGGCCGGCGCGGTCATCCTCGCCGCGGCACTCGCCTGGGGATCGGGCCGGACGTGGGCGGCGCTGTTCGGCACCACGGCGGCGGCGCTGCCGGTGCTGGCGATCTGGGTGATCTCGCTGAACGCCAAGGTCTCGTACTTCATGCCGAAGTACCTGTTCTTCGTGCTGCCCGCGTGGGCCGTGATGGCCGGCGCCGGCATCGCCCTGCTGCGGCTGCGCGGCATCTTCGCCGGCCTGCTGGCACTGGCGGTCATGGTGCTGCCCGACCACTACGCGATGCACCGCGAGCTGTCCCACGCCCAGTACACCTACCCGACGCCGGTCACCTGGTTCACCCCGCTCGACTACCGGGCCGCTGCGAAGATCGTCGCCGACGGCTACCAGCCCGGCGACGGCGCCGCGTACGGCCAGCAGCAGTACGCACTCTGGTGGGGCGTGGACACCGGCATCGAGTACTACCTGCCCGCCGACATCAAGCCGCGCGACGTGCTGATGGGGCAGACCGGCGCCGAGCGCAACGACCTGTGGCCCTCCAGCTGCGGTCAGCTCGACGCCTGCCTGGGCAACGAGCCGCGGATCTGGCTGGTCTCCAAGGACGACGGCGGCGACCCCTTCACCACCATCACGCCGCCGGCCGCCGAGGCCCTGGCGGCCCGCTACAAGGTGGCCTCGGTCGACCACGTCAGCGGCATCAGCGTGGCACTGCTCGTANGGCGCTGAGGAACGGACGACGGCGGCCCGCCGATCTCCCTGCGGGGAGGTCGGCGGGCCGCCGTTGCCGGCTCTGCGGGCAGGCCGGGGTGGATCAGGCTCAGATCAGGCCGAGACCGGCGACCGCGTCGCGCTCCTCGACCAGCTCGCCGACCGAGGCGTCGATCCGGGCGCGGGAGAAGTCGGAGATCTCCAGGCCCTGGACGATCTCGAACTTGCCGTCCTTGGTGGTGACCGGGAAGGACGAGATGATGCCGGCCGGGACGCCGTAGGAGCCGTCGGAGACGATGCCCATGGAGGTCCAGTCGCCCTCGGCGGTGCCGTTGACCCAGGTGTGCACGTGGTCGATGGCGGCGTTGGCGGCCGAGGCGGCCGAGGACGCGCCGCGGACCTCGATGATCGCCGCGCCGCGCTTGGCGACGGTCGGGATGAAGTCGTTCTCCAGCCAGGCCTGGTCGTTGATCAGCTCGGCGGCGTTCTTGCCGGCGACCTCGGCGTGGAAGATGTCCGGGTACTGGGTGGCCGAGTGGTTGCCCCAGATGGTGAGCTTCTTGACGTCGTTGACGGTGACGCCGGTCTTCTTGGCGAGCTGGGCGACCGCGCGGTTGTGGTCCAGGCGGGTCATCGCGGTGAAGCGCTCGGCCGGGACGTCGGGCGCGTTGCGCTGGGCGATCAGGGCGTTGGTGTTCGCCGGGTTGCCGACCACCAGGACCTTGATGTCGTCGGCCGCGTTCTCGTTGATGGCCTTGCCCTGCGGGCCGAAGATGCCGCCGTTGGCCGAGAGCAGGTCGCCGCGCTCCATGCCGGCGGTGCGCGGGCGGGCGCCGACCAGGAGGGCCACGTTGGCGCCGTCGAACGCGGTGGCCGCGTTGTCGGTGATGGTGATGTCGCGCAGCAGCGGGAACGCGCAGTCGTCGAGCTCCATGGCTACGCCCTCGGCGGCCTTGAGGCCCTGCGGGATCTCCAGCAGGCGGAGGTTCACCGGCACGTCGGCACCGAGCAGGTGGCCCGAGGCGATGCGGAAGAGCAGCGCGTAGCCGATCTGGCCGGCTGCTCCGGTGATGGTGACGTTGACGGGGGTGCGAGTCATTTTCTACCTACTCCAGCGATCGCCAGTACCGCGCTCCACGGCTGCGACACAAGGCTGGCCGACGCACAGGAGCCGAGGACAGTCTCTCGATATCGAGAGATCCGACTCAGGCTATCGCAAGGCGGCGGCATCGGACGCGCGCGGGTGTGGCTGGTGCGTCACAACGCCCCGCGCCCCGACGCGGGCGGGGCCGCCGTCCACAGCCTGTGGACGGCGGCCCCGCCCGGCGGTCAGTGGCCGGTGCGGCCGATCAGTTTGCCGATGTTGTCCAGCAGCGGCACTTCCAGCCACGGGTTCGGCTGGGCCACCAGGGTGAGCAGCACGATCCCGCTGCCGAGTGCCAGCAGCACGATCACGTCCGTGAAGCGGCTCCGGACCGCCAGCATCCCGACCTCCGGCAGCAGCAGCCGCAGCAGCGCGCCGAGCAGGATCCCGCCGCCGACCACCAGCAGCCCGTACTTGAAACCGTCCTGGAAGTTGGCGAAGACGGTGACCGCGAGGCCGGTGAAGACCACCGTGAGGACCAGCGTTATCGGCCACTGCCGGACCGGCAGGGTGTGCGGACGCCCGAGCGCCGCCCCCGAGCCCTCCGGCGGCAGCGTGCCCGTGGTCTTCACCGGCCGGCGGCGGGTCCTGGCCGGTCGTCGTTCGCTCATGGCCGGTCGTCCCCCGGGGTCAGATGCCGGCGCGGCGCTCGGCCGCCACGACGATGTTGTTGAGGAGCATCGCGCGGGTCATCGGGCCGACACCGCCGGGGTTCGGCGAGATCCAGCCCGCGACCTCGGCGACGGCCGGCTCGACGTCGCCGACGATCTTGCCCTCGCCGTCACGGCTGACGCCGACGTCCAGCACGGCCGCGCCGGGCTTGACGTCCGCGGCCTTGACCAGGTGGCCGACGCCTGCGGCCGCCACGATGATGTCGGCCTGGCGCAGGTGCGCGGAGAGGTCACGGGTGCCGGTGTGGCAGAGCGTGACGGTCGCGTTCTCGCTCCTGCGGGTGAGCAGCAGGCCGATCGAACGGCCGACGGTGACACCGCGGCCGATCACGACCACGTCGGCGCCGTCGATCTTGACGTCGTGCCGGCGCAGCAGCTCGACGATGCCGTACGGGGTGCAGGGCAGCGGGCCGTCGATGCCGAGGGCGAGGCGGCCGAGCGAGGTCGGGTGAAGGCCGTCGGCGTCCTTGTCCGGGTCCATCAGCTCAAGGACGGGGTTCTGGTCGAGCCCCTTGGGCAGCGGCAGCTGGACGATGTAACCGGTGCAGGCCGGGTCCGCGTTCAGCTCGCGGACGACGTCCTCCACCTCCTGCTGGGTGGCGGTCGCGGGCAGCTCGCGCTGGATCGAGGCGATACCGACCTCGGCGCAGTCCTTGTGCTTGCCGTTGACGTACCACCGGCTGCCCGGGTCGTCGCCGACCAGGACGGTACCGAGGCCGGGGACGATGCCCCGCTCCCTGAGAGCCGCCACGCGGACGGCGAGTTCGGACTTGATCGCGGCTGCGGTGGCCTTGCCATCGAGAATCTGGGCAGTCATGGCCCCATTGTCCTGGATCCGGCACCCTGCTCCGCACGGGCGTCCGGCGAGCGGCCCCGACGGCCCGACAGCCGGACGGGCGGCCGTGCGGAGCGGGGCGTGCGGGCGGCCACGGCCGATACGGAACGTACGGGTCGAGTTGCAGTTCCGCCACGGTTGTGTCCGCGCGCCGAACGCGGGTGGACACGGCGGCGCCCGCCGGTTGACGATGTGCCCAGCAATCTCCGCTGCCCGCACTCCGCCACCGTCGATCCGGTGGGCCGGCGGAGGCAAGCGGGGACGTCCTCGGGGGAAGAGTCAGTGAGCAATCCGTACCAGACACCGCCGCCGGACCCGTACGGCGGCTACGGCCAACCACAGCAGCCACCACCGCAACAGCCGTACGGGGCACCGCAGTACCCGCAGCAGCCCGGTTACGGCTACGGCTACCCGCAGCAGCAGGTCTACGCGCCCCAGCCCGTCCCCACGCCGAACTCCTACGCGACGGCGTCGGTGGTGCTCGGCTTCGTCGGCGTCCTCTTCTCCTGCTTCTACGGCGGCTTCATCGGGCTGGTCGGCCTGGGCATCGGCATCGCCGGCCTCAACCGGTCGTCCACCACCGGCCTCGGCCGCAGCGCCTCGATCGGCGGGATCGCGCTCAACACGCTGGCCGTGCTGATCTCGATCGCGATGGTCGTGTACCTCGTGGTCAACCAGACCTGACCGTGGCCGCCCTCACCATCGCCGCACTGACGGCCCGTTGGCAGCACAGCGCCGACACCCTCACGGGTGCGGCGCTGCGGGTGCTGCTGCGCGGGTCGGGAGCCGTGGTCGCCGCCGTCGCGGTCGCCCGGCTGCACCGTGCGCACGACCCCGGGGTGCTCTGCCCGCTGCGCCTGATCACCGGGATCCCGTGCCCCGTCTGCGGGAGCACCACCGTCTTCATCGAGGCGGGGCAGGCGAACTGGGCGGCCTCGCTGGCCGCGAACCCGGTCACCGTGGCGGTGGCGGCCGGCCTGCTGTTCGCGCCGCTCGGCCCCGGCCGCTGGTGGGCCACGCTCTCCGGCCGGCGCCGGAACGCGTTGATCGGCGCCGCCTTAACGACCGCCTGGGTGTGGCAGCTGCACCGTCTCGGCATCTCCCGGCCCTAACCGCGCACCGGAGGCCGCCTCGGCTGCCGCCGGGTCATGTGGGGTGCCTACGCCCCGAATTGCCCGGATACCGACCACCGGCCGCCACCCCGACGTCGGTCCACTCCGCTAGTGTCCCCCTCGGTCGGCAGCTCACCTGCCCGTCCGTCCCGGGACTCCCTGTTGTCCGTCCCGTCCCCTTCCTGCCCGGAGGCAACCATGAGCTACCCGCCCGACCCGAACAACCCCTACGGCCAGCAGGCCCCGCCGCCCGGCTACGGCTACCCGCAGCAGCAGCCGCCGGCCCCGGGCTACGGCTACCCGCAGCAGCCGCCGGCCGGCTACGGCATCCCGCAGCAGGCCGCCTACGGCCACCCCGCGTACGTGCAGCCGTTCTACGCGGGCTGGGGCTCGCGGGTGGCCGCCTACCTGGTCGACGGCCTGATCCTGGGCATTCCGGCCGGCCTGCTGTACGGGATCGGCATCGTGATCGGCGCCGGCGGCAACGACAACTGCACCACCAGCGCCTACACCGGCCGGGAGATCTGCACCAGCGGCGGCATCTCCGGCGCGGGCCTGGCCGTGATGGCCGTCGGCGCCCTGGTCGGCATCGCGATCGGCCTCTGGCTGATCCACCAGGAGGGCACCACCGGCCAGACGCCGGGCAAGAAGCTGGTGAACATCCGCCTGGTCCGCGAGGCCGACGGCCAGCCGCTGGGCTTCGGCATGGCGTTCGTCCGCAAGCTCTGCCACATCCTGGACAACTTCCTCTGCGGCCTCGGTTTCTGGTGGCCGCTCTGGGACGCCAAGAAGCAGACCTTCGCCGACAAGGTGATGAGCACCGTGGTCGTCAAGGCCTGACGGCCCGACACCCGCGACATGCCGCCGGCCCGTACCCCCGAGGGGGTACGGGCCGGCGGCATGTGTCCGTCAGCGCGTCAGCACTTCAGCGCGCGTCGGTACGTCAGTGGAAGAAGTGCCGCGTCCCGGTCAGGTACATCGTCACGCCGGCCTCGGCGGCCGCGGCGACGACCTCCTCGTCGCGGATCGAACCACCGGGCTGCACGACGGCCTTGACGCCGCCGTCGAGCAGGATCTGCAGACCGTCCGCGAACGGGAAGAACGCGTCCGACGCGGCGTACGAGCCCTTGGCGCGCTCGCCGGCCCGCTCGACCGCGAGCTTCGCCGAGTCGACGCGGTTGACCTGGCCCATGCCGACGCCGACCGAGGCGCCGTCCTTGGCGAGCAGGATCGCGTTGGACTTGACGGCCCGGCAGGCGCGCCAGGCGAAGGACAGCTCGGCCAGCTCGTCGGCCGACAGGGCGTCACCGGTGGCCAGCGTCCAGGTCGACGGGTCGTCGCCGTCGGCGTGGATCCGGTCGGTCTCCTGCAGCAGGACGCCACCGGAGATCGGACGGACCTCCCGGCGGCCGGCCGGGCCCTCGGGCGCGACCAGCACGCGGAGGTTCTTCTTCCGGGCCAGCACCTCGACCGCGCCGTCCTCGTACGCCGGGGCGACCAGCACCTCGGTGAAGATCGGGACGATCTGCTCGGCCAGCGCCACGGTGACCGGGCGGTTGACCGCGATCACGCCGCCGTAGGCGGAGACCGGGTCGCACTCGTGCGCCTTGCGGTGCGCCTCGGCGACGTCCGCGCCGGTGGCGATGCCGCACGGGTTGGCGTGCTTGATGATCGCGACGGCCGGCCCGGCGTGGTCGTAGGCGGCGCGGCGGGCGGCGTCGGTGTCCACGTAGTTGTTGTAGGACATCTCCTTGCCCTGCAGCTGCTCGGCGCCCGCGAGGCCACCCGTGCCGTCGCTGTAGAGGGCCGCGGCCTGGTGCGGGTTCTCGCCGTAGCGGAGCACGTTCTGGCGCTCGAAGGCGGAGCCGAGGAACGCCGGGAAGGCCTCGTCGGACTCGGTGTAGCCGGACTCCTCGAACCAGGAGGCCACGGCCACGTCGTACGCGGCGGTGTGCGCGAAGGCCGCACCGGCCAGGCGCTTGCGGGTCAGCAGGTCGAAGCCGCCGGAGCGCACCGCGGCCAGCACGTCGGCGTAGCGGGCCGGGTCGACCACGACGGACACCGACGGGTGGTTCTTGGCGGCGGCGCGGACCATGCTCGGGCCGCCGATGTCGATCTGCTCGACGCACTCGTCGGGGGTGGCGCCCGAGGCGACGGTGGCCTTGAACGGGTAGAGGTTCACCACGACCAGGTCGAAGGGCTCGACGCCCAGCTCGGCCAGCTGCGCGCGGTGCGACTCCAGGCGCAGGTCGGCGAGGACGCCGGCGTGCACGCGGGGGTGCAGGGTCTTCACCCGGCCGTCGAGGCACTCGGGGAAGCCGGTGAGCTCGGAGACCTCGGTCACCGGGACGCCGGCGGCGGCGATCCGGCCGGCCGTCGAACCGGTCGAGACGAGCTCGACCCCGGCGGCGTGCAGGCCCTGTGCCAGCTCCTCCAGGCCGGTCTTGTCGTAGACGCTGACCAGGGCCCGACGGATCGGGCGGACGTTCTCGGAGACGGGGGGCGTGGTGCTGGCGGCGGCGCTCATGCCGGGATCCGTACCTTTCGGTCTTCAATGCGATGGCCTTCGCGGGCCAGCCGGCCCACGACCTCGACGAGCAGGTGACGCTCGACTGTCTTGATGCGCTCGTGCAGCGCGTCGCCGCCATCGGCGTGGTCGGCGTCGGAGATCTCCACGACGCCCTGCGCGATGATCGGCCCGGTGTCCACGCCGCCGTCCACCAGGTGGACGGTGCAGCCGGTGACCTTCACCCCGTACGCGAGGGCGTCGGTGACGCCGTGGGCGCCGGGGAAGGCGGGCAGCAGGGCGGGGTGGGTGTTGACGATCCGGCCGGCGAAGGCGGCGATGAACTCCGGGCCGAGGATCTTCATGAACCCGGCNGTGACCACCAGGTCCGGTTCGTACGCCGCGACGGCGGCGGTGAGTGCGCTGTCCCAGGCCTCGCGGGCGGGGAAGTCCTTCACCCGGTGGACGAAGACCGGCAGGCCGGCGCGCTCGGCGCGGTCCAGGCCCGCGATGCCGTCGCGGTCGGCGCCGACCGCGAGGATCCCGGCGCCGTACGCGGGGTCGGCGGCCGCGTCGATCAGGGCCTGCAGATTGGTGCCGGAGCCGGAGACCAGGACCACCAGGCGGGCGGGGCCGGCCGTACGGGGCGGGAACACTTGGGCGGAGGCCACTGCGCGATTCTCCGTAGGTTCGGTGCGCCGCCCGCTGGTACGTCCACCGGCGGTGGGGCCACTACGAACGGCAGGTCGAGCGGATCGGATCGGGCGGGATTCCCGCTGCGCTGCGGGCCCCGGGAACCGATGGGGGTTGCTGACCGTCACCACGATAACGGCTGGCCCGGCGGGCCCCGAACCGGCCCGACGGCGCTACGCGCGTAGTTGAGACACGGATCTCGCCAGGGATCCGACGGCAGGCCGCCGCAGGCCTCCCGGACGCCTGCGGGATCATTGGAGGCGGGCAGGACGGCTCCACCGACCGAGAAGGATTGGCTGACACCATGAGCAGCGGCGACAACACCGACGAGCGCAACCCCTTCGCGCCGCCGCCGGCGGATGCCCCGGACCGGCCGTGGCAGCCGCGCACCCCCCAGCCCCCGACCGGTGAGCGGCCGGACGGCGCCGACGGCGACGAGCAGCAGCCCGCCCCGCCCGGCCACCCCTGGAGCCCCGGCTACCAGGGCGAATGGCACCCGCAGCAGCCGCAGCAGCCGAAGTTCGACCCCGCCGACCCGGCCCAGCGGCGCGCCCGCAACGCGCTGGTCGCCGGCATGGCCGCCCTGGTCTGCGCGCTCGGGATCAGCCAGTACGTCGCCCTGTTCCTCGGCGGCGTCGCCGTCTACTGGGCCGTCTCGGCCCTGCGCACCGCCCCGAAGACGCCCGCCCAGAACGCTCCGGACGCGCCGGCCCCGCCCGCCGCCCGCCTGGGCGGCCAGCCGGCCAACCCGCAGGCCCCGGCGGCCGTCGGCGGCCTGTTCACCGGCGCCGTCGCGCTCCTCGTCGCGTCCGTCGCGCTCGGGCTCGGCGTCTACTACCAGGACTACAAGGTCTGCGTCCGGGACGCCCTCACCGCGACCGCCGAGCAGAGCTGCGACAACCTCGCCCCGAAGTGGTACGTCAACATCGTCAACCCGGCCAGGTGAGCCGCCCCGCCCGCCGGCCCTCCGCCGGGGGCGGGCCGCACCCCGGCTACCCCCGCCACCACAGCGGCCGGACCTGACCCACCGCCACCACCAGCCCGTACGCCAGCGCGCGCGCCCGCGCGAGCACGCCCCGCCCGACGACCCGGACGGCCGCCCACCACCCGGCGGCCCGGCGCGCCGCACCCCGCCGCTCCCCGGCGCGCAGCAGCCACCAGCGCACCAGCAGTGCGCCCGGCACCCCGACGACCGCCAACCACCCGGCCGCCGCGAGCCCGGCCTGCCACGGGACGGGCCCGAGCTGCGCCATCCGGCCCACCCCCAGCGCGCCGCCGGACAGCCCGGCGCACCCGGCGGCGACGGCCCCGAGCAGCAGCGCGGCCGCCAGCACCACCGCCGCCGTCGCGCCCGGGTGCCAGGCCGCCGGACCGTCCGCCGCCTCCGCCGCCTCCTCCCGCGCCCCGCCCCGGCCGGCCGCCGCCCGGCCCACCAGCGCCGCCGGTACCAGCACCGCGAGCAACGGCAGCAGACACGCCAGCAGCCGCCAGCCACCCGCCCCCGGCTCCGGCAGCAGCGCGAACAGCGGCACGGCGGGCAGCGGCCCGAGCACCGCCCCGGACGGCGCCACCACCGCTCCCGTACCGACCGTGAACCCCGGGCCCAGCGCGTACGCCGCGCCCCAGACCACCGCGTTCGGCAGCAGCGCGGCGCAGAGCAGCAGCAGCCCGAGCACACCCGCCACGCCGCCGCCGACGGCGGGCAGCGGACGGCCGCCCACCGCGGCGTCCAGGACGGCCGCCGTGGCGACGAGCAGCGCACCGCCCGCCACCAGCCCGAACGCCCCGGCGAACGTCGCCCGCCGGACGACGTCCCAGGTGCCCCGGGCGCCGGAGCCGGCGGAGCCCGCAGAACCATCGGAACCAGCGGAGCCGTGGATGCTCTCGGAGCCTGCGGGCGGCCAGGCCCAGGCCGGGAGCCGGCCGCGAGCCGCCCAGCGGGGCGAGGGCCGCTCCGCCCGCGCCGGCCGCACCGAGCGGGCCCCGGCCCCGAGCGCGGCGGCCACCAGGACGGCCATCACCGGCACGTCCAACAGGATCCGGGAGCGGAACGCGGCCCCGGCGGCGCCCGGGCCGCCCGGGGCGGCGCCCGCGCAGAGCAGTGCGACCCCGGCGGCCACCGCCAGGTACCCGGCGCCCGTCGCGACCGGCGCGCCCCAGCCGCCCGGCCGCACCTCGCCGGCCCGGCGGCCCGCCCGGTAGAGCTGTCCGGTGGTCAGGAGTGTGAGGAGCAGCGGGGTGACGGTGACCGGCAGACCCGATCCGCTCCTGGTCAGCGGGCCGCCGTGGCCGAGCAGCCAGACGGTGCCGGCCAGCCGGGCGGCGCCGCTCGCGGTGTCGTCCGCGTACGGCGTCACCACCCAGAGGGCGAGGATCGGTACCGCCACCGCCGCGAGCCCCAGGAGCGCCGTCCGCACCCCGGCGAGCAGGTCGGCCACTGCCGACCGGGAGCTCAGCTCGCTTGGCAGATCCAGGATCGGACGGCCCATCAGCTGCGTCATGCGCTTCATGGTGCCAAGGCGACTCGCCATGCTCCGTGAAGAGGCAAACCGTCGCCGTGTCCCAGATTATTGGCTTATGCGCATTTTCAGACCTCGCCACCAAGCACAGGCCCTGGCCGTCGTCGCCGCCCCGGCCCGGAGGGTCTGATGAGCACACCGCCCACAGCCGAACAGACGCCCGACGACGTGGCCCAGGGGCGCCCGCCGAAGGGCGGCCGGGCCCGCACCCCGGCGGACGCCGCCCGCCTGCTCACGCTGCTGACTCCCCGTGAAGCACAGGTGCTGGCCCGGCTCGCCGCGGGCGACGACGTCACACGGATGGCGGCAGCCCTCGGCATCGCGCCGGCGACCGCCCGCAAACACCTGAACCGGACGATGCGCAAGCTCGGCGTCCGCACCGCCGAGGAGGCCGGCGCCGC
>FJVZ01000993.1_pt1 | contig 16044 bp, 16 predicted proteins | sample 1011841 | NCBI WGS metagenome assembly FJVZ01 (sample SAMEA3912450, study PRJEB9761) | metagenome | biome: forest; material: soil | place: USA | collected 2011-06-22 | depth 0.1 m
GCTGCTCGCCGAGCGGCTCGCGGTGGTCCACGAGGTCGCCCGCCACAAGACGGACGAGGCGGCCGTCCGGGCCCCCGACCGCGTCCAGCAGGTGATCGACCGCGTCCGCGCCCACGCCGACCGGCACGACATCCCGGCCGACCTGGTCGAACGCCTCTACCGCCTGCTCATCGAGGAGTTGACCNCGCTGGAGCTCGACCGGACGAACGCCCTGCGGCAGAACCCGGCCACGCAGGCCTGACCCCGTGGCCCCGACTGTGGGCCGGGTGAGGTGGGCCGGGTGAGTGACGGCGGGTGTGGCGCGGCGTGGGCGCTGGACGGGGCCGGGGCGAGCCGCAATCGTCCTTGTACGCACCGGATGTGGCGCGAACGGGCCCACCGGCCCCGCTCGGTACGCCCCGCAGGCTGCCGCATCCCTCCCGCGCTACGAAGGCAGGTACCTCGTGACCCCTCCCGCCACCGGCCCGGGCGCCGGGTACGCCCCCCGCGTGCCGTACCGGCCAGGACGCCTGGGCGGAAAGCTGGCGAAGGCGGCGCTGGTGCTCTCGCTCGCGCTCGCGGCGGTGCCGGGCGCCACCTCGCCCGCGTGGAGCAGCAGCCGCCAACTCCTCACCCCGGCCTGGCCCCTGGCGCAGTTCCCGCCGCAGGTCGCACAGGCCTGCCGGATCTGGGGGACGCTCCAGCCCCAGTCGTGGCCGGCCGTCGACCCGGCGGCGACCTACCAGGTCGGCAACAGGTACATCCGCGGCGCCAACACGTACGGCAACCGCAGCGGCGACCTGCCGGCCGAGGCCATCGGCACGTACCGCGAGTACGACGTCAACACCCGCCCCACCCCGAAGACCCCGCGGGACGCCGAGCGCCTGGTCCGCAACCGGTACACCGGCGCGGTCTGGTACACCGGCGACCACTACACCGACTTCCGCGAGATCGCCGGCGGATGCTGACCACCGCCCCCGGGGCCGGAACGGCCGCGTGAGCACCCCCGGCGGCACTCCCCCGGCGGGCGGCGTGGAGCGACTGCTCACCGCCGCCCGCTGGGACGTGCTGCCCGGGCACCCCTGGGCCGGCCTGGCCGCCCTCCCCGAGGACGTCGGCGACCTCACGGCCGGCCCGGACATCGCCCGGGTCCTGCACGTTCCCGGCGAGCGCTGCCGCACAACCCGCGCGCTGTTCGCCGAGTGCTCGCGAACCCTCGGGTTCCCGGCCTACTTCGGCCACAACTGGGACGCCTTCGAGGAGTGCCTGACCGACCTGCTCCTNCCTCCGGAGCCGGAGCAGGAGCNGGAGCNGGAGCAGGCGCAGGAGCTAGAGCCGGAAGGGCCGCCGCCGCGCGCACCGCTGCTCCTGGTCACCGGAGCCGAGTACCTGCTCGTGGACGAGCCGCCGTCCCAACTGACGGTCCTCCTCCAGATCCTCGACACCGCGACCGCGGCGGCCGCACCGCCCCGGCCGCCGCTGCTCCTGACCGCCCGCGACCCGGCCACCGCGCAGCTCCGGCTGAGGATCGCGGCACTCGGGATGTGACCACCATCCCGGCGGCGGTCTTTTCGCTCAGGCCGTCCAGCCGCTCAGGCCATCCAGAAGAAGACGGCGGTCATCCGCTTCTCCTCCAGCGTGCTCCCCCAGTAACCGGTGGCGCTGTGGATCAGGTTGGAGGTGTAGAGCAGCAGGCGGTTGTAGCGGTGGGGCACCCGCACGTCCTCGGTGAAGTGGTCCGGCGGGACGAACCGGGTGCCGAGGGCGTCCACCAGGTTGTTGTGCGGGGCTGTGACGGTGTTGCCGCCGAGGCGGCCGCCGGGCAGGCTCTGGCGGTAGAAGCTGGTGCCGGCGTCCTTGGGCACGTCCGGGTTGAGGTAGAGCACGGCGGCGTAGCGGCAGAGCGCCCGGGAGTCGGTGTGCGGGCGGGGCTCGCACTCGTCCCTGCCGACGACCTGGACGCAGTTGTGGTTGAGGGTCGCGCCGCCGGGCGCCGTTTCGGCCCAGATCCGGCGGGCACCGGTGGCCTTCAGGACGAGCCGCTCGACATGGGCCAGTTCCTGCGGTTCGAGTCCGGGCATGGTCCGCAGGCCCGGCCAGCTCTCGGGCTTGTGCGGGTATCCCTCGTCCCAGTCGTCCTTGGCGAGGCTCCGGGCGCGCACGGCGTCGATGTTCGGCAGGACGTTGTCGAGGAGCCAGTAGTCCCTGCCGGGCGTGGGTTTGCGGTAGGGCAGGACCGGGAGTGCTGGGGTCCTCGGGGGGTGTGAGGGCATGCGGCCGACCATAGTGTCGGCCTCCGTCGGCCCTCTCCCGCGTTTTGGTCAATGTTCTGTCAAATCGGTGCCGTGCGAAGGCCTGGCCGGCGGACTCGGACCGGCCCGCCGAGGGGCGGCAGGGTGCCCAAGTCCGGTGATTCAACGGTGCACTAACATCTGATCACTTCGAATGACGATCATGGGGGAAATGTTCCGTGCTTCTCAAGAACCCCGGGCGGAGGGCGGCCATATCCGTCCTCGCCGCTCTCGCCGCCACCACCACCCTCCCCGCCGGCCCGGCCCGCGCCGAGAGCGCGGCCACTGCCACCGCCGCGCCGGCCGCCGTCCCCGGCCCCGGCATCGGCCCCGGCACCGGCCCGGAGCTGGCCGACATCGGGGCGGACGGCGGTGCGCGCATACTCGTCGGCGCCTCCGTCGTNCTGGCGGCCGCCGGCGCGTCCCTGCTGGTCATCCGGCGTCGGCGCTCGACCGACCGCCGCTGACGACCACCGGGCCACCGCATCAACCGACGTTGTGCGCGGCCCGCCACTCGGGTGCGAGCACCGACCAGATCTCGGTGTCCTGCCGGACGCCCCGGTAGAGGTAGTTCTCCCGCTGGACCCCGTCGCGGGTCATGCCGAGCCGCTTCGCCACGTTGATGCTCGGCGCGTTCTCGGAGGCCACCAGCCACTCCACCCGGTGCATGCCGCGCTCCCGGACGGCCCAGTCGATGATCACCCGTACCGCGCGGGTGACCAGACCGCGTCCGGCGGCGGCGGGCTCCAGCCAGCAGCCGGCCTCGCAGTTGCCCCCGGCCGCGTCGAACACCCTGAAGAGGACGCCGCCGACGAGCAGCCCGTCGAGCCAGATGCCGTACAGCCGGCCGGAGTCGGCGGCGGCCCTGTCNGCGTACGACTGGAGCCAGCCCCGCGCGGAGTCGAGGTCGGCCGCGGCGTCGGGGAGCCCGACGTAGCGGCCGATGTAGTCGCGGCCGCGGTCCATGTGGGCGAGGAACTCCTCCGCCCGCCAGGGCTCCAGCGGCCGCAGCTCGGCTCCGTCGCCCAGGGAAATCGCGAACATCTCTCATCCTCCACAGTGGCCGTGTCCGGTCCCTGGATCCTCGCACGGCCGACCGAACGATCTGCCGGTGCGCCCGAGCTTCCCTCGTCAGCGCACTCCCCGCATCACCGCACTCCCCGCGTCACCGCCGTCCGCAAGCAGACGGCTCAGCAGCTGGAGGGAGCCGGTGCGCCGTCGAAGCGGTCCTGGGTCCAGGCGAGCAGGTCGGGAATCAGCGGAGAGCCGGCGGCGACCACACCGACGTGGTCGCGGCCCGGGTAGGTGCGGTAGTCGAGCCGGCCGCCGAGGGCGCAGCGCCCGCTGACGTACGCGGCCTGGACGGCGGGCGTGATCAGCGGGTCCGCCTCTCCCTGGCCGAGCAGGACGGGGGCCTGGACGGCGCCGGTCGGCGTGTTCTCGCGCAGTCGGCGGCCGAGTGCGCCGCCGTTCGGGTCCGCGTCGAAGACCGGCTTGTCGGCGAGGAGGGACGAGGCGATCGAGACGAACACCTCGGGCTCGGCCAGGCAGCGGTCGGCGGTCCGGCGGGTGATGGTCCGGGCGGCGGGCCGGATGTAGTCGTCCAGGCGCACGTCGGGGTAGCCGGCGGCGTAGGCGGCGATGGCGTAGGACGCGAAGATGCTGCCGCCCGGGACGGTGCCGAGGTTGCCGACCAACCCGGCGAGGTCGCTCGCGGGGGCGAGCGCGGCGACGCCGGTCACGTGGGTGTCGGGAGCGTACTCGGGGGCGATCGTCCCGGCCCACAGCGCGGCGTGCCCGCCCTGCGAGTGACCCCAGACGACGGTCTGTCCGGCGAGGCTGAGCTGCGGCAGCTGCTTGGCGGCCCGGACGGCGTCCAGGACGGACCGGGCTTCGCCCTGGCCGATCAGGTACGGGTGCGGGCCCCGGGTGCCGAGCCCGGTGTAGTCGGTCGCGACCAGGACCCAGCCCTTGGCGATCACCTCGTCCAGGGCGGGCAGCGCACCGGCGGCGAACGGGTCCTTCAGCAGCGACGGCGCGCAGCCGGCGGCCACCCCGGTGGTGCCGTGCGCCCAGGCGATGACCGGCCGGGGCCCCGCCGGCGGGGCGGCCGCGGCGACGACCAGCGCACTGGCCAGCGCGGGCACGCCCTCGTCCCGGGTGGTGGTGTACAGGACGCGCCAGGCCCGGGCGCCCTCGGGGACCGCCCGGCCGAACGGCTCGCTGCGCAGCAGCGCCCCCGGCTCCGGCGGGACCGTCCCCGGCGCGGAGTAGAACGCGTCCGGCGTCGGCGAGGCGCGGTGCAGGGTGACGCTGAGCGTGGCCAGCAGCGCCGCCGCGACGAGGGCCGCGACCGCGCCGAGGCTGCGCGACCAGCGCCGTACGCCGCTGCGCGCGGCCGCGTCCCCCGCCGCGTCCCCGATCGCGTCCTTGTCCCCATCCCTCTCCCCGTCCCTCTCCCCGTCCCCGTCCGGAACGGGCGGGCGCCGCAGGGCCGCGATCAGCAGCGTCAGGCCGAACCACACCGTCCGGACGCCGAAGACCACGGCGATGACCANCACGGTGACGTCCGGCCAGACCAGGGCCAGCACCCCGAGGATCACGCTTGCGAGCCCGCCGAGCGCGGCGCCGATCCACTGGTCCTCCCGCCGCCGGAGACCGTTCACCACATGCACCGCGCCACCGGCGATCAGCCCGATCCCGACCCAGAGGGTCAGGGCCCCGATGCTGAGGCCCGGCCAGGCGGCGACTCCCGCCCCGACCGCGATCCACAGCACCCCGGCGGCCCCGGCCCAGCGCGGCGCGGGCGAGGCGCCGGCCGTCAGCAGTTCGCTCACTCCGGTGACGACGGCCGCCACGGCGACCAGCACGATCAGCACGGCCAGCGAGGTGAACGGACGCAGGGTCAGGACGGCGCCGACCACGACGCACACCAGCCCCGCCGCCACGGACAGCCAACGGGGCAGCTCGCGCCGCGCGCAGAAATCCGTGAGATAACGTGACAAATCGGGAAGCATGATCAGAACCTAGCGCCCGGAGTGCCGGGGAACGGCGCCCGCGCGCCGCGTCCGACGCCCGTGTCACGGTGGCCTGGCGGGCTCAGCCCGACCTGTCGTCCTCGCCCGTGTCGTTGGGGATCGGCTCGGCGAGCGCGTCCAGCAGTCCGCCGAACGCGTCCTTGAGCAGCACCCTGGTCTCGTCGGCCGGCCGGTCGGCGGCGACGGGGACGGGGCCCCACCACCAGTTCGCGGACTCCGGGGCGGGGGTGAACTCCAGGTGCGGGAAGTCGGATCCGGCCCAGATCCGGCGGGCGGCGTCGGCGTACGCCCGGTACACCGCGGGCTTCGACTCCTGGGGGACGTCCGGGCTCCAGATGCCGAAGGTCAGCGGCGTCGGCAGTTCGGGCGACCACCGCTCGGGCTCGAAGCCGACGAAGACCTGCACCGCCGGGGTCACGGTGTACCGGGCACGGAAGTAGACACCGTTCTTGTCCACCCAGTCGGACGGACCCTTCTTCGTCACCCGGGCGTCCCGGTGGAGCCCGTCGAACAGCAGCTGCGCGGTCGTCACAGCCTTCCGGAAGGTCGCGCGGGTGACGCCCGCCTCCAGGTCGGCGCGCGTCCACTCCACCAGTTCGCGCTCCAAACGGTGCACCAGGCCCTCCAGTTGCTCCACCTCGAAGTCCAGCTGGCCGATCTCCCCGGCCGCCGCGTCCCGGATCCGCCGCAGCAGCTCGGGCCAGGACGCCACGACCAGGTGCCGCAGGCCGGCCGTCGTCATCACATGCAGACCGGTACCGTCCGGCGTGAACTCGTCGTACCCCAGGCCCTCGGCCCGCACCCGGGCGGCAAGCTCCTCGCAGAGCGCCTCGACCCGCGCCCCCGGGCAGAGGAACAGCACCACTCCGCCCTCGGCCACACCCCGCAGATACCCGCACGGCTGGGCACTGTTCAGCTTCGCCCAGAACGTGCCCTCCACCACCACCCACCGCTGCCCGCCGTACTCCCCGACGATCCCGGGTATCCCCTCGGCGGCCTCCCGGCCCTCCGCCCGGTACCCGACCCGCTCACGATCAGCGGGCGGCACGGCCGACAGCGCCCCCAACACCTGCCGCACGGAGGAGTATTCACGCGCGAGGTACGAAAGCCCCCAGGTCGCCACCTGCTCCCGGCGCGTGACGAACTGGTCGACGAGGTGCACGAGCAGGCCTTCGGGCACTGATCCCCCTGGGTGCGCGGTGTCCGATGCCGAGCGACTCTACATGAGCCGGGTGATCACCGGATGTCCGTACCGAGCGCCCTGGAGCGCAAGCAGAATCCTCAGCCGGCCGCGGTGAACAGGAGGGAGGCGTTGTGCCCGCCGAAGCCGAACGAGTTGGTCAGCGCGGCACCGATCGGGCCCCGTCGCGGACGGCCGGTGACGATGTCGAGCTTCACCCGCGGATCGAGGTCGTCGAGATTGCGGGTCGCGGGGACGACCTGCTCGCGGACGGCNAGGATCGCGGCGATCGCACCGAGGGCTCCGGCCGCGCCGAACAGGTGGCCGGTCATCGACTTGGTCGCCGTGACCACCGGGTGGACGCCGACGGCCTCCGCGACGGACTCCGCCTCGGTGAGGTCGCCCAGCTGCGTCGAGGTGGCATGGGCGTGCACGTGGCCGACGTCGAGCGGGCCGAGGCCGGCGGCGCCGAGCGCGAGCCGCATCGCCCGCACCTGGCCGTCCCGGTGGGCGGCCGTGATGTGGTGCGCGTCGGAGGTGACCCCGGCGCCGGCGAGCGTCGCGTGCACGCGGGCCGAACGGGCTGCGGCGAACTCGGCCCGCTCCAGGACCACCAGCGCGGCACCCTCCCCGATGACGAAGCCGTCCCGGGCGGTGTCGAACGGCCTGGACGCCTCCTGCGGCGCCTCGTTGCGCGTCGAATGCGCCTTCGCCTGGGAGAACCCGGCCAGCGGCAGCGGATGAATGCACGCCTCGGTGCCACCCGCGACGACCACGTCGGCCCGTCCGAGCCGGATCAGGTCNAGCCCCATCGCGATCGCCTCCGCACCGGAGGCGCAGGCACTGACCGTGGTGTGCGCGCCGCCCCGGGCGCCCAGTTCGATGCTGACCCAGGCGGCGGGGCCGTTCGCCATCAGCATCGGCACCGTGTGCGGGGACACCTTCCGCACCCCCGAGGCCTCGAGTACGTCGTCCTGCCCGAGCATGCTCAGCGCCCCGCCCGTCCCGGTACCGATGACGACCGCCAGCCGCTCCGGCTCCACCTCGGGCCGCCCGGCATCCGCCCAGGCCTCCCGGGCGGCGACGAGCGCGATCTGCTCGCACCGGTCCAGCCGCCGGGCCTGCACCCGGTCGAGCACCGTGGTGGGCTCGACCCGCAGCCGCGCCGCGATCCGCGCCGGCAGCCCGGCCGCCCACTCCTCCTCGATCGCGCCGACCCCCGACTCCCCGGCCAGCAACCCGGCCCAGGTCGAGGCGACGTCCCCGCCAAGAGGCGTGGTGGCGCCCAGACCGGTCACCACGACGTGGGTGTTCGCGGCAGTCATCAGAAGCTCTCCCTTGTCGCAGAGGCACATACCTCCCGCGTGCATCGCTGCGGGAGCAGTGCGGACGACTGCCACTCTGTCAGGGGAATGACGACTCATCATGCATTGATGCCGATCGAGTCCGCCCACCAAGAACTGTATGGTCCCTACAGTGCCGGTCGCCCGTGTCGGGCGGCGCGCCGTCCTCACGACCCGGCTGCCCCGGGGTCGGCCGGCAGCCGGGTTTCGTCGGGCGGCGGCCCCTCCCGTCACCCCTCGTACGGTGCCAGGTCCGCCCGTTTCGGGGCGCGGCCGTCGCCGGAGGAGCGGCCGGTGAGGCGGCGGACGATCCAGGGGCCGAGGTGGTTGCCGAGCCAACGGAGGTCTGAGCGGAGTTTCTCGGTGCGGCCGCGGGGCGGGGCGGGCGGGAGCGGGGCGCGCCAGTCGAAGCCGGCGGGGCGGCCGAGGGCCTCCAGGACGGCTTCGGCGACGCGGCGGTGACCCTCGGGCGAGAGGTGCAGGCGGTCCTCGGCCCAGAGGCGGCGGTCGTCGAAGCAGGGCGCGGAGAAGAGGTCGACNACGGCGACNCTGGGGTCGGCGCCGAGGCCCTCGACGAAGGCCTTCATCCGCAGGACGGCGGGGAGCAGCCGGGCGCTGCCCGCCATCCGGCGGGTCGGGTCGGTGCTGGTGAACAGGACGACGGTGGCGCCGGAGGCGAGCAGTGCGGTGGCGGACCTGCCGAGCAGTTCCTCCACCCGCGCGACGTCGCAGCCGGGCCTCAGGACGTCGTTGAGGCCGCCGGCCAGGGTGACGAGTTCGCCCTGCATGGCGGCGGCGCCGGGCACCTGTTCGTCGTGGATCTGGCCGATGAGCTTGCCCCGGACGGCGAGGTTGGCGTACCGGAACGGGCTCTGCGGCTGTTCGGCGGCCAGCCGGGCGGCGACGCGGTCGGCCCAGCCCTGGTAGTGGCCGTCGGGGAGCAGGTCGTCGCACATGCCCTCGGTGAAGGAGTCCCCGACGGCGACGTAGCTGGTGTACCTGCGGTTCACGGTGGAAGTGGCTGTGTTCTCCATGGCCCGACGATCGTACGCGCCCCGGGTCGGCCACGNGGGACCGCCCCTACCGATCGGTAGCCTGACGGGCGGCCCCCGGCGCCGGCCGCCGCGGCAGCGGTTCTGCCCTGCGGCCGCACCCCGGGNTGGGCTAGAAANGCCGGTATGGAACTCACCCAGATACGTCTGCTGGTCACCGACTTTCCCGCCGTCTACCGCTTCTACCGGGATGTGCTCGGCCTCAAGCCGCAGTTCGAGTCCGAGCAGGGCCCGTACGCCAAGTTCAGTCCCGACAGCGGGAACGCCGCTGTCGCGTTGCAGGACCGATCACAACTGGCCGACGTTCTTGAGCAGTTGGGATCGGAGCCGGTCGGCTACCGGTCCCTGCTGGTGTTGCGGGTGGACGACCTCGACGCCACGTACGCCGAACTCGTCGCACGGGGTGCGGAGTTCAGCCGGGCACCGGCGCCGATGGGCGACCGGATCCGGGTCGCGTACCTCGCGGACCCGGAGGGCAACCTGGTCGAACTCCAGGAGTGGCTGGCACTGCGCGAGCAGGCCGCCGGCGCACCGGCATAGCGGCGCACCGGCGGGCGGCCCGTTACCGCGCCGCCGACGGGCAGGCGACCGGCCCACCTGCGGGCCGGTCACCACGTCGCCGGCGGACCGGCTACGGCGCCACCGGCGCCGGGAAGACCTCACGCANCGTGAAGGCCTCCGGGCCGGCACCGTTGGCGCGGAGCAGGACGAGGCGCTCCTCGGCCTCCTTCGGCGTGGGGATGTGGCCGGCCGGGACCCACCAGAGTGCCGCCATCGCTTCGGCGGGCTTGGCGAACCACTCCCGCCGCCTGCGCAGCAGGGCGCGGTGCGCCGGGTCGTAGACGTACGCGTCGAGGGCGGCGGGATCGCGCCAGACGGACATGTTGAGGAGCAGCCAGTCGTCCTCGAAGACCCGGAACGCGGTCGCGTCGCCCTCGTCGCCCTGGAGTCGCCAGACGAAGCCGTCGGCGGCGTCGGCGAGGGCGTTGATCGGGTCGAGGGCGGCGACGAAGTCGGCGAGCAGCGGGCTGTCGATGGGTTCGAGCATCCGGGCGATGTTGACCTGGGCGAGTTGGTACGCCGGGGCGGCCTGCCGCGGCGCGTCAGTGGTCGTGGTGGTCGTCATCGTCCGACCCTAGCCGCCGAGCGCCGCGCTGTCCGCTGCTGTCCGCTTGCTGAACCAGTGCTCGCGCACGGCGTCGGTGGGGCGCTGCTCGCCGAGCAGGTCGGTGCCCCATTCGGCCAGGGCCAGCACGACATGACGGAGCGTCACCCCCTGGTCGGTGAGCTCGTAGACCACCGCGTTGGCGGGGCGCTCCAGCTTGCGGCGCAGGACGAGTCCGTCGGCCTCCAGTTGTTTGAGGCGGGCGGCGAGGATGTCGGTGGACAGGCCCGGGAGGTCGGCGTGCAGGTCGGTGTAGCGGCGGGGGCCGCCGAGGAGTTCACGGACGATCAGAAGGCTCCAGCGCTCCCCCACCGCGTCCAGGGCGCGGGCGACGGCGCAGTACTGGTCGTAGCTTCGGCGTGACATGGGGATCAGCATAGCCAAAAGGTTGGACTTTCCAAGTGGTTACTTGGTAGAACAAAGCGACCGGTTGTGAGGGTGAGGGTCGGGAGGCCACTGATGGAGTTCCGCCAGTCCAGCAAGCTCAAGGATGTCTGCTACGAGATCCGGGGGCCGGTGGTCGACCGCGCGAACGCTCTGGAGGAAGCCGGGCACACCGTCCTGCGGCTGAACACGGGAAACCCCGCGACGTTCGGCTTCGAGGCGCCNGAGGAGATCATCCAGGACATCGTCCGCAACCTCTCCAACGCGCACGGCTACAGCGACTCGCGCGGCATCCTGCCCGCCCGCCGCGCCGTCGTGCAGTACTACCAGCAGCGCGGCGTGAACGGCGTCACGGTGGACGACGTCTACCTCGGCAACGGCGTCTCCGAGATGATCCAGATGTCCGTCCAGGCGCTGGTGGACGACGGCGACGAGGTGCTCGTACCCGCCCCCGACTTCCCGTTGTGGACGGCCGTGGTGCGCCTCGCGGGCGGCAAGGCCGTGCACTACCTGTGCGACGAGGAGGCGGACTGGTACCCGGACCTCGACGACATCGCCTCGAAGATCTCCCACCGCACCAAGGCCATCGTCGTCATCAACCCCAACAACCCGACCGGCGCGGTCTACCCGAAGGAGCTGCTGGAGGGCATCCTCGACCTGGCCCGCCGGCACAACCTGATGGTCCTCGCGGACGAGATCTACGACAAGATCCTCTACGACGGCGTCGAGCACCACTGCCTCGCCGCGCTCGCCGACGACGTCCTCACCCTCACCTTCAACGGGCTCTCCAAGGCCTACCGGGTGGCCGGCTTCCGCAGCGGCTGGATGGTCGTCTCCGGCCCCAAGGCGCAGGCCAAGGACTACCTGGAGGGGCTCACCATGCTGGCCGGCATGCGGCTGTGCCCGAACGTACCGGCCCAGTACGCCGTCCAGGCCGCACTCGGCGGCCACCAGTCCATCAACGACCTGGTGCTGCCGAACGGCAGGCTCACCGAGCAGCGCGACGTCGCCTGGCGGGCCCTCAACGAGATCCCCGGCGTGAGCTGCGTCAAGCCCAAGGGCGCGCTGTACGCGTTCGCCAAGCTCGACCCGGCCGTCCACAAGATCGTCGACGACGAGCAGTTCGTACTGGACCTGCTGCTCCGCGAGAAGATCCACATCGTCCAGGGCACCGGCTTCAACTGGCCCCGCCCCGACCACTTCCGCTTCGTCACCCTTCCCCGCGCCGACGACCTGGAGACGGCGATCAGCCGGATCGGCCGCTTCCTCACCACCTACCGGCAGTGACCCCCGGGCGGGTACGCCGGGCTGCCCGGCACGCTCCGTAGGCTGGCTGCCATGACCGTACTGCGCTCCGTCCTGCTCTTCGCCCTCGCCGCCCTCGCCGAGATCGGCGGCTGCTGGCTGATCTGGCAGAGCATCCGCGAGTCCCGGCCGTGGTGGCTGGCCGGCATCGGGGTGCTGGTGCTCGGCGCGTACGGCTTCGTCGCCGCCCTCCAGCCGGACGCGCACTTCGGCCGGGTACTGGCAGCGTACGGCGGGGTGTTCGTGGCCGGCTCGCTGGCCTGGGGCGTGCTGGTGGACGGCTTCCGCCCGACCCGCTACGACCTCGCCGGTGCGGCCATCTGCCTCGNCGGAGTGGGCGTCATCATGTACGGGCCACGCAGCGGCGCCTAGCATCGGGCGGAGCGCCCTCCCCTGTACCTCCTCGCCCTCCCAGCACCTCCTCACCCCCACGCTCACCCTCACGGCGGAAGGACCCCCGATGCCCAAGCCACCCGAGCCCGGCACCCAGGCTCCCGAATTCACCCTGCCCGGCCTGCTGTTCGACACCGAGAGCGACGCGGCCGAGCGACGCGAGTACCGGCTCGCGGAAGCCAAGGGCAACCCGCTGGTCCTGGTCTTCTACCCCGGTGACGACACCACCGTGTGCACGAAGCAGCTCTGCTCCTACACCTCCGACCTGGACCGCTTCCGCGATCTCGGTGCGACCGTCTGGGGCGTCAGCCCGCAGGACCTGGACAGCCACGAGCGCTTCGCGCGCAAGCACGGCCTCGGCTTCCCGCTCCTCGCCGACACCGACCGCGCCATCGCCCGCGCGTACGGCATCGCGGTGCCCGGCCTCGGCCTGCGCCGCTCGGTCTTCATCCTGGACGGCGACGGCACCGTCCGCTGGAAGCACGTCGCCCTGGCCGGCCTGACCTTCCAGCACAGCGACACCCTCACCGAGCAGCTGGCCGCTCTGAAGGCCTGACCGACGGCTCAGCCCCGGGGCCGGCTCGCGCGAACCGGCCGGCCGGCCCCGGGGCCGAGCGGGTACGCCCCTGCGAGGATGAGTGTGCGCGCACGGATCGGCCTGTGACTGCACAGCGGCAATGGCTCCGGCGCGAGTTCCGTGAAGCGGCGAAGGTGCTGTGCCTGCCGGACGCCATCTCAACGTGCGCTGGCCCCGCGCGGCCCGATGTGANCTTCAGGACGCGAGGAGTACGGTCAGGTGCCCCCTCACGCGAGGCGACCTTCCTGTTCCGGGGACCGCACCGACTGGAGCCGTGAACGTGTGACGGCGTGACGGTGTCACGACGGTGCGACGTCACGACTCCAGTCGGACGGTGGGCGGTCGGGGCTACCAGCCCCAGCCGCCGCCCTGGCCGTCGTCGTCCGTCCTGCTGTCCCAGCCCTCGCCGACCTTGCGCAGGATGGTGTAGTTGTCGACCTGGGTGCCGTCCTCGGCGAGGGCGATCACCTTCATCGAGGACTTCTGGCCCAGGTGCGCCGGGGTGACGTCGACCCGGATGAACGAGTAGCCGGTGTAGCGCACCCGCGACCACTCGACGGTCTCGGTGACCTTGCCGCCCTTGACGAAGTGGTAGGTGTCCACCGAGTCCTGGTGGTTCTCGTGGCCCTCGTAGGTGTCGGGGGCGTCGAAGCTGTAGAGGCTGCGGCCGGCCGCACCCGCCGTCACGTAGACCACGCCGTCCTTGGCGGGCTCGACGGTGGCGCCGCTCGGCACCGCCTTGGAGACCTTGTTGCCGAGGATCGCGTCGGTGCGCTCGTACACGTGGTTGTGGCCGTTGACGACCAGGTCGACGCGGTACTTCTCGAACAGCGGCACCCAGGCCTCGCGCACGCCGCCCTCGGAGGCGTGCTGGTGCGTGGTGGAGAACGCGCAGTGGTGGAAGAAGATCACCACGAAGTCGATCGTCTCGTCGTTGCGCAGGTCCTTGAGCTGACGCTCCAGCCACTTGGTCTGCTTGCCGGCCGAGATGCCCAGGTTGGCCGGGATCTCGTACGAGACGTCGTTCGCGTCGAGCGAGATGACGCCGACGTTCTTGTAACGGAAGCTGTAGACGCCGGGGACGGTGCGCGGGTCCGGCCCGTTGTCGGGCAGGAAGAAGCGGGCGCTCTCGCCGCCGTAGCCGTTCTGCGAGTACCAGGCCTCCATGTCGTGGTTGCCGTACGACACCATCCACGGCACCTTCGAGGCGACCGTCTCGGTCTGCGCGAGGAACGCGTCCCAGGTGGTGGCGTTGTACGCGACCTTGTCGGTGTCCAGGCCCTGTCCGTACGGGTCGGCGTAGCAGATGTCGCCGGCGTGCAGGTGGAAGGCCGGGTTCTGGGCGAGGATCACGTGGTCGTTGCCGGCCGCGTGCGCGCTGACGCCCTGGTCGCCGAAGGCGGTGAAGGTGAACGGCTCGTACACCTTGCCCCACATGTGCTCGCGCGCGGGCGCGGTGCGGAAGGTGCTCAGGGTCGACACGGCCTGCTGCGAGGCGGGGTCGAAGCCCTGGTGGCCGACGCCGTAGTAGTACGTGGTGTCGGGCTGCAGGTCCTCCAGCGCGACGTGCAGGTAGTACTGGTCGACCGGCGCGCCGGTCGGGGTGAGCGCCGGCGTGTGCAGCGCGCGTACCTCGGCGGCGACCTTGTGGCTGAGGTCCCACGGGTGCTTGCCGAAGCGCAGGAACGGCTTCTTCACCGGCGCCGGGACCTGCCAGGAGACCCGGAACTGGGTGTCCGGCTCGGGACCGAAGGAGAGGTGACGACCGATCGGGGCGACCAGCGAACCGTCGATGCCGTCGGTCGCGGCAGCCGTCACCAGCAGCGGCGAGGCGGACGCACTGCCGGTGCCGAGCGAACCGCCCACGGCGAGGGCNCCGACGGTGATGGCGCCGGTGCGCAGCATCCGGCGGCGGGAGAAGCGGCTGCGCAGGTACTCGTGCTGCTCGGCCATGCTCATACGGTCGGCGAGCTTCTCGGGCACGCCCATACGTGGGATATCCATGCCCGGACTTTCGCAGCGGCTGATTGCCCGCACACGGACGTCCGGTGAACGACCATCGGCGCGCCGCCCTTTCGAACACCAAAGTTCGACCATGCGCAGGCAAAGTACCCGGGGGAGGTGTACAGTGCCGGTCCCGGCCGGCGGGCCCAGGGGCAGTACGGCGGTCGGCCCGCCGAGGAGGTCGTCCGGGAGCGCATCGGCAGCGATGCGCCGAGCTCGACCCGGACGAGTACGAGCGCCGCAGGGCCGTCACCGAACCGGAGTTGTGGCCCGAGCTCATCCGTCTGACGGACGCCCGCCGGCTGCTGGTGGGCACTCGTCTGCCTCAAGGCGGACCTGGACACCCTGCGACGCCGCCGACTCCGCCTCGATGCCCGCTCGCCGGATCTGCTCCGCNCTCAGCCGTCGCAGCTCCAGGATCAACCCGGCACCGGCATCCCGGCGAGCACCCACGTTCGGGGCCCCCGACCCGTCGGCCGCCGGACGCCGAGCTAGCTGACGGCGCCCTTGGTGTCGGGGGTGATGTGCAGGGTGGCCAGCCACTGGCGGCAGTGCTCGCAGGGCAGCCGCTTGGCCCAGCTCCGGGTCGGGCGGCCCCGGGCGTCCATCGCGGCGATCACCGGCTCCTTGATCACCCGGGGCGCGCCGGTGAAGTCCTTCAGTACGTCGTTCGGGTCGGTGTAGTTCCGGGCCGTGACGAAGGCGTCCAGGGCGTGGACCTCGGCGCAGCCGGTGATGGTCCAGTCCTCCAGCTGCTCCACCAGGCCGTTGATGAGCTGGAGGGTGACGGCCGACACCGGCCCGCCGTTCCTGCCCCGGTAGGCCTGGCCGCCGACCACCAGGATCGCCTTGACCTGTGCCTCGTCGCCGGCGGGGGCGGCATGACCGATGATCCCGGCCAGCTGGCCGCTGAGCACGTCCTGGTTGGTGGGCTGCGCCTGCTGCGGCGCCGGCTGGACGACGGGTGCGGCCGCCGCCTGCGCCTGGAGCCGGGCCCGCAGCCGGTCGCGCAGATCGCGGAAGGCCGCCTCGGAGGTCCGCCCGTCGCCGCCGAGCCAGGCGAACAGGCGCTCCCGCGCCTCCCGGCCGGGCCGGCGTTCGTGGCCCTCGGTCAGCCGGCGGATCTCGGCCACCAGGCCGCTGAGGGCGACTCGTTGGTAGTCGGGGAGGTCGTCGTCGGTCAGCGGGTTCCCCTGCTGGAGCTCGACGATCGCGCGGGCGGCGACCCCGGAGATCTGCTGCAGTTCGGCGAGGCTCTGGGCGTCGTCCGGAGTCGGCAGGGGGCCGGCGTTCTTCGGGCGTTGCAGGTAGGCCGTCTGCTCCGCGGTGAGGC
>FJVZ01000280.1_pt1 | contig 15904 bp, 11 predicted proteins | sample 1011841 | NCBI WGS metagenome assembly FJVZ01 (sample SAMEA3912450, study PRJEB9761) | metagenome | biome: forest; material: soil | place: USA | collected 2011-06-22 | depth 0.1 m
GCGCCCAGGCGGCCAAGGCCGGGCCCACCCTCGGCACGATCAAGGCCCGGATGTACGCCCCGGTACTGGACGCGCTGCGCGAGAAGGACATCCGGCTCGGCTGAACCGACCGCCGCCGGGCCACCCGGTCCCGTGGCAGCCCCGCCGCTACCGGGCGGAGTTTGAGGACGCTCCCATCATGGCAGCTCAGCGACCTGTCCGGTAGGACCGACGGCACAGGTTCCCGGCCTTGTTGGCGGCGGCCCGCACCCCCAGAATCGGCGTCATGAACGTTACGGGGAGCGTGGATCAGGATGCGGTACTGCGGGCGCGGACGATGTTGTTGGGGTCGGGCAGACTGAGCGATCGGGAGGAGGCCGACGCCTGCCGGGTGCTCGCCGACGTGAGCCCTGCGGTGTATCTGCCGCGCCTGGTCAGGGCGTTGCTGACAGTCGGCTACGGCGGCGGCCCCCGCAGCCGCCCGCAGGACCTCCTGGCGGTGCTGGAGGAGGCGGTCGCCGCCGCCCACCGCATCGAGCCGGCCGAGCCGCGGCGGGGCGAGCTGCTCACGCACGTACTGGACACCTACCAGCGGGAGTTGTGCGATCTCGGACGTCGCGCGGAGGCCCTCGCGGTCCGCGAGGAGCTGGCGTCGGTCGCGCGGCTGGAGCACCGCGCCGGCCGGTCGGGCGCGCTGGAGGGGCTGCGGGTGCTGGCGGCCGGGCTGGCCGAGGAGGGCCGGCACCGGCAGGCGGCCGATCTGTACGGGGAGGTGGTCCGGGCCGGCGACGCGTCGCAGGGGCGGCACGCCGTCGGCACGTGGACCGTCATCGAGTGGGCCGCGGAACTGGAGGCGGCCGGGGCGTACGCGGAGGCAGCGGACGTGTTCGCGGACGTGCCGGCCCGCTGCCGGGCCGAACTCGGCGAGGGCCGTGGGTCCCTGCCCGGTCTCGTCCTCCAACTCGTGCGGCTCTCACAGCTGCTGGACGTCGGCGGACGGCGGGAGGAGGCCGACGCGGCGCGACGCGAGGCGCTCGCGGTGCTGACCGGGCTGGCGCAGTCGGGCGAGCGGCCCGGGGGCGGGGCCCACCGGTCGGAGTGGGTGCTGCTGCTGACGCTGGGCGGCCGCGCGGACGAACCCGCGTCGCCGCACGCGCCGGCGCCCCCGTTCGGTTCACTCGTCCAGCACGGCTGGTCGCCCGACGTCCGGCGGCGCTACCTCGACGGCGCCCGGGACCTGCGCTGTGAGCTCGCCGTACTGGCACCGCTGGCCGAACTCGCGCCGCAGCGCCAGCTCGCCCGGATGGTCACGCTGCACCGGAGGCTGACGATGCGGATCGCCGTCGCCACCACGATCCGGACCCATCAGGTGCTGGAACCGCTGCTGCCGACGTTCGACAGGGGCGTCGCGCTGGCCCGCCGGCTCGCGGCGGTGGACGCCGTCGGGGGCCGGGCGGCGCTCGCCGTGGCGCTGACCGACCGGTCCACGCTGCTGGTGGTGGGCGGGCGCCACGACGAGGCGCTGGCCGACTTCACGGAGGCCACGGAGTTGTCGCGGGTGACCGGCTCCGACTGACGTGCCCCGCCATGGCGCACCCGTCGGAGGCCGGCGCTCAGGGGAGCAGCTTGTCGAGGGCTGCCTTTCCCTCCCGGGCCAGCTTGTCCTCGGCCCAGGCGAGGCTCGCCGGGGTGACATCACGCCCGGAGGCGAGTACCACGTCCTCGGCGGTGACCGTCCCCTCCGAGCCGGTGTGCAGCAGCGCGTCGGGCGTCGGACGCTCCGGTTGTGCGTTCGGACCGGACTGAGTGTTCATCCCGCCTCCTCGATTGGTGGGCACTGCCGACGTTCCTCCCCGCACGGCCGGATCGCAAGCCGACCCGGGCGGCGCCCGGTGCGCGGCCCCGTCCGAGGGTCCGCGTGCGGGCCTGTGCGGCTCCGGCCTGCGGCGCCGGAGCCGCTCAGAACTCCGCCTCGTACTCCTCGGAGACGACGTGCACCGCCGCCTCCTCGGCGGAGGCCGCGCCGCCGTCGATGCCGACGTCCTCGGCGAGCGTGTCCTGGTAGCGCCCCTCCGGTGCCACGAGCCGCCCGGCCCGGCGGTTCCCGACCTCGCCGTCGATCGGCTCGCCGTCGGTGTCGGAGGTGTCCCCGATCCCGTCGCCCGCCGTGTCCTGGGGCGCCAGAGCGGGGTCGGGAAGCTCCTCGGCCAGCCGCTGGTCCAGGGTCTCCCCCTCCCGCAGCTCCCGCAACGTCGTACCGAGGCGGTCGACGGCCAGTGGCCGCTCGGGCGGCGACCAGCCCTCGTCGTACGGGTCGGCGCCCCGGTCCAGGAGGGTGTCCGCGGGGTCGAGAATGCCTTCGTCGTCGGTGACCTCGCTGCCGTCGGGCTGGTAGACGTCATCGCCCCGAGCGTTGTTCTCGTCAGCCATGGTCCGCTCCTCCGTACGGTTCGCGGCCACCGGCCGCCGGGACTGCCCGCCCCTCCACACTGGAACACCCCGGGCCTCCCGGCANGGCGGGGGCCCGGACGCGCGGCGCGCGAAACGGTGCCCTACCACCGTACGCAGGTGCCGGGCCACGCCACGAAGATCACGCGTCCGCCCAGCTCACAGCGCTGCTGACAGTGCTGCTCGCGGGGCGGAGCGATCGGAACGGCCNGGTACGGCGTCGTCCGGGGCCCGGCAGGACCCCGGACGAGCCGGCCGGCCCGGCCGTCAGCCGACGGACACGGCACTCCAGGCGGCGGCGACCGCGTTGTACTCGGTGCTGCCGAGGCCGTAGAGGTCCTTGGCGGCGCTCAGGGACGCGGTGCGGGCGCCCTTGTAGTCGGTGGTGGACGTCATGTAGACCGTCAGCGCGCGGTACCAGATTCTGGCGATCTTCTGGTTGCCTATGCCGGTCACCGTCGACCCGTTGCAGGTGGGGCTGTTGTACGCGACACCGTTGATGGTCCGGGCGCCGCTGCCCTCGCTGGCCAGGAAGAACCAGTGGTTGCCCACGCCGGAGGAGTTGTGGACGTCGAGCCGGCCGACCTTGCTGCTCCAGCAGTCGGCGGACCGGCCGTCCAGGGACGGCTTGTCGAAGCGGCGCAGCCAGGGCGGCGTCGACTGGTCACTGAACAGGTAGTCGGGCGTGTCGATGCTGCTGTTGGCGTACCACTCCACCATGGTGCCGAAGATGTCGCTGGTGGCCTCGTTGAGGCCGCCGGACTCCCCGCTGTAGCGCAGGTTGGCCGTGGCACTGGTGACACCGTGGGTCATCTCGTGGCCCATGGTGTCGAGGTCCACCTGCTCGGGGTCGGTCACGCCGTCGCCGTCGCCGGTCATCATGCAGAAGCANCTGTCGGACCACTGGGCGTTGTCCCAGTTGGTGCCGACGTGGACGAAGACGGTGGCGCCCCGGCCGTCGTTCTTGATGCCGCTGCGCCCGAAGGTGTTCTTGTAGTAGTCGTACGTCCAGGCCGTGTTGGCGTGGGCGTCCACGGCGGCGGTGGCGCGGTCGGTGGAGAACTTCTGCCCGTCGCCCCAGATGTTGTCCGCGTCGGTGAACAGTGTGCCGGAGCTCGCCTTGACGGAGCTGGACGAGAGGTTGTGCGCGTCCCGGGTGGTGTGTCCGCGGAGGGGGTCGATCAGGGCGTAGCCACCGGTCTGCGCCGTGGTGTCGATGCCGATGTCGCCGGTGTACTCCGAGTGTCCGGTGCCGGTGGCCTCCTGGTCCGCGTCGTACGCCTCGATCTGTTCGCCGGTGGAGGCGTCGCTGACGACGACCCGGCCGGCCGGCTGGCCGTGCTCCCCGACGCCCTCGACGGTCGTCCGCCAGGCGAGCCGGGGCGTGCCGTCGGCGGCCCAGACCACGAGCTCGGGAGTGCTGGTCGCGGCGCTGACGCCCGGTGCGTCCTGGAGGGCGCGACCGGCGCTCACCTGCGCGGGAACGGCCGGGACGGTGGACTTCACCGCGGCGTCGTGGGCCTTCGCCCGGGACGAGTCCCGGAGCCGGCCGCGGGCGTCCTGGTGCACCACCAGGTCGCCGCCGACGACCGGCAGTCCGCGGTACGTGCGGTCGAACCGCACGTGCTGGGTGCCGTCGGCGTCGATGATCACGTCCCTGACCTGAAGGTCCTGGTCCGCGCCGAAGCCGAAGAGCGCGGAGTTGTGGGCGACGTTTGCCTTTGCGTGGGTGATCGCCGCGTCCCGGCCGGTGGCGGCGGCGGATGCCGATCCGGTCTGGACGGTTGCGGCGAGGAGGGCGGCCGAGGCCGCGAGTGCTCCGGCGGCGAGGTGACGGCGACGAGGGTGATGAGGGCTCACGCGGACTCCAGTCGGGTAGCTGCAGGGAAGAGCTGCGACAGAGTTTGATGATGAGCAGTCAAGAAAACCATCAGTAAGCCGACATCTTGACCAATCCGTATCCGGGGCCGGTCCGGGCCGCACCGCGGACCGCGGGCCCGGCGCACGCTCTGACGGCCGGTCGGGGCGCCCCGCATCCGCTCCGGGTGCGATGGCCCGGCCGCGGGCCGTGCCACCCGGAGGTACCGTCCGCCGGGTGGCGCGACATGCGTAGTGGTAGGTCAGGCCTTCTTGACGACGCTCGACTTGAGCTGCATCGGGCCGAATCCCTCGATCNTGCAGTCGATGTCGTGGCCGTCCACCCCGTCGACCAGCCGGATGTTGCGGACCTTGGTCCCCGCCTTGATGCCCGAAGGACTGCCCTTGACCTTGAGAGCCTTGACGACGGTCACGGTGTCGCCGTCGCTCAGCACATTGCCGACGGCGTCCTTCACCACCCGCTCGCCGGCGTGGCCCGCGTCGTCCGCGGCGCCCTCGGCAACGGCCCATTCGTTGCCGCACTCCGGGCACACCATCAGAGCGTCCATCTCGTAGGTGTACTCGCCGGCGCACTTCGGGCACGGGGGAAGGTTGTCGCTCATCCGGCCACAGTATCCGAGTTCCGGCACCNGCCCGACTCACCTGACCTGCACGTTTCGCGCCGATGGGGNGTCACGGGGGCCGGGGCTGCGCGGGTATGCGGAAGCGGGAGCCGGCGGACCATGGGTACGCCGACTCCCGCGTGGGGGTGCGGTCCGGTGCCGTCGATCGGGCCGGACGGGGCCGTCAGGCCCGGAACCTCCCGATCAGGGTGCTCCACCAACCGCGCTGCTGCCGGGGCACGGTGGCCGTCGCGCCCGGGTCGGCTGCCGCCGGGGCCTGCGGGGGGACGGCCGTCGTGGGCGGTGCGGCGGGCGGCGTCGCCGGATAGCTGCCTTCGGTGATCGCCGCATCCCCGTCGGGCCTGAGCCGCGGGGTGAAGGACACCGGCAGCTCGATCAGGTGTCGGGACAGCCAGGCCGAGGTCCAGTTCAACTCGTCCTCGGGAATGGCGAGTTGCAGGTCGGGCAGGCGGGTCAGCAGGATGTCGATGCCGGTCTCCGCGATGGCGCGGCCGATGTCCTGGCCGGGGCATTCGTGCGGGCCGCCGCCGAACGCGAGGTGCGAGCGGTTGCCGTAGAGCGGCCTCGACAGGTCGGGGCGGACGACGGGGTCCACGTTGCCGGCCGCCAGGCCGAGCAGCAGCATGTCTCCGGCCTTGATCTGCTGGCCGCCGAGCTCGGTGTCGCCGGTGGCCCAGCGGCCCGCGACCAGCGACATCGGCGCGGAGTCCCAGAGCACCTGGTCGAGGGCGTCGGGCAGGGTCATGTGGCCGCCCGACAGGTGGGCGCGGAAGCGGCGGTCGGTGAGGACCATCTTCAGGGTGTCCGCGATCAGGTTGACGGTGGTCTCGTTCGCGGCGAGCACCACCACCCGCAGGTGCTCCAGCACCTCGTCGTCGCTGAGCCCGGCGTTGTGCTGCATCAGCCAGGACACGAGGTCGGCGCCGGGCTCCACCCGCTTGCGGTCCATCATCCGGCGCAGCGTGGCGACGACGTACTCGTTGCTCGCGATGGCCGTCTCGGTGCCCTTCATCAGGTCGCGGGCCGCCTCGACCAGCCGGGGCCCGTACTCCTCGGGCATCCCGACCAGCTGCGTCATGACGAGCATCGGCAGGTGCTCGGCGAACTGGGACACCATGTCCGCCTGGCCNGNGGNGCCGAAGNCNTNGATCANCTGGTCGGCGAAGCGGGTGACGTAGCGTCGGATGCCGCGCCGGTCGAAGCGGCCGAGGCTGTCGGTGACCGCGCCGCGCAGCCGCTTGTGCTCCTCGCCGTCCGCGAANACNCAGAGTGGCTGCCAGCCGATCACCGGCATCAGCGGGGAGTCCGGGGTGACCCGGTTCTCCTGGAACGCCGTCCAGCGGCGGGAGTCGCGGGAGAACCGGGACGGGGTGCGCATGGCGGTGAGGTTCGCGGAGTGTCCGAGGATCAGCCATGCCGGGAGGTCGCCGTGCAGTAGTACGGGCGCCACCTCGCCGTGTTCGGCGCGCAGCTTCTCGTACAGGCCCGCCGGGTCGGCCTCGGCCTCCGGCCCGTACAGCCGCCGGAGATCGTCGGCGCCGAACGCGTGGGCGGGGCAGCCGGGCGGCGGGGTGAGGGAGGCGTCCTCAGCAAACGGGGTGGTCACGGTATCTCCGGAGTCGTCGAGAGGCGGCCGGCGTGGAGCCGGTCCGCGGGGGAGGTCCTGGCCGCGACGTCGAGCCGGCGGGCGTGGACCCGTGCGACCGCGCGGCGAGGGGGCACCGGCGCGTGCATCAGGTGGCCGTTGTGACGGCTGGGGAGAACCGTACCTGACGAGGCATCAAGAGTGCTTCACTGCGAATGATCTAGTGCCTCCCGGCCGGATGTGTGAGCGGCTTGTGCACCGGTGGAGACCGTCCGGGGACGGTCGTCCGGACCGGGCCCGCGCTCCGCCGGCCGGGACGGTGCGGCACCAGCTTGGCCTCACTCCGGGCTTGTCGTACCGGTGACCGGGGGCGGTTCGCCCGTGAGAGGGGTCTGCCCGGGAAAGTGCCACCCGGCGCAGCGGGTCGGTGGTAGGGCCGGCTCCCGAGTGCGGGGCGGCGCGATTCTGCGGGCGGTCGGTCGGGCGGTCGGGCGGTCGAGCCGCTGCCGGGCCGGAGCGGTGCGGTGGCGGGAGGATGGAGGGCGTAGAGGGCCGCCTACCTGCCGCCCGACTCGCGCTGGCCGGCTCCGGGGCCAGGATCCGGGGCCAGGCCCGGCCCGGGTGGGCCGGGCCGCGGGTGGGCCCGGCGATGGCGGGGACGTGCGGCTGCGGCCGGTGGACGGGAGTGTGTGATGACGGGTGACGCTCGCTGGGAGGGGGCGGAGACACCGGCCCTGCGGGGGTTCGCGATCGTGGGCCGCGATCCGGAGCTCGGCGCGGTGGTGGCGGCCCTGTCGGCGCGGCCGGCGGTGGTGCTGGTGGAGGGTGAGGCGGGGGTGGGCAAGTCGCGGCTGGTCGCGGAGGCGGCCGTCGTGTTGCGCCGTCACGGTGTCGCGGTGGCCACCGGGGGTTGCCACGCGCTGCGCGAGCCGCTCGCGTACGGCCCGGTCGTCGATGCGCTCCGTGCCCTCGGGGAGCGGCTGCCGGCGCGCGGGGAGGCGGGTACGGGGGCGGGTACGGAGACGGATGCGAAGGCCGGCCCGCAGGTGGGCGCGGCGGCCGGCGCGCTGGTGCGGCTGCTGCCGGAGCTGGCCGACCGCCTGCCGTCGGCACCGACGGACGATCCGGGGCCGGGGGAGGGGCGCCACCGCATCCTGAACGGGGTGCGGGCGCTGCTGACGGCGGCGGCGCCGGTGGTGCTGGTGGTGGAGGACATGCACTGGGCGGACGAGGCCACCCGGGAGCTGCTGCACCTGCTCGCGCGCGACCTGCCGGCCGACTGCGGCCTGGTGCTGACCTACCGGGGGGAGGAGCAGGTCGGGCCGGTGCTCGCGGCACCGTTCCGCCGCCCGCCCGGCACCAGCGGCACCGAGCTGTCGCTGGCCAGGCTGGACGAGGACGCGCTGGCGGAGATGGCCCGGTCGGCGCTCGGCGCGGACGTGACCGCCGAGCTCGTGGCGACGCTGTTCGAGCGGAGCGCGGGCCTGCCGCTGATCATCGAGGAGGACCTGATCACGCTGAGCGGGCCCGGCGCAGGCGGCCGGCCGGACCTGCTGGGCGTACCGCGCAGCCTGCGCGAGGTGCTGGAGACCCGGATCGCACGCCTGTCGCCCGAGGCCGTGGCCGTGGTCAACGCCGCCGCCGTCCTGGCGGTGCCGGCCGGTGCGGCCCTGCTCGGCGCCACGGCCGGCCTCGACCAGGGCCCCGCCGAGAGCCCCGCCGGCCAGGGGCCCGACGACCGGGTCGACGGCGCCCTGCTGGCGGCGCTGGCCTCCTACGTCCTGATCGAGCACGGCCCCGACTCGTACGGCTTCTCGCACGCCCTGGCCCGCCGGGCCGTCTACGACACCCTGCCCGGCCCGCTCCGCACCCGGCTGCACCGCAGGGCGCTGGCGCTGCTGACCGCGCAGGAGCCGCCGCCGCTGGTGCAGATCGCACACCACAGCCGGGCGCTGGGCGACCTGGAGAGCTGGCTGGAGCACGCCGAGGCGGCGGCCGAGCAGGCGCGGGCGGTCGGTGACCTGGGCACCACGATCACCCTGCTCAGCCAGATCATCGACCACCCCGGGCTGCCCGCCGGGCAGCTCAGCGCGATCGCCCTCACGCTGGCCAACACCGTGCAGTTCAGCATCGACGCCACCCACACGATCAGCACCCTGCGCCGGATCATCTCCACCCCCGGCCTGCCACCCGCCGCGCGCGGCGAGATCAGGGCCCACCTGGGCAACGTGCTGCTGAACCAGGCGGGCGACCCGGCCGGCCTGGTCGAGATGGAGAAGGCGGCGGTCGACCTGGAGGCGGACAACCCCGCTCTCGCGGCCCGCACGATGTCCGTGCTGGCCGTGGCCGACACCGGCGAGGCCACCACCGCCGAGCGGCAGGCATGGCTGGACCGCGCCTACGCCACCCTGGAGCGCACCACCGACGAGGCGGCCCGGGCGATCGTCCACTGCAACCACGTCACGTTCCTGCTGAACCGCGCCGACCCCCGGATCCCCGCCCTGCTGGCCGAGCTGCCCCGACAGGCGGAGGACCCGCGCATCCTGCGGGCGACGGCCATCGCCCTGTCGGGTGCGGCCGAGGCGGCGTTCTGCGTGGGCCTCGATGCGCGCGTGCCCGCGCTGAACGACGAGTCCCTCGCCATCAGCCGCTCCGTCCACCTGTCCGCCCTCGACAGCTACGCGGAGTCCTACCGGCTGCTGCTCACCTGGGCGGGCGGGCAGTGGCAGCAGTGGGAGCTGGACCTGGCCGCCTACCGCTCGCGGTTCCCCGACGGCCCGCTCATCGGTACGGGCCTGCTCGGCGCCGCCCAGGGCATCACCGCCGCCGCCCGTGGGCACAGCTTCCAGGCAGCCGCGCACTTCGACCGCGTCACCGAGCACGACCCCACCGACATCCTCACCCTCCCGGCCGCGGCCGGTGCGGCCCGGCTCTGGCTCGCGCGCGGCGACGCGGACGCCGCCTGGCGCCTCCTCGCCACCCCCCTGCGGGTACTGCGCGACCGCGAGGTGTGGCCGTTCGCCTTCGGCCTCCTGCCCACCGCCGTGGAGACCGCCCTGCTGCGCGGCGACCGCGCAGGCGCCGACGGCCTGGCCGAGGAGCACGGCGTCGGCATCGCGGGCTGCGAGAGCCCGGGCGGCGAGGCCGAGCAGCACCTGTGCCGGGGGCTGCTGCTGAACCACGAGGAGGGGTTCGGCGCCGCGTACGAGGAGTTCGACCGGGCCCGGGCGCTGTGGACGGGCATCGGCCGTCCGTATCCGGCCGCGCTGGCGGCCGAGCGCGCCGCGCTGGCCCGCGCCTCGGCCGACCCGGCCGGGGCCGCGGCCCGGCTGGCGGACGCGACAGCGGTGTTCGACCGGCTCGGGGCCGTCGTCGACAGCTCCCGCTGCCACCGCCACCTGCGCACGCTCGGCCAGCACCGGCCGGCCCGGCGCGGGCGTCGCGGTTACGGCGCCGAGCTGTCCCCGCGCGAGCAGCAGGTCGCCGACCTGCTGGCCGAGGGCGCCACCAACCGTGAGATCGCCGACGCCCTCTCCCTGTCCCCGCGTACCGCCGAGCACCATGTCGCCGGTGTCCTGCGCAAACTCGCCGCCACCCGGGACGAGCTGCGCCGCCCACGCGACTGAGGCCGCCCGGGGCCGGACACGGAGGCACGCCCCCTCACCGGTCGGATGAGGGGGCGTGCCGGGGGTCGAGCCTGGCTACCGGATCAGGTGGAACGCGTCCAGGTCTGGTTGCTGCCGCCGTTGCAGGTCCACTGGATCAGCGCCGCGCCGTTGCCGGTCGACTTGTCGGCCACGTCGAGGCACTTGCCGCTGCCCTGGCCGACCACGGCGAAGGCGGTACCCGTGCTCTGCAGCTTCCACTGCTGGGACGGGTCGGTGCCGCAGGCGTTCTGCACGATCGCGGCGCCGTCATCGGTGGAGGCGCCGTTCGCCGAGAGGCACTTGCCGCTGTGCCGGGCCACGATCTGCACGGCGCCGCCGCCGACGTCCTTGAACCAGTACTGCTGGTTGAGGCCCCAGTTGCAGTCCCACTGGAGGACGGGCCGGCCGTCGGCGGTGGACTTGTCGGAGACGTCCGCGCACTTGCCGCTGTGTCCGGCCGACAGGGTCTCCCACGGGTTGCCGACGCCGGCGAGGCTGCCCGTCGCGGCGTTGAGCGAGACCTGCGGGAAGTACTCCATGCTCATCGACGTGCTGGTCGGGAACGACAGCGGCAGCCAGATGTACTGCGAGTCGTTGACGCCGCCGCCCATCGAGTTGCCCCAGCGGTCGCCCACGTAGAGGTACTCGGTGGCCTTGTTGCCCTGGATCGGGAGGACGAAGGCGGTCTGGCTGCCGAAGGTCGTGGAGTCGCCGACGTCCTTCAGGCCGCTCCAGTTGCCGGTGATGCTCGTGGAGGTGCCGTACTTCTGCTGGTTGGGNGACCAGCCGGTGGCGCCGGAGGTGAGCAGGAAGTAGACGCCGTTGCGCTTGAACATCGCCGGCGCCTCACGGTTCTTGCCGACCCAGAGGTTCTGCACCTGGGCGTCGATGGCCTTGTAGTCGGCGGTGAGGCGGTAGACGTGCAGGTCGGCGTTCTCGTTCGAGGCCGAGATCATGTAGGCCTTGCCGTCGTCGTCCTTGAACAGCGTGATGTCCCGCGACATCTGGTCGCCGAGCGGCCGGAAGCTGCCCTGCCAGGCGTAGTTGCCGTCAACGGTCTTCGAGGTGGCGACCGCGGCCCGGGCCTCGCTGTAGTCGGTGCTGCTGCCTTCCTTGTGCATCCACATGACGTACTCGCCCGTGGTGCTGTTGAAGATCACCTTCGGCCGCTCGATGTTGGCCGTGGCCAGCTCCGGGTTGGTGGCCTGGGTCAGCACGTGCCTGCGGAACTCCCACGTCTTGAGGTCCCTGGACCGGTACACGGAGACATAGCGGAAGGTGTTGTCGGCGTTGCGGTCCTCGCCGAACCAGTAGTAGAACGCGCCGACCTTGATCACGCCGCCGCCGTGGGCCTGGACCGGGCTTCCGGCCGTGTCGGCGAACTGCGTCGCGTTGGTGATCGTCACGTCCGTGCCGGCCGCGCTCGCCGGCTGGAAGGCCCCGAGCAGGGCGACCGCCAGGGCGAGCAGCGTGGCGAGCAGGGCTGTCTTCTTGTTGGGCATGGTCACATACCTCGTATCAGTGGATCCAGGCATGACGGCTCGGGCCGCATGTCACCGTACGGACATGCGAGTGGGACGGCCTGATAGAACGTCATGCTGCGCCTCGGAGGCAGGGTGGCCCTGCGCCCGGACCACACTCCTGGGGACGGGGTGTGCCGGGTGGTGGAGGAAGCCTCCGTGGACGCGTGGGGGTCTGGTCGATGGCCGGGGGCGTCGGCCGGCTGCTGCCCTGACAGCAGAGCCGGACGGTGGTCGCCGGGCCGGGGGTTGCCTGCCGGGCCGGGGCTGTCGGGTGGACGCCCGGCCGGTGTGGTGTTGTGCAGCGCTGCTGCGGTTGCGGGATGCGGCTCCTGCGGCCTTCCGCCGTCCGGCCCGGAGGGGAGTGGTGTCCGGGAGGGAGCGGGGCCGCGCCTTGGTGTGATCCCTTCATGTTGGCGCAATCATGGGCTGGTGGAGCGAGATTGTTCGAGGTTCGGGCAGGCGGTGTCAAGGGGGTCCGCGGAAACGTGGTCGCTCCGAGATGTACCGGTTCTCACGCCCGCCGACGGGGCGTACCAAGGTACGGGTGCGCACCGTCCTTTCATTGGAAGGAAGTTCCGCCTTCGATCCGAGGGTGCGGGAGGTCGGAGGCGGAGGCCGGTCGCGCCGTTAGCAGTTCGTTGTTACCGGCCGGTGGCGATCGTGTGGCGGGGGCGTTCCGCGGAGCTTGACACCCCGAGTGCCGGTGGTGAGACTCGGCCCGGGCGACGTGTTCGCGTGAACATTCGTGCAGCTGAGGCCGACGGCTCTTCCCGGGTTCTCCCGCTCGCGTCGCCGCTTCACCTGCTGCGCCCAGCTCGCGAGGAGAGGGAGACCGTGATGGTGCAGGTAGGAGCCGGTTCGCAGATTCCGGCGGTGGAGGTTCCCGGGCTCACCCTGGAGTGGGTGGTCGCTCCGGACGGGTGGACGTATCAGGACGGCGTACTGGCCGCGACGGCGGCCGCGGGCAGCGACATCTTCACGCCGCCCCTCGGCGGCGCTCCCCGGGTGGACGCCGCGCGCGCCTTGAGCGTCGGACGTCCGGCGGGCGACTGGCAGTTCAAGGCCCGCCTCCGGGTGGGATTCCGCAGCGCCTGGGACGCCGGCGCGATCATGGTCTGGTCGGACGACGAGCACTGGGCGAAGCTCAACTTCGAGTACGCCCCGGACGGACACCCGGCGATCTTCTCGGTCGTCACCAGGGGCCGGTCCGACGACGCGGTCGGATGGCGGGTGGGCGGCGAGCAGCTGTGGCTGCGCATCAGCCGACTGGAGAACGCGTTCGCCTTCCATGCCTCGGAGGACGGCGCGCACTGGCGGCTCGTGCGGCAGTTCGCGCTCGGCGAGGGGGCGTCGGTGCGGGTCGGGGTCGAGGTGCAGTCGCCGGTGGGGCAGGGGTGCGAGGTCGTCTTCGACGAGATCTCCTTCGCCCCTGAGCGCCTGGCGGACCTCTTCGACGGGAGCTGACCCCGGCGGTCGACATCCGCATCCGAGTGTTGACTTATGATCTGTCCTGTTTGATTATGTTGCCAGCTGATTTCGTCGGCCGACGGCCTTCCGCCCACGGCCACGGGCACCCGGGCAGTGATGACCGACGATGCCGTCAAGGAGTTCGCAGCCGTCTCACCGACCACCGGGCCCGCACCCCGCCGACCTCCCCCGCCGGCTGCCCCAACAGCTCGCCGGCGGGGGAACCGCCCGACACCGGGCAGCAGAGATCCTCCCTCCACCCCGCAGCACCGTCGGAGCGATTCATGTTCCTCTCCTCGAACGCGGCGCCGTCCTCCGCCGCCGGCCCCCGGTCGATCCACCACGAGCAGCCCCACGTCCACCTCCTCCAGCAGGAGCGCAGGCAGGACGGGTGTTCGCCGTGGCTCATCACCCTGCAGATGCGGAACCCGGACCGGCGCCGCGGCACGCACAGCTTCGTCGAGTGGGCGACCACCTCCGGAGAGGCCCTCGACGCCGCGCTGCTCCGGGCCCGGACACCGGACGCGGTCCGGCACCGCCGGGACGCCGTCCTCGTACTCCCGGACGCCGTTCCGGACCGGAGCAGGATGTACGGCCGGGCCTGAGCGTCCGCCACCCTGCCGAACCATCCCCGTCACGCGGGGTGAAGGAGATCGTGATGGTGCACGTACGGGCCGGTCTGCGGGCGGAGCCGGGGGATCTGGTGGACGTGGCGAGGCTGGTGACGGCCTATTACACACTGCACCCCGACCCGGGCGAGCCCGGACAACGGGTGGCGTTCGGCACCTCCGGACACCGCGGATCCTCCCTGGACACCGCGTTCAACGAGGACCACATCGCCGCGACCACCCAGGCCATCTGCGAGTACCGCACCGAACAGGGCACCGACGGCCCGCTCTTCCTCGGCGCCGACACCCACGCCCTGTCCCAGCCCGCCCTCGCCACCGCACTCGAGGTCCTCGCCGCCAACGCCGTCACCGTCCTCATCGACAACGCCGACGGCTACACCCCCACCCCCGCCGTCTCCCACGCCATCCTCACCCACAACCGCACCCACCCCGCCGGCGGCGCCGACGGCATCGTCATCACCCCCTCCCACAACCCGCCCCGCGACGGCGGCTTCAAGTACAACCCCCCCAACGGCGGCCCCGCCGGCTCCCAGGCAACCGGCTGGATCCAGGACCGCGCCAACGAACTGATCGCCGACGGCCTGGCAGGCGTACGCCGCACCCCCTACACCCGCGCCCTGGCCGCCGACACCACCCACCGCCACGACTACCTCGGCCACTACGTCGCCGACCTGCCCTCCGCCCTGGACCTCGACGCCATCCGCAACGCCGGCGTACGCATCGGCGCCGACCCCCTCGGCGGCGCCTCCGCCGCCTACTGGCAACGCATCGCCGAAACACACCGCCTCGACCTCACCGTCGTCAACCCCCTCACCGACCCCACCTGGCGGTTCATGACCCTCGACTGGGACGGCAGGATCCGCATGGACTGCTCCTCCCCCCACGCGATGGCCTCCCTCATCGCCCGCAAGGACGACTACGACATCTCCACCGGCAACGACGCCGACGCCGACCGCCACGGCATCGTCACCCCCGACGGCGCCCTGATGAACCCCAACCACTACCTCGCCGTCGCCATCGACTACCTCTACCGCCACCGCCACAACTGGCCCACCACCGCCGGCATCGGCAAAACCCTCGTCTCCTCCTCCATGATCGACCGCGTCGCCGCCGACCTCGGACGCCCACTCGTCGAAGTCCCCGTCGGCTTCAAATGGTTCGTCGACGGCCTCCTCGACGGCACCGTCGCCTTCGGCGGCGAGGAATCCGCCGGCGCCTCCTTCCTACGCCACGACGGCCAGGTCTGGACCACCGACAAGGACGGCATCCTCCTCGCCCTCCTCGCCGCCGAGATCACCGCCGTCACCGGCACCACCCCCTCCCAGCACTACCGCCACCTCACCGACCGCCACGGCGACCCCGCCTACGCCCGCGTCGACGCCCCCGCCGACCGCACCCAGAAAACCCTCCTCGCCCGCCTCACCGCCGACCAGGTCAAAGCCGACACCCTCGCCGGCGAGCCCATCACCGCCATCCACACCACCGCCCCCGGCAACGGCGCACCCCTCGGCGGCCTCAAAGTCTGCACCGACAACGCCTGGTTCGCCGCCCGCCCCTCCGGCACCGAAGACGTCTACAAGATCTACGCCGAAAGCTTCCACGGCCCCGACCACCTCACCCGCGTCCAGGACGAAGCCCGCACACTCGTCACCGACGTACTCAACACCTGACACACCACACGACCCCCGGACCAGGTCCGGGGGTCGTGTCGTGTGGTGCTGTGCGGTGCCGCCGGGCGTCAGGCCAGGCGGCGGGCGCCCTGGGCGGCGAGCGCCGGGAAGATCCGCGGGGTGCTGAGGCCGGCCGCCGCGAAGGCGGCCGTGACGGCGGCGGAGACCCGGTCGGCGTCCTGCTCGGCGACCAGGACGATCACCGAGCCGCCGAAGCCGCCGCCGGTCATCCTGGCGCCCAGTGCCCCGGCTGCGATCGCGTCCGCGACCACCAGGTCGGTCTCGGCGCAGGAGACCAGGAAGTCGTCCCGCAGCGAGGCGTGCCCTGCGGTGAGGATCGGACCGAGCGCGGCCGGATCCCCGCCCACCAGGGCCTCCACGGCGGCCTCGACGCGCGCGTTCTCGGTCACCACGTGCCGGGTGAGGGCGCGCAGCGTGTCGTCCGGCAGGGTGGC
>FJVZ01000088.1_pt1 | contig 15746 bp, 13 predicted proteins | sample 1011841 | NCBI WGS metagenome assembly FJVZ01 (sample SAMEA3912450, study PRJEB9761) | metagenome | biome: forest; material: soil | place: USA | collected 2011-06-22 | depth 0.1 m
TCCTCTGCCTCGGCGGCCAGCGTGGCCCACCGCTCCTCCGCGTCCGGCGTCCTCAGCTCCAGGTCGGACAGCTGGTTCCCGACGTTCTCCAGCTCCCGGGCGGCCAGCTGGTACGCGGCGGCCAGCGGCCGCAGCTGCTTCAGCTGGGTCCAGGCGATGACGGACGCGGCCGCCGCCGAGCAGGCCCCGAACACGTGCACCGGCAGCGCACCCATCGCCTGCGCGACCGCCGCCGCCCCACCGACGATGATCAGCGCCGCCGTACCCAGGCCCCAGGACACCGACTGCGACTCGCAGGCGTCCGCCCTGGCCCGGTACCAGGTGCGCTGGCCCTCGACCCGGGCCCGCAGGTACAGCGTGCGGCGCTCCGTCAGCCCCGCCGCCCGGACCCGGCGCATCTCCGGCGTGATCTCCGGCACCGTCCCCGGCGGCACCACCGCCGGATCCTCGAACGCCTTCAGTACGTCGGCGACGTGCAGCAGATACCCCCGGTCCACCTCCGCCGACTCCGCGGCGCCGCCGAACGGCCGGGCCCGCACCGTGTACTTCCACGCCAGCGTCTTCACCGACTCGGCCGCCGCCCGAGCCTCGTACCAGCGCCCCTGCGGGTTGCTCTGCCGCAGCCGGTACCAGAAGTACCCGGCCGCCAGGAACGCCGCCACCGAGAACAGCGGCGTGACGTCGGCGTCCCCTCGACGGCTCGGCCCCGGCACGGTGCTCACCACCGCCGCGACCACCAGCATCACGATCTGCCCCCGGTACCAGCGCAGGGTCAGCCGCTGCCCCTGCAACGACGCCCGGTCCGCCGTCCAGAACGGCTCCGGCAGCAGCCGCGCCTCGTCCGTCCCCGGTGGATCCTCTTGCACCATCAGCCGAGCCCCCTCCCCGTTACCCGTCCAGGCAGTATGCCCCGCGCCAACTGGGCTACACAGACCACCCGTTGGATTCCCGCCACCGGCCGGCCACCGGGCCGCGGCCACCGGCCACTCGGCCCCGGACGTACCTCGGGCCCCTCCCCCGGAGGGAAGGAGCCCGAGCATCGTGCGCGTGGCCGGCCGGCGCGGGCCGGGGAGGCGTCAGAGCAGCCCGAGGGCCGGCATCAGGTAGTAGAAGGCGAAGACGGCGGCGACGGCGTACATCGCCACCGGCACCGACCGGCCACGGCCGGCGGCGACGCGCAGCACGCAGAAGGTGATGAAGCCGATGCCGAGGCCGTTGGTGATGGAGTAGGTGAACGGCATCATCACCATGGTGAGGAATGCCGGGATGGCGATGGTGTAGTCGCTCCAGTCGATCTCGCGGATGGAGTTCGCGAGGATCAGGAAGCCGACCGTGACCAGGGCCGGGGTGGCGGCCTGGGCGGGCACCATGGTGGCCAGCGGGGTGAGGAAGAGGGCCACGACGAAGAGCAGGCCGGTGACGATCGAGGCGAAGCCGGTGCGGGCGCCCTCGCCGACGCCGGCGGTGGACTCGACGAAACAGGTGTTGGCGGAGGACGAGGTGGCGCCGCCGGCGGCGGTCGCGATGCCGTCGACCATCAGGATCTTGTTGATGCCCGGCAGGTCGCCGTTCCTGTCGAGCAGGTGGGCCTCGTCGGCGACGCCGAGGATGGTGCCCATCGCGTCGAAGAAGCAGCTCATCAGGACGGTGAAGACGAACAGGACGCCGGTCAGGACGCCGACCCGGTCGAAGCCGCCGAACAGGCTGACCTTGCCGAGCAGGCCGAAGTCGGGCGCGGCGACCGGGTTGCCGGGCCAGGCCGGGACGGTCAGGCCCCAGTTCATCGCGGGGATGCCGGCGATCTTGTCGATCACGAGGGCGACGCCGGTCATCACGACGATGCTGATCAGGATCGCGCCGGGCACCTTGCGGACCAGCAGCACCAGCGTCAGCAGCAGGCCGAGGATGAAGACCAGGACGGGCCAGCCGTTGAGGTGGCCGTTGCTGCCGAGCTGGAGCGGCACGGTGGTGTGGGCGGCGTCCGGGATGCGGCTGACGAAGCCGGAGTCGACCAGGCCGACGAGGGCGATGAAGAGGCCGATGCCGATCGCGATGGCCTTGCGCAGGCCGAGCGGTACCGCGTTCATGACCCGTTCGCGCAGGCCGCTGGCGACCAGCAGCATGATCGCGAAGCCGGCCAGCACGACCATGCCCATCGCGTCCGGCCAGGTCATCCTGGGGGCGAGCTGGAGGGCCACGATGGTGTTGACGCCGAGTCCGGCGGCCAGCGCGATCGGGACGTTGCCGATCACGCCCATCAGCAGGGTGGTCAGCGCGGCGGTGAGCGCGGTCGCGGTGACCAGCTGCTTGCCGTCCAGGTGAGCGCCGTTCATGTCGACCGCGCTGGAGAGGATGATCGGGTTCAGGACGAGGATGTACGCCATCGTGAAGAAGGTGGCGACACCGCCCCGGACCTCGCGGGCGAGGCTGGAACCGCGCTCGGAGATCTTGAAGAAGCGGTCGACGGCGCCGGCGGGGGGCTTCGGCGTCGTCGGAGAAGGCTCGGGCGACTCGGTGGTCGGCTGGGCCACTGACATGCGTGCATCCTCGGGTGGGGGCGGAGGAGAGGGTGTCCGCCCGGAGCACCTGTGGGCCGGGCGATCCGGCCGACTCGGGGTGGTCAAGGCACACGTCGGGGCCAACCGGAATCCCAAGTATGAGTTCCTTGGTCGTGCACGCGCTATCTTCGCGCGTAGAACGATCATGGACCGGCAGAATCGGTCACCTGCGACGGCGATCCCCCACCGTGTGGGCACTGCACACCACCCCCGTCGCAGCCGTACCCTTGGCCCCATGCCGAAGACCCCGCTGCGCCCCTCGCCCCCGCCCCTGGAGGCCAACGACGTCGCCATCGTCGGCGGCGGCACGGTGCTGTGGTTCGTCGCCTTCCTGGCACTGCTCCCCTTCCACAGCACGCTCGCCGACCAGGGCCGCGGCGACTGGCAGTGGATCTGCCTGGCCGGCGGCTGCCTGGGCCTGATCGGCCTCTGGTACTGCCGCGCCCGCCGCGACGCCATCGCCCGCGACCGCGCGGCCGCCGCCGCCCTCACCGTCGAGCAGGACGGGACGAACGGCGACCCGTCCGCCACCCGGTCGGACTGAATCGGTCTTTAGTAGCACGCACCGGACATAACGCGCCCGTAAAGTCGGTGCCATGACGCACCCCGCGGAAGACACGGCCGGCGCCGGGAGCAGCGACGCCGAGGGANCCACGCCCGGTGCACACCCGCTGGGCCTGGTTCCGGGGCGCCGGGGCGGGCTCAGCGCGGCCGAGGTCGCCGAGCGGGTCGCGCGCGGGGAGGTCAACGACGTCCCGGTACGGTCCAGCAGGTCGCTCAAGGAGATCGTCCGGGCGAACGTCTTCACCCGGTTCAACGCGATCATCGGGGTGATGTTCGGGATCATCCTGGTGGTCGGCCCGCTCCAGGACGGACTGTTCGGCCTGGTCATCGTCGCGAACACGGCGATCGGCATCATCCAGGAGATGCGCGCCAAGCGGACCCTGGACAGCCTCGCCCTGATCGGCGAGGCCAAGCCGCAGGTCCGCCGGGACGGCCGCGTCCAGCAGGTGGCGGTGGCGCAGATCGTGCTGGACGACATGGTGCTGCTCGGCATCGGCGACAAGGTGATCGTCGACGGCGAGGTCACCGAGGCGGACGGGCTGGAGATCGACGAGTCGCTGCTCACCGGCGAGCCCGACCCCGTCCTCAAGCAGTCCGGCGACCAGGTGATGTCGGGCAGCTTCGTGGTGGCCGGCGCCGGCACGTTCACCGCGACCAAGGTCGGCCGCGAGGCGTACGCCGCCCAGCTGGCCGAGGAGGCGAGCCGGTTCACCCTGGTCAGCTCGGAGCTGCGCAGCGGCATCAACAGCATCCTGAAGTTCATCACCTGGCTGCTGATCCCGACCGCGATCGGCCTGATCATCAGCCAGCTCGCGGTGGAGGGCAGCGACTGGCGCGAGGCNGTCCGGCGGATGGTCGCGGGCATCGTGCCGATGGTGCCCGAGGGGCTGGTGCTGCTGACCTCCGTCGCGTTCGCGATCGGGGTGGTGCGGCTGGGGCGCAAGCAGTGCCTGGTGCAGGAGCTGCCCGCGATCGAGGGCCTGGCCCGGGTCGACACCGTGTGCCTGGACAAGACCGGCACCCTCACCGAGGGCGGCATGGACGTGGTCGAGCTGCGGCCCCTGGCCGTCCCGGACGGCGGCTCCGCCGACCCCGGCCACCCCGCCGGCCCGGCCGTCCTGCGGAAGGCCCTCGGCGTGCTGGCGGGCGCCGACGCCCGGCCCAACCCCAGCATGCAGGCCATCATCGACGCGTACGGCAGCGCCGCCGCCGACGGCGAGTGGCGGGTGATCGAGGCGATGCCGTTCTCCTCCGCCCGCAAGTGGAGCGGGGTGCAGCTGCTGGAGCCGCAGGGGGCCGAGGCCAGCTGGCTGCTCGGCGCGCCCGACGTGCTCCTCGCCGAGGGGCACCCGACGCTCACCGAGGTGGACGAGCTCGGCTCCAAGGGCCTGCGGGTGCTGCTGCTCGGCCGCACCGCCGTCCCGCTGGACGCCCCCGATCCNGCGGCCGGCCTCCAGCCGCTCGCCCTGGTGGTGCTCCAGCAGCGGCTGCGCGACGACGCCGCCGACACGCTGCGCTACTTCGAGAGCCAGCAGGTCAGGGCGAAGGTGATCTCCGGCGACAGCGCCGTCTCGGTCGGCGCCGTCGCCTCCCACCTGGGCCTGCCCGGCGCCGAGCACCCGCTGGACGCCCGGACGCTGCCCACCGACCCCGAGGAGCTGGCCGACACCGCCGACCGGACGTCCGTCTTCGGCCGGGTCACCCCGCAGCAGAAGCGCGAACTGGTCGGCGCGCTCCAGGCGCGCGGCCACACCGTCGCGATGACCGGCGACGGCGTCAACGACGTGCTCGCCCTCAAGGACGCCGACATCGGCGTGGCGATGGGCTCGGGCAGCGAGGCCACCCGGGCGGTCGCCCAGATCGTGCTGCTGGACGACAGCTTCGCCACCCTGCCGTCAGTGGTCGCCGAGGGCCGCCGGGTGATCGGCAACATCGAACGGGTGGCCACCCTCTTCCTGGTGAAGACGGTGTACTCGGTGCTGCTGGCGATCCTGGTGATCTGCACCCACTCGCCCTACCCGTTCCTCCCACGGCACTCCACCGTGCTCTCCACCCTCACCATCGGCGTACCGGCCTTCTTCCTGGCGCTGGCCCCGAACAACGAGCGGGCCAGGCGGGGTTTCGTCCGACGGGTGCTGCGCCTGGCCGTGCCGGGCGGGATCATCGTGGGCACCGCCACCTTCACCGCGTACGCGCTGGCGCGCGCCAACCACTCCACCGACCTCGAGGCCGACACCAGCGTGGCGACGCTGACGCTGTTCCTGGTCGCGCTCTGGGTGCTGGCCATCGTCGCCCGGCCGTACAACTGGTGGCGGCTGCTGCTGATCGCGACGATGGGCGGGGCGTTCGCGCTGGTCCTGCTGGTGCCGTGGCTGTCCGACTTCTTCCAGCTGTCGCTGGCCGGCACCCGCGACCCGTGGACCGGCGTCGCGATCGCGCTGATCGCCGGTGTGGTGCTCGAAGTGGTGTGGCGGTACGTCAGGCGCGGGCTCGACACCGCCTGACGTACCGCCCCGCTCAGCGGCTCAGACCAGGATGCCCGTGCAGCGGTCGTCCAGGTAGGCGCGCTTGGCCGCCTCGTCGCGCTCCGAGCTCAGGTAGCGCGACCAGCCGCGCCGCTCGTGCGAGGTGACGTCCAGCTCCAGGATGTCCATGGTCGGCCGGGGCACCTCGGTCCGGACCGGGTAGGGCAGGAAGCCGGCGTCGTCCTTGAAGTACAGGCCGGTGTGCAGCTCGTTGATGTTGCGCCAGACGCAGACCATCAGGAAGTACTTGTCGCCGGCCCGGTGCAGCAGCGCGTAGCCGATCTCCTGGCGCAGCCCCAGCCGCCCGGCGGCCTCCTCCGAGCGCAGCCAGTCCCGGGCCTCCTCGCGGACGTCCTTGGGTACGTCCTGGTCGGCACGGAAGATGTCGTACCACTTGAACACGGCGGCCGGGAGCACCAGCTCCTCGTCGGGCCGGATGGTCTTCTCGGTGTGCACGTACTCGGCGGGNATGCTGCCGAGCTCGCCGAGGTCGGGTATGGCCTGCGTCATGACTTCCACCTTCTGGGGAACGGACGGCTTGGGAACGGACTGCTTGGAAACGGACTGCTCGGTGGAACGGACTGCTCGGTGGGACGGACGGGGTGTACGGCGGTCAGACGTCGTACAGCCCGTTCTCCTCCAGCTCGCGCAGCCGCCGGTAGTCGGCCTCGATCTGGGCGGCGTCGTCGGAGCTGAGGTAGAGGTAGCCGGGCACGGAGGTCAGGTCGACGGTGCGGCGGACCGGCCTGCCCGGGGGGATGGTGAGCACCATGTCGAGGAAGGACGGCAGGTTGCGGACCTCCGCGAAGCCCTCCTCGCCAGGCACGACCCCGTCCCGGGGGCTCGTCAGGTTGATGTACCGCAGGTGGGTGAGGAGCCGGTAGGGCGGCAGCGCGTGCCCGGTGATCAGCTCGGGCCGGGCGATGGCCAGGGCCAGCCGGTCCACCTGGTCGGTGCCGATGGCGCGGTTGACCACGTCGGGCAGGTGCGCGCCGCCGAGCCGGGCACCGCACTCGACCAGCACCGGGCCGCGCTCGGTGAGCATCACCTCGGTGTGCGCCGAGCCGTTGTGGATCTCCAACGCGTCCAGCACCTTCAGCACGTACTCGCCGAGCAGCCGCGCGGTCGGGTCGTCCGGGGGCAACGGGTGCTCGAAAGCCGGGGGGATCGAGCGGCCACCGCCGTTCGGGTGGTCGTGGTAGCGCCAGACCTCGACGATGTGGTGGACGCCGTGCCGGCTGACGGTGTTGACGAAGTGTTCGTCGCCCTTCAGGAACTGCTGGGCGAGCGCCACGGTGTTGCGGCGGCCGTAGCGGTCCTCGGCGGCCAGGATGGCGTCGTGGGCGGCGCGCAGCTCGGCCGGCGAGTCGCAGAAGTAGACGTTGTCGGTCCCCGCGCTGGCCACCGGCTTCAGCACCACCGGCCACTCGCCCAGGCCCTCGGCCCAGGCGACGGCCTCGGCCGCCGAGGCGGTCGCCAGCGACTCGGCGGCGGCCAGACCGGCCTCCTTGACCGCCCGCGCCATCTCGAACTTGTCCCGTCGGGCGGCCGGCCTCGACATCCCGTTGCCCGGGGTGCCCAGTTCGGCCGACAGCGCGTCGGCCAGCAGCACACCGGACTCGGCTCCGGCCACCACGAAGTCCACGCCGTGCTCGCGCAGCAACGCGGCGGTGGCCGCCACGTCGCCGTCGTGCCGGATGTCGACCTCGAAGTCCTCCGGCCGGTAGTCCAGGTGGACGTCCGGCTCCTCGGAGCGGACGTGCAGGTACTCGACGCCGTGCCGCCGCAGGGCGGCGGGCAGGAACCGGGCGATCCCGTAGGCGTCGACGACAGCGGTTGTCACGAGGGCTCTCCTTGGTTGTCCGTACCGGCGGCCGCCGCGCCCGCCCCGGCCCGGGCCGGGGCGGGCGCGGCCTCACCCGGCCTCGGCCGGTTGCGCCGGTCGTAGCGGCCCCGGGCGGCCGTGCCGACCCCGACCAGCACGGTGATGGCGAGAATGCAGAGCAGGGTGAGGGTGGACTGCGTCAGCCGCCGGTCGGGCAGCTGCAGCAGGTAGGCGAAGAGCGGCGACAGCGTGCAGAGCAGCGAGGCGGTGATCGGCTCGGTGTGCCTGATGCCGACCTGGATCAGGTACAGCGGCACTCCGACCCCGATCACCGCGATCACCGCCGCCGGCAGGAACACCGCACCGAGCCGGGGCTGCTCGCTGAAGCCGACCCCCGCCCAGGTCACCACGATGGTCAGGAAGAACCGCACCGACAGCACCGACTGCGGCCCGAGGCCGGCCTCGCTCAGCCGCTTGGAGTAGATGACGTTGGCGGTCGAGGCCAGCCCGCAGACCAGCGTCAGCACCAGACCGAGCGCGGCGTCCCCGGCGTCCACCGCGCCGACCCCGCTGCGCCCGGTCACCGAACCCCACACCAGCAGGGCGATGCAGAGGCAGATCCCGCCGGAGACGACGGCCTCCGCGCGGAGCACCGTCGCCCCCCTGCGCAGCAGCGGGCCGAACAGCACCGTCAGCACCGGGCCGATCGCCAGGCCGACCACGTTCACCACGGCCGGCTCCAGGTACTTCAGCGCGTACAGCATGGAGAGCCAGGTGACGGCGGTGCTGACGTTCAGCGCCAGCACGTCCCGGCGCTGCGCGGTCAGCGGCCGCAGGGCCGCCGCCAGACCCTTGCGCAGCACGTCGAGCCCGAGGAAGAAGGCGGCGGTGAGCGAGAACGACACCGCCGCCATGGCGAGCGGGTCGAACGACTGCAGCCGGTTTCCCGCGTAGACGTCCACGGCCGCGGTGAGTGCGGCGAAGCCCACCAGCGGGGCCACGCCGCGCCACAGCCCGGCCGTCTGTCCGTCCGTCATGTTCTCCCCTTCGAGGTGCTGCTGGTCGGAGCGTCCGGTCAGAGCACGGGAATGCTGGCGGCGGCCGCCGCCAGCTCGGCCTCGTCCAGCACGTCGTCCTCCAGGCTGCCCGCGAAGTACTTTTCGTATGCGACCAGGTCGAAATGGCCGTGCCCGGACAGCCCGAACAGGATCGCCTGCGAGCGGCCCTCCTCGCGGCAGCGAATCGCCTCGTCGATCGCCACCCGGATCGCGTGGGTCGACTCGGGCGCCGGCAGGATGCCCTCGGTGCGGGCGAACTGCACGCCCGCCTCGAAGCAGCGGGTCTGCGCGACGGCCACCGGCTCGATCAGCTTGTCCTCGACCGTGCGGCTGATCAGCGGGCCGATCCCGTGCGCCCGCAGGCCGCCCGCGTGCATCGCCGGCGGTACGAAGGAGTGCCCGAGGGTGTGCATCCGGAACAGCGGGCCGACCCGGCCGGTGTCGGCGTAGTCGTAGGCGATCCGGCCCCGGGTGAGGGTCGGGCAGGAGGACGGCTCGACCGCGATGATCCGCACCTCCGGGCCGCCGCGCAGCTGTGCGCCCAGGAACGGGAAGGCCAGCCCCGCGAGNTTGCTGCCGCCGCCGGCCGCCCCGATCACGATGTCCGGGTAGTCGTCGGCCAGCTCCATCTGGCGCACGGCCTCCTGGCCGATCACCGTCTGGTGGGCCAGCACGTGGTTGGCCGCGCTGCCCAGCACGTAGCCGAGCGACGGGTCGCCGGCGGCCGTCTCCAGCGCCTCCGAGGTGGCGATGCCGAGACTGCCCGGCGAGTCGGGGTTGGCGGCCAGGATCGCCCGGCCGGCCGCGGTCTCGATGCTCGGGCTGGGGGTGCAGACCGCGCCGTAGGTCTCCATCAGCGACTTGCGGTACGGCTTCTGCTGGAAGCTGACCTTCACCATGAAGACCTTGGCGGTCATCCCGAAGAAGGCCGCGCTGAGCGCCGTCGCGCTGCCCCACTGGCCGGCGCCGGTCTCGGTGACCAGCCCGGTCTTGCCCGCCTCCTTGTTGTAGAAGGCCTGCGCGATACCGGTGTTGGGCTTGTGACTGCCGGCCGGCGAGACGCCCTCGTACTTGTAGTAGATCCGGGCCGGGGTGTTCAGCGCGCGCTCCAGCCGCCGGGCCCGGAACAGCGGGGCCGGGCGCCACATCGCGTAGATCTGCCGGACCGGCTCCGGTATCTCGAACTCCCGCTCGGTGCCGATCTCCTGGTCGATCAGCGGCTGCGGCATGACCTGGGCCAGCTCGTCGTGGCTGAGCGGGGCACCGGTCGCCGCGTTGATCGCCGGGGCCAGCGGCCCGCCCGGCAGGTCCGCCGCCAGGTTGTACCAGGTGGTCGGAACGTCCTTGTCGTCCAGCTGGAACTTAACCCTGTCCACCATCGGAGCCTCCCTCTGCGGCCGCCTCGTCCATGAGGGAGCCTGACGTGGTCGTGTGCGAGCCTGCGAAGAGCAGCGGATGGGCGTCCCTGATGCCGCCCACCACCTGGTCGTACGGGACGTCGTCGAACTCCCCGCGGTCCTGCAGGAATTCCATGTGCCGACGGCCTTCGAGGTCATAGGGGTGGTAGACGCTGTCGGAGCGCCCGTCGAAGTCCAGCTCCCGCATCCTGTAGAGCCGGCAGAGCATCTTGTTGAAGACCGGGGTGGCCTTCAGCCACTTGCCGTCCAGCCGGACGGACGTCCAGCTGTGGTAGCGGAACACGTCGCCGCCCACCAGCGAGCGCAGCCGCTCGGAGGCCAGGTGGTTGCGCACGTCGCCGTAGACGATCCGGCTGGGCACCCCCACCGAGCGGACGGCGGCCGCGTACACGATGGACTTGTGCACGCAGAAGCCCTTGCCGCGCTCCAGCACGGAGCTGGCCCGCAGACCCTCGCGGGACAGATCGGCGTCGTACACCTCGTAGTTGATGCCGTCACGGACGGCGTAGTAGAGCGCCACCGCGCGCTCGGCCTCGGTCAGCCGGCCGGGGTCGGGCAGCACCTTGCGGACGAAGGCCTGCACGGTGGCGGAGTCGTGGTCGAGGAATTCGGTCGGCTTCAGCAGTTCGTCAGTAGTCATTCCAACCCCTGTTCGGTTCGGGCCGGGGCGGGGCGGCCCAGGCCCATCAGCGCGGCGACCCGCTGCTGCTGGATCTGCGTCGTCCCCGAGTAGAGCGTCCCCGCGACGGCGTTGCGCAGCTCCTTCTCCAGTCCGACCTCGGCCATGTAGCCGTGACCGCCGTAGATCTGAATGGCCGTCAGAGCGCTGCGGACGTTGGCCTCGCTGACGACCAGCTTGCTGATCGCCACGTCGACGGCCGCGTCCTGGCGGGCGAGGATCTTCTCCGCCGTGTCGTACAGCCACTTGCGGGAGGTCTCCACGTCGATCCGCATCCCGACGACCAGGTTGGAGACCGACTGGTAGGACCCGATGTGCTGGCCGAACTGGCGTCGCGAGCGGGCGTAGGAGACGCACCGCTCCAGGCGGTGCTGCATCTCCCCGACGTTGATCACGAAGGAGCAGAGGATCTCCCACTTCATCACGTGGTCGAGCACCAGGAACCCCGAGCCCACCGACCCGATCACCTGCGACCTCGGCACCCGGACGTCGTCCAGGAAGAGTTCGCACAGCGGCGAGCTGCGCAGGCCCATCTTGGCGATCGGCCGGCCCACCGTCAGGCCGGGCGTGTCCCGCTCCACCAGGAAGGCGGTGAGCCCGGCCGGGTTGCCCCGGTCGCCGGTCCGGGCGTAGACCACGACCAGGTCGGCGATCGGACCGTTGCTGACGAAGGCCTTGGAGCCGTTCAGCACGAAGTCGTCGCCGTCCGGGACGGCGGTGGTCCGCATCCCCATCACGTCGGATCCGCCGTCCGGCTCGGTGATGGCGTGCGCGCCGACCGTGCTGCCGTCCACGATGCCCGGCAGGAAGCGGCGCTTGAGCTCCTGGGAGCCGAAGCGCTGCAACGGTACGCCGGCGCTGACCAGATGGGTGGAGGCCGAGAAGTTCAGCCCGGCGTCCCGGCAGCTGTGGCCGAGGCCCTCCAGGACGTACATCGTGGTCAGCAGGGACTGCCCGAGGCCGCCGTACTCCTCGGCGAACGGCAGCCCGGGCAGCCCCGCGTCGCACAACCGCTTCCAGCCGTCCCGGGAGAAGCTCGCCGCGGCGTCCCGCTCCAGGTGGCCGTCGCCGATCACCGCCCCCAGTTCGGTGACCGCCGCCCGCAGGGCCTTCTGGTCGTCATTCCACTGCATCGGTGCCCCCGGGTCGGAAGTGGTCGGGAAGTGGTCGGGAAGTGGTCGGGCCTCAGTAGTGCGAGAAGCCCTCGCCGTCGAGCTGGTGCTTCTCGTCGCCGTGCAGCGGCGGGTTGAAGACGCTGACCAGTTCGAGGTCCTCGTGCGGTGAGGCGATCAGGAAGTGCGCGTCGTGCTCGTCCAGCGCGTAGAGCACGCCGGGCCGGATGTCGTAGCTGGTGCCGGTCTCCGCGCTGACCACCTGGCCGGAGCCGCCGATGCAGTAGCAGGCCTCCAGGTGGCGGCGGTACTCCAGCTTCGACTTGGTGCCGGCCCGCACCACGGTGTGGCAGACCGTGAANCCCATCCGGTCCGGCTCCAGCAGGAAGCGGTGACTGGTGCCGTTGCCCCAGTCGACGGACCGCACCTCGTCCATGTTTCTGATGAACATCCTTCGTACCCTTCTCCCCTGCCAGGCGCGCTCAGGCGCTCTTGGTGATCTCGATGAACCGGAGGATGGCGTCCACCGACCGGAAGTCCTCGGGAGAGATCTCGACCTCGTCGACCGCGATCCCGAACCTCTCCCCCACCCAGGTGATCAGGCCCAGCAGAGCCAGGCTGTCCACCAGGCCGGTGTCCAACAGGTCGTAGGAGGACGGCAGTTCGTCCGCCGACGTGTCCGGCGCGTACTCCGAGACGATGTGCTGCTTGATGACGATCGCGGCGCTCACGTGCTCTCCTCCAACAACTGGGCCCTCAGCCGGCCCCGGTCGACCTTTCCGGTGGACGTGCTGGGCAGCGGTTCGCCGGTCAGCCGGAAGGCCGCCGGAATCGCCGCCTTCGACAGCCGCTCGGCGCAGTACGCCCGCAGCGCGAGCGCGTTGAGCCGCTCCGAGCTGCGGCGTACCACGGCGTGCAGGCGCACGCCGGCCGCCTGGTCGGGCAGTGCGAGCACCCCCGCCTCGGCGATCTCCGGGTGGCCCAGCAGCACCCGTTCGACCTCCTCCAGGCTGACCCGTACCCCGCGCACCTTGACCTGGAAGTCGGTCCGGCCGACCAGCGTCAGGGTGCCGTCCGCGTCGCGGCCGACCAGGTCGCCGGTGCGGAAGTACCGGGTGCCGTCCGGGCCGGTGGCGAACCGCCCGCCCGGGTCCTCGTCCGCCAGGTAGCCGGCGGTCTGGAACGGTGTGGCGACCAGCAGTTCACCCGTGCCGGGCCCCTCCAGCGGCAGCCCGTCCGGCCCCGCCAGGGCCGCCAGGACGCCCGGCAGCGGGCGGCCCAGCGGCACCGACCCGCCCTCGGCCAGCTCGGCCGGCCCGAGGGTGTGCAGGAAGCTGTCGTTGGTCTCCGTACAGCCGTAGACGCTGTGGACGGCCGCCGACGGGAACAGCCGGGAAAGGGCCCCGCGCACCCGCGGCGGCGTGTGGTCGCCGGTCAGGATGACGTGCCGGACATCCGGCACGGGCGCCGTGCCCGCCTCGGCGAGGATCCGGAACAGCATCGGCACCGCCTGGACGACCTGCGGGCCGGTGCGCTCGAACAGCTCGGCCAGCCGGCGCGGGTCGACCGCGTGCTCCGGGTCGACCAGGGCGGCGCAGCCGCCGGCCCGCAGGGTCGCCCAGATGTCCAGCAGGCAGAGGTCGAAGTTGAGCGGTGCGTAGTTGAGCACCGTCCGGCCCTCGCCGAGATCGAACTCGGCGTCGGCCCAGCGGGTGAAGCGGTCCACCTCGGCCGCCCCGAGCGGCACCAGCTTGGGCGTACCGGTCGACCCCGAAGTGGTCAGCACCAGACAGGCGGTGGCCGGGTCCAGGCCCTGCCGGGCTGCGCCGGGGCGGGCCGGGGCGAGGTGCGTCCAGGCGGTCGCGGTGTCGCCGGCCTCGGCCAGCCAGTCGCAGCCGGCCCGCTCGACCAGCTGGTCCAGCGTGCGGCGGCCGAGACTCTCGGAGAGCAGCAGCAGTGGGCGGCCGGCTCCCAGACAGGCCAGCACCAGGGCGATCGCCCGGGGGGACTTGCGGGCGGGCAGCGCCACCGGCCCGCCCGGGTGGGCGGCCAGTTCGGCGTGCGCCAGCTCGGCCAGGCGGGCGAGTTCGCGGTAGTCCACGACGGCGCCCCGCCAGTGCAGTGCGGGGGCGTCGGGCCGGCGGGNGGCCCGGTCGAGGAAGTCGTCGAAAAGGGGGTTCGTCGGGAGTGTTCCAACCGGCATGTGGGGTTCCCTGGTTCCGGTGTCATTCGGGTGCCGCTCCGGTGGGTCGCGGGGCGGCGGGGGCAGCGGTCGGCGGGTGGCCGGCCGCCGCCCGGTCGTACGGGCGGAAGCGTCACGGGGCAGGGCGCGGAGCACCCCGCGGTGGTCCGGGAGCGGCTTCAGACGGCCGGGACGACGTTGCGCCGGCCCCGGAACAGGTTCTCCGGGTCGTAGCGCTCCTTCACNGCCGAGATCCGGCTGTCGGCGGCCGGGGCCGCGGACTCCTCCTCGGGCACGTAGTTGCCGTAGTTGCCGGCCTGCTGCCAGGGCGCCAGCGCGTCCATCGTGCCGCGCGACCAGGCCACGTTCACCTCGTCCTGCTCCGGGTCGGTCCAGGCCGCCCAGGCGGTGCAGAGGTAGGCGGCGTCCCGGTGCGGGAAGGCCGAGTCGCGTCCGGTGCCGTCGCTGATCGCGCCGCGCAGGAACTCGACGTCGATCGAGGACATCCTGGACGGGTTGCGGCCGGCCGCCTCGACCAGCTGCTCGATGGTGCCGTCGGCGAGGTCCGAGAGGTAACAGGTCTTGGTGAAGTAGCGCCGCCCGGCCGGGCCGCTGGCGTCCAGCCTGGCCTGCAACTCGTAGTACGACATGGTCTGTTCGGCGTACGTGGCGGACGGGACGGCGTTCAGCAGTTCGGCGCTCTGGGCCAGGCTCTGCGGGTCGTCCGCCGAGCAGACCACGGCGAGGTCCAGCGCCTGCCGGCCGCGCAGCGCGGCCGGGACGGACTCGTCGTGGCCGAGCTCCTGGAAGGCACCGAAGACCCGCAGGTCGTCCGACTGCTTCTCGGTGAAGGAGCGGAACGCCCGCAGGACGGCCGGGGCCTCCTCCATCGAGTACAGGGCGCTGCGGTAGCTGAGCGGGCCGACCGGGCGCAGTTGCAGCGTGAAGGCGGCGACCACACCGAAGTTGCCGGCGCCGCCGCGCAGGGCGCGCATCAGGTCGGGGTGACTGTCGTCGGTCGCCCGGATCACCGAGCCGTCCGCCAGCACCACCTCGGCCTCGACGATGTGGTCGCAGGTCAGGCCCCACTTGCGGGTGAGCCAGCCGTAGCCGCCGCCGAGCGCCAGGCCGCCGAGGCCGGTGTGGCCGACCACGCCGGCCGGGCAGGCCAGACCGTGCGCGGCGGTCGCGGTGTCGAGGTCCTTGAGCAGACTGCCGCCCTCGGCGCGGGCCAGCAGGGCCTGCGGGTCGACGGTGACGCTCCGCAGCAGCGCGAGGTCGATCATCACGGCGTCGTCGTCGACGGCCGTCCCGGCGACGTTGTGGCCGCCGCCGCGCACGGTCGCGGGCAGTCCGGCGGCCCGGGCGAAGCGGACGGCGGCGGCGATGTCGGCGGTGCTGCGGCAGCGCGCGATCAGGGCGGGGCGGCGGTCGTGCATGCCGTTCCAGATCTTGCGGGTCTCGTCGTATCCCTCGTCCGCCGGGAGCAGCAGCTGCCCCTCGAAGGCGGCGCGCAGCTCGTCGAGCGCGACGGTGAAGCTCGGCGGGAGGTCCGCGTCGGTGATACCCATACCCATCCATCCTCATCCGGGCGGCCGGGCAGGGCGGAACCTGCCGGTGGCCGAGTGTGCTGTACGTGCTGTACGTGGGCAGTCGTTGCGGCGCCGCCCGGCGGGCGGGCGGCTGGTGGCGCACAGGCCGGGCCGCCCGGTCCGGTGGCCGGCCGCTGTCGGTCGACAGGGCCGGGGCCGGGCCGGGCGCGGCGGGCGCGCTCGGGACGCGGGGCGTGGCAGGGGCGGCGGCGCCGGACGGCGGCCACCGTGTC
>FJVZ01000649.1_pt1 | contig 15709 bp, 13 predicted proteins | sample 1011841 | NCBI WGS metagenome assembly FJVZ01 (sample SAMEA3912450, study PRJEB9761) | metagenome | biome: forest; material: soil | place: USA | collected 2011-06-22 | depth 0.1 m
GGGCGTCCGGGCGTCCGGGCGTCCGGGAGGCCAGGTGTCCAAGGGGCACGTGTCAGGGCGTCAGGGCGGCCCGGGCGTCCTTCGTCCGATCGGACAACGCCGTACGGATGACTTCGGCCGCCAGGCCAATCAAGTCGGGCGGTCCGGCGGCATAGCGTTCGGTCATGGCCGGTGTGCGATCCACGCCGGCATCCCCCATGACCCGAAGGAGAGCGCGCGCCATGGATGCTGTGACCCAGGTCCCCGCGCCGGTGAACGAGCCGGTCCGCAGCTACGCCCCCGGCAGCCCGGAACGGGCCCGCCTGGAGGCGAAGCTGAAGGAGCTGGGCGGCCAGGAGCCGGTCCAGCTGACCATGACGATCAACGGTGAGCGCCGGATGGGCGGCGGCGCCGAGATCCACGTCGTCCAGCCGCACAACCACGCGGCCAGGCTCGGCACCCTGCGCAACGCCACCCGCGAGGACGCGCAGGACGCCGTCGACACCGCACTTGCCGCCGCTCCGGCGTGGCAGGCGCTCTCCTTCGACTCCCGCGCCGCGATCTTCCTCAAGGCCGCCGACCTGCTGGCCGGNCCCTGGCGNGAGACGCTGGCNGCNGCCACCATGCTCGGCCAGTCNAAGACCGCGCAGCAGGCCGAGATCGACNCNCCNTGCGAGCTGGTCGACTTCNNGCGNTTCAACGTGCACTTCGCCCGGCAGATCCTGGCCGAGCAGCCGATCTCCTCGGACGGCGTGTGGAACCGCAGCGACCACCGCCCGCTGGAGGGCTTCGTCTACGCGATCACCCCGTTCAACTTCACCGCCATCGCCGGCAACCTGCCGACCGCGCCGGCGCTGATGGGCAACGTGGTGCTCTGGAAGCCGTCCCCCACCCAGCAGTTCTCCGCGCACCTGCTGATGCGGCTGCTGGAGGAGGCCGGCCTGCCCAAGGGCGTCATCAACATGGTGACCGGCGACGGCCTGGCCGTCTCCGAGGTCGCGCTCAAGCACCCGTCGCTGGCGGGCATCCACTTCACCGGCTCGACCGCGACCTTCCAGCACCTGTGGCGGTCGGTCGGCGAGAACATCGCCGGGTACCGCACCTACCCGCGGATCGTCGGCGAGACCGGCGGCAAGGACTTCCTGGTCGCCCACCCGTCCGCGCACCCGGACGTGCTGCGCACCGCGATGACCCGTGGCGCGTTCGAGTTCCAGGGCCAGAAGTGTTCGGCCCTGTCGCGTGCCTACGTCCCCGCGTCCCTGTGGGCCGGCCTGAAGGACGGGTTCCGCGCCGAGGTCGAGGGCCTGACCATGGGCGACGTCACCGACCTGTCGAACTTCATGAGCGCCGTGATCGACGACCGCGCCTTCGCCAAGAACAAGGCCGCCATCGACCGCGCCCAGGCCGACCCGTCGGTCGAGGTGCTGGCCGGCGGCACGTACGACGACTCGGTGGGCTATTTCGTCCGCCCGACCGTGCTGGTCTGCTCGGACCCGGCGTCCGAGTACTTCCGCGACGAGTACTTCGGCCCGATCCTCGCCGTGCACGTCTACGAGGACGACAAGTACGACGAGATGCTCGCGCAGATGGAGTCCGCCTCCCCGTACGGCCTGACCGGCGCGATCATCGCCCAGGACCGCGCGGCCGCCCAGGACGCCATGCACANGCTGCGCTTCGCGGCCGGCAACTTCTACATCAACGACAAGCCGACCGGCGCCGTCGTCGGCCAGCAGCCCTTCGGCGGCGGCCGCGCCTCCGGCACCAACGACAAGGCCGGCGCCAAGCAGAACCTCACCCGCTGGACGTCGACCCGCTCCGTCAAGGAGACCTTCGTCCCGCCGACGGACTACCGCTACCCCCACATGGGCTAAGAGCGACCGGCACATGGTGGGCGGCGTCGCGGCGCCGGGGCACGCACTCCCCCAGCCTTCGGCCGGGAGGGACCCCCACGCCGGCTTCTCGTCGGTCGCCGATGCTCCGCATGGACTCCCTCCTCGGCGCCGCCGAGCCACGCACCCCAACGCCGCTCCTTCACCCACCCACCATGTGCCGGTCGCTCTGAGCCTCCCTCCCCGGGGCGGCGGCCCCACCCTCCCGCCGCCGCCCCACCCTCTTCCCGCCCCCTCTGAAGATTCAGCTCCAGGAGTACCGATGCTCCGTTCCGCCCTCCTCGCCGCGTCCCGCTCCCCGCAGGTGCGCACCGTCGTCGAGAAGTTCCCCCCGACCCACGCCATCGTCGAGCGCTTCGTCGCCGGCGAGCTGCTGGACGACGCCGTCGCCGCCTGCGACGAGCTGACCGCCACCGGCCGCAAGGTCACCCTCGACCACCTCGGCGAGGACACCAAGGACGCCGAGCAGGCCGCCGGCACCGCCGAGGCCTACGAGCACCTGCTGGCCGCCCTGAAGGACACCGGCCTCGCGGCCGGCGCCGAGGTCTCCGTCAAGCTCTCCGCGGTCGGCCAGTTCCTGCCGGTGGACGGCGAGAAGATCGCCCTGGAGAACGCCCGCCGGATCTGCGCGGCCGCCGCCGACGCCGGCACCACGGTCACCCTGGACATGGAGGACCACACCACCACCGACTCCACCCTCGCCATCGCCCGCGAGCTGCGCGCCGACTTCCCGTGGCTGGGCGTCGTGCTCCAGGCCTACCTGCGGCGCACCGAGGAGGACTGCCGGGAGTTCGCCGCCGAGGGCTCGCGCGTGCGGCTCTGCAAGGGCGCCTACAAGGAGCCCGAGTCGGTGGCCTTCCAGGGCAAGCGCGAGGTCGACCTCGCGTACGTCCGCGCCCTGAAGGTCCTGATGGCGGGCGAGGGCTACCCGATGGTCGCCTCGCACGACCCCAACATGATCAAGATCGCCGGCCAGCTCGCCGAGTGGAGCGGCCGCAAGACCGACAGCTTCGAGTACCAGATGCTCTACGGCATCCGCCCCGAGGAGCAGCTGCGGCTGGCGGCCGAGGGCAACACCATGCGGGTCTACCTCCCGTACGGCCAGGAGTGGTACGGCTACTTCATGCGGCGGCTCGCGGAGCGCCCGGCCAACCTGATGTTCTTCCTGCGCGCGATGGCCACGCGCGGCTGACGCACCCGCAGGAAGCTCAGAGGAACGGCTTGGTGTCCAGCTCGAAGCCGAACGGCTCGGGCAGGGCCAGCGGCCCGCCGAACGGGGCGAGATGCACTTCGGTGTACTCGTCCCGTTGCGGTTTGCCGAAGACACTGACCTGGGACTTCTCACGGTCGATCAGCGGTTCCCCGTGAGCGCCGGGTGGCGGTCACGGGGAACCGGCCGGGGTCAGGTGCTCGTGAGGACGACGAGCTGCTGGGTCGCGCGGGTCATCGCGACGTAGCGGTCGACGGCTCCTTCGACGCCCTTGCCGAACGTCTCCGGGTCGATGAGGACGACCAGGTCGAATTCGAGGCCCTTGGACAGCTCCGGGGTCAGCGACCGGACGCGGGGCGTCGGCCGGAACGTGCCGTGGGCCGTGTCGCCGGTGCTGATGACGCAGGCGACCCCCTCGGCGTGCGCGTCGAGCCAGGTGCCGAGGACCGAGTCGAGGTCCGCGACGGATCCGTGGACGACGGGGATGCCGCTGCGGCGGATGGAGGTCGGCACGTTGGCGTCCGGGAGCGCGGCCCGGATGACCGGCTCGGCCTCCGTCATGACCTCTTCCGGGGTCCGGTAGTTGATGCTCAGGGAGGCCACGTCGATCCGGTCGAGNCCGGCCCGTTCGAGCCGCTCCTGCCACGACTCCGCGAACCCGTGCCTGGCCTGGGCGCGGTCCCCGACGATGGTGAAGCTCCGGGACGGGCAGCGGAGCAGCAGCATCTGCCACTCGGCGTCGGTCAGCTCCTGCGCCTCGTCCACGACGATGTGCGCGAACGGGCCGCTGAGCGGCTCCGGGTCGGTGCCGGGCAGGGCACTGTCGTCGACGAGGGTGCCCCGCAGGTCCTCTCCGCGCAGCATCGTCAGCGCACCCTCACCGTCGTCGTCGGCCTCGAGCAGGTGGTCGATGACGTCGGCCATGCGGGAGCGTTCGGCGGCGACTGCGGCGATCTGCCGCTGCTTGCGGCGCGACGCCTCCGGGTCGCCGAGCCGGTGCCGTGCCGCGTCCAGGAGCGGCAGGTCGGACACCGTCCAGGCCTGGGCGTCCTTGCGCTGCAGCTTCCGGACGTCGTCGGGGCCGAGCGAGGGAGCGCACTTGCGCAGGTAGGCGGGCACCGACCAGAGGTCCCCGACGAGGTCGGTCGGCTCGATCATCGGCCACGCGCGGTTGAGGGTCGTGATCAGCTCCCTGTTCTGCAGCAGCGACCTCCGGAGCAGCTCGGGCGGGGCCTCGCTGTCGTCCTTGTCCATCAGGATCGTGAGCAGTTCCTCCCGGACCTGGTCGCGCGCCTCGTTGTGCGGAGTACCGGGCTCCGGTGCGTCGAAGGCCGCGGCCCAGTCGGCGGCGCTCAGCCAGATGTCGGACCAGTGGGTCTCGACCGTCATCCCCTCGGTGGGCGGCTCCTCGTAGATGCCGACGGCCGGCTCGATCGCCCGCACCAGGTCCGCGGACGACTTGAGCCGGGCCACCTCCGGGTCGGTCTCGGCCGCTGCCGTGGCTCCCTCGGCGACCAGGTCCCGCACGGTGCAGGTCTGCACGCCCTCCTCGCCGAGGCTGGGGAGGACGTCGGCGACGTACGCCAGGTAGGGCTGGTGCGGGCCGACGAACAGGACGCCGCCCCGACGGTGGCCGAGGCGCGGGTCGGAGTAGAGGAGATGGGCGGTGCGGTGCAGGGCGACGACGGTCTTGCCCGTACCCGGACCGCCGTCGACGACGAGAGTGCCACGGGATCCCGCCCGGATGATGGCGTCCTGGTCGGACTGGATGGTGGCGAGCACGTCCCGCATCCGGGCCGACCGGTTGCCGCCGAGGCTGGCGATGAAGGCGGACTGGTCGTCGAGCGCGGCGCGCCCTTCGAGCCCGTCGGCGGTGAACACCTCGTCCCAGTAGTCGCTGATCCGGCCACGGGTCCAGCGGTACCTGCGGCGGCTCGCCAGACCCATCGGGTTGGCGTGGGTCGCGGCGAAGAACGGCTCGGCCGCGGGGGAGCGCCAGTCGAGCAGCAGCCGGCGGCCCGTGCTGTCGGTGAGGCCGAGCCGTCCGATGTAGACGGGCTCGGAGTCGTCCGTGCTGACGATGTGTCCGAGGCAGAGGTCCAGGCCGAAGCGGCGCAGGGCTCGCAGACGACCGGTCAGCCGGTGGATCTCCAGATCCCGGTCCATCGCCTCGCGGCCGATGCCGCCGGGCGCCCNGCGCTCGGCGTCGAGACGGTCGGACAGTTCGGCGATCGACTGCTCAAGGCTCTCCGCGATGGCCGCGAAGTGCTGCTCGTCACCGGCGATCAGCGCCGGGTCGGCCTTGGGGGAGAGGCGGTCTGGAAGGTCGAACGCACTGGTGGTCAGGGGGTTCATGTCAGCAGCTCCGATCCGAGGTCGCTCCGCGAAGTCCGGCGGCGCCGCAGGACAGATGAACGGACAAAAGCACACGCACTTCGTGAATCTCCCATAGCTGAAGGTTCTGGCCTCGGTGAGCGATTCTGCGGCACCCGGGGGGTCTTGCCGCAAGCCCCCTGGTGGGCTATAAGTTGAAAGTGGCAAGGGATGGGTTTCGCTCCCTCGGCCTCTGCGCGCAGTCGCCGCCCGCGTGAGCGGGTCGCCGGGTCAGTTCTGTCCGTGCTCCGTCCAGGGGCGGAGTTTCTCGGGGTTGCGGACCGCCCAGATGTGGGTGACGCGGTCATCGGTGAGGTTGAAGGCCGCCACGGTCACGGTGACGCCGGTGTGCTGGGCGACCAGGCCGGGGCGGCCGTTGACGGTGCGCTCCAGGAGGGTGAGCCCGGGGGCCTTGGCGGCGATGTGGATCAGGTACTGGGCGATGCTCTCGCTGCCCTCGATCGGGCGGAGGGCGGCGCCGACCAGGCCGCCGCCGTCGGCGATCATCGTGGCGTCGGGGTCGAGGAGGCCGACGAGGGCCCTGATGTTCTTGGCCTCCCAGGCCTCCTTGAAGTGCCGCACCAGCCCGGCCTGACCGGCCGTCGGGCCCGCCGGGGCCTGGGTGGCGCGAACGCGTCGACGGGCCGAGGAGGCCAGCTGCCGGCAGGCCGCGGGTGTGCGGCCGACGATGTCGGCGACCTCGGCGAAGGGGTACCGGAAGACGTCGTGGAGGATGAACGCCACACGTTCGGCCGGCGTCATCGACTCCAGNACGACGAGGAAGGCCATGTTCACCGACTCGTCCAGGGTGATCCGGTCGGCGGGGTCGGCCGGCTCGGCCCTGCCGTCGCCCGGCTGCCCGCTGAACCACTCNGTACGGTCGGGCAGCGGCTCGGGTATCCATTCGCCGACGTAGCGCTCGCGCCGGGCCCGTGCCGAGCCGAGCACGTCCAGGCAGATGCGGCCGGCCACCGTCGTCAGCCAGGCGCCGGGCGACTCGACGGCATCCTGCTGGGGCCGTGACATGGCGTACCAGCGGGCGTACGTCTCCTGGACGGCGTCCTCGGCCTCGGCGAGCGAGCCGAGCAGCCGGTAGGCGAGGTTGGTCAGGTGGCGCCGCTCGCCGACGATCGCGCTCAGGCCCGGCTCGGACCGGTCGTGCCCTGCCTCGGACGGGGTGTTCATGGTGCGGCCGCTCCTTGGTTCTTCGCGTCCGCCCGCGCTCCCGGCACCTCGACGGGACACCGCGCCGGACCGAAAGGCCGGCGCTTCGCCTCACATTTCGCGGGCCCGCGTCGTCGGACTACCGAGACACTACCGATCGACCGCCGCGAGGCAGAAGAGGGGGCCGAGTCATGGCCACACAGACGACGGCAGTACGGAGCAGGCCCACGTTCGTGCAGGTCGCGATCGCCCTGCAGACCTTGGCGATCTTCTTCCAGGCGTCCACCGCCGGACTGCTGCTCTCCTCGTCCCACGGCGAGGTGCTGCACAGCGTCGGAGCGCGGGTGATGTACGGCGCGTCGATGGTGTACGTGCTCGCCGCGATCCTGGCGTGGCGGCCCGGCGGCGGGTCGCCCCGCCCGATCCTGTACTCGTCCGGCTTCCTCGTCATGGCCTCGGTGCAGGTCGTGCTGGGCGTCGCGCACAAGCCGACGCTGCATGTCCCCCTGGGGGTCGCGATGTTCGGCCTCAGCGTGCTGGCGCTCGGTCAGGTGCTGTCCGGCCGCTCGCCGGGGCGCTCCGGCGGGCGGTCCTAGCCGACGAGCCTCTCCGTCGGCAGCGGGGCGGCGGACTCCGCGCTCGGGCCCGTCTCCGTGGCGGTGTCCGTGGCGGTGTCCGGGGCCGTCGCCGTCGGTCCGGTTCTGAGGATCCGGGCGGTGAAGCCGGCGATGACGCAGAAGGCGACGGGGAGGAAGAAGGCGGCGTTGAGCGGCATGAAGTGGGTCAGCGGTCCGATCACGGCCGGGCCGGCCAGCATGCCGAGGTAGCCGAGGCCGGAGACCCGGGCGACGTTGGCTCCGGCGGCCGCCGGGTCGGCGTGGCCGGCGGCGCTGAAGAGCTGGGGGATGCAGCCGGACAGTCCGGCGCCGAAGACCGTCCAGCCGACGAGGGCCAGTGGGACGGTGGGGGCGAGCGCGGCCAGGGTCAGCCCGGCCGCTCCGGTGGCCGAGCCCCAGCGCAGCACGGCGACCGTGCCGACGCGGGCGGCCACCCGGTCGGCGAGCAGGCGGCCGACGGTCATGGCGGTGGCGTACGCCCCGTAGGCGAGGGCGGCGGTGGCGGCGGGTGCGCCGAGTACGTCGCGCAGTTGGAGCACGCTCCAGTCGTTGGCGACGCCCTCGCAGAGCATCAGCATGAAGGCGAGGACCGCCAGGAGCCGGATGCGCGGGGGCGTGGCGGGCTTGGCCCTGGTGGCTTTGGTCGCAGCGGCTTTGGCCCTGGTGGCCTTGGCGCCGGGGGCCTGCCGGGCCGGGGTCTCGTCGGTGGGGGCGTCGTCGGCGGGAGTCCCGTCGGTGGCGGCGGGCTCGGGGTGCAGCAGAGCCGGGGCGGCGAGGGCGGTGGCGGCGAGGCTGAGCACTGCCATCGCGCCGAGGGTGGCGGTCGCGCTCCAGCCCCGGGCGAGGGTCAGGGCGCCGATCAGTGCCGCGAGCACGCCGCCGATGGAGAACAGCGCGTGGAACGCGGACATGATGGGCCGTCGGTAGCCGCGCTCGACCTGTACGGCGTGGGTGTTGGCGCTCACGTCGAGGCAGCCGCTGCCGAAGCCGAACAGGGCGAGGGCGGCGCCGAGCGTCCAGGCGTCGGTGGCCAGCCCCGGCAGGACGAGTGCGGCGCTGCCCAGTGCCGCACTGGCGGGGACGACCCTGCGGGCTCCGAAGCGGTCGGTGAGCGGCCCGGTCAGCTGCATGCCGGTGAAGGCGCCGGCGCCGAGCAGCAGCAGGAGCCAGCCGAGGACGGCGTGGCTGATGCCGACGCGGTGTTCGATGACGGGGATGTGGACGATCCACATGCCCATGTCGAAGCCGCAGATCGCGAAGAAGGCGAAGGTGGCCAGTCGGCCGGCTCGCAGTGACCTTGTCATGCTTACGAACATTACGAACAGAATCGGTGTTCGTAAAGTTGCNATCCGAGCAGGGCTGATGTTTGATGTGGAGCATGACGAGCACAGAGCGGCTGAGGACGATCGCCGACGCCGTGCGGGAGACCGGCCGGATCGGCGTCGCGGAGCTGGCCGAGCGCACCGGCGCGTCCGAGATGACCATCCGCCGCGACCTGGAGGTCCTGGCCGAGCAGGGCGTCCTGGAGCGCTACCGGGGTGGGGCGCGGAGTCTGCTGCTGCGCGGGGAGGAGCCTCCGTTCGTGCTGCGCGCGCAGGACGGGGCGGAGGCCAAGCGGCGCATCGCCGCCGAGGTGGCCGCCCTGATCGCCGACGGCGAGTCGGTCGTCATCGACAGTGGCACCACCTGNCTGGAGGTGGCCCGCGCCCTCCAGGGCCGGCGCCTGACCGTCATGCCNCTCTCCCTGCACGCCGTGAACGCGCTGGTCGGCGCGCCGCAGCTGAGGCTGCTGCTGCCCGGCGGCGAGCCGCGCCCCGGCGAGCTGGCGCTGACCGGGCCGCTGGCCGAGGCATCGCTGGCCGCCCTGCGGTTCGACACGGCGGTCATCGGCTGCTGCGGCCTGACCGCCGCCGACGGCCTGACCGCCTACGACCTGGCCGACGCCGCCGTGAAGCGCGCCGCGATCGCCTCGGCCCGCCGCGTCATCGCGGTCGCCGACGCGGCCAAGCTCTCCCGTACCGCCCTCGCCTTCGTCGCCCCGGCCTCCGCCCTGCACGCCGTCGTGACCGACCGGACCGCCCTCGACGAGGAGACCGCCGCGCTGAGCGCGGCGGGCGTGACGGTGCGGACGGTCTGAGCCCCCTGAGCGCGGAGGCCCCGGCACCTGACCGCCGGGGTCTCCGTTCCCGTGCCCAGTGGTGCTGGGTATTGGGCATTTCTCCGACAGTGCCGTGCACTCGCGGATGGGCGCCCAGGTGCTGGTCGAGCGCAACACGTTCGTCGGCGCCTTCCAGTCCGTCACCACCACCGGCGACAGCAAGGCCGACGGCTACGTCAACCTGTACGGCAACGACCTGGGCGCCACCACGACCGGCATCACCGGCACCGGGACGTTCAGCACAGCGCCGTACAGCTACAACCCGACGGGCGCATCCTCGGTCGCCTCCGTCGACACGGCGGGCGCGGGCACCGGCCGGATCCGACCCTGACGGCGGTGTGGTGGGCGGGGCGCCCGGCCATCACACCGCCCGGTCAACGGCCGCGGTGCCGGCCTGCCGTTTCGGCCGGGTGTACACGCACCGAGTGCAGTCGGCCGCCCATCCGGAACGTCAGGCTCAACTCGCCTTCCCGCCGTAGGACGTTGATGATGTCGGTAGCAGCGTCCGGCCGGGTGAGGAAGTAGTGGAAGGCGTCGGCCTGCACTGCCCCGAGCGGAAGCACCCGCAGGGCTTCCCAGGTAGCTGCCAACGCGTCCGGCAGGCGTCCGAACACCACTGGGGCTGTCACGTCCTCGATCTCTACGATCACCGGCGCTGCTGCACGGGTCCCCTACCGCAAGCACCGAATGGCAGCAGGGGCCTTCCTGTGCGAGGACGAGATCTTCCTTTGGCCCGACGGGCTTCCCGAAGGGCAGCGCAGGGACGCGGCGGACGCCGAGATCTTGCATGTCTATCCACACCGCGCCTACCTGCCTCCGGATCAATGGCTGCATTTCTTCGGTCGCGCCAAAGTTGCCATCGGCCTGCTTGTCCATGCCGGCGTCTTCCTCGCCGAGAACCCTCGATGGCATCAACTGCTCAGGGTGAAAGCCGGTTCGGGTGTTCGCGTTGACATCCTGCTGGGCGATCCCGACAGTCCGGAGGTCGCGCGGCGAGGCGCAGAGGAAGGCATCGGCGAAGGCGTTGCCCACAAGGTGCGTGAGGTGATGAAGCTCTACGCTCCTCTGTACGGGGTGGCCGGTATCGAGTTCCGCGCACACCGCTCGACGCTGCACAACTCGTTGTACCGGGCTGATGACGAATGGCTGGTCAACACCCAGGTATATGGAGTGAGCGCCCCGATGGCTCCGGTCATCCACCTACGACGGGTTGCCGGTGCTCAGCTTGTTTCGAGCTATCAGCAGAGCTTCAACAAGGTGTGGGGCGAGGCCCGGCCCCTTTCGGGAGTGGGAACATGAGCCGCACCGACTACTACGACGATCCCGATGCCCCGCGCGCGACCCGAATCGTGCCGGCCGTGACCGCCTTCGTCGTCAACGGGCGGGGTGAACTGCTTCTGGAGCGGCGCTCCGACAACGGGCGTTGGGGGATGCCCGGTGGGGTGCAGGAGATCGGGGAGAGTCTTGCCGGGGCGGTGGCCCGGGAGGTGCTGGAGGAGACGGGCATCGCGGTCGAAGTCGTGGGCCTGGTCGGCATTTACAGCGATCCGGGGCACGTGATCGCATTCTCGGACGGGGAGGTCCGGCAGGAGTTCTCGGCGTGCTTCCGGGCCCGTCCGACCGGCGGGCGGATCAGGGTGAGTGCGGAGTCGTCCGAGGTGCGGTGGGTCCCACGTACAGAGTTGGACGGGCTCGACCTGTCGCCCAGTACCAGGCTTCGCGTGGAGCGTGGGCTCCTCGGCCTGGCGGTGCCGCAGATCAGCTGACGTGAAGTGAGCAGCCACCCGCCCCGATGTCGCGGTATGTAATCGTAAGAATGCGGACGGTGCTTTTCGGGCCACGNATCCGTGTACCGTGGCCGCCATGTGCGGGTCGCCCCTCCCAGAAACGGGGCGAGCCCGGCGGGTGTTCANAGGCACCCGGCCGGACTCTTCACCCGCCGAGTGGATAGAGGCCATCGGGGATGCTCAGGCATGTTATCGCGCTCTCGCGCGACTTCACGCAGATCGCCAACGCGCAGGTCTGGGACGACAATCTGTCGGACGCGGCGTTCCGCCTGCTCGTACGCTCGGTGGCGCTGCCGCCCGAGCAGGCCCGGACGACGACCGTCACCGAGGTGGCGGCAGGGCTCTGCGGGGGCCGGATCACGGTGGACCGGGCGCGGCGTCAACTGTCGGGCGCCGGGCTGCTGCACAGTACGCGGTGGCGCGACGCCGTCGGGCAGGTGCGGACGGAGTCGCTGGTGTCGAACGTACCGATCGGCCAGGCCGAGGCGGACGAGCTCTTCGCGGCGCACTTCGCGGACGAGGGGCCGACTGCCGCGCCGGGTGCCGGAAAACGAGGTGCCGGTCGCACCGCGCCACGGGCGTCCGGCACAGCCCTCCCTACGGGAGTCACATTGGGGCAGGGGGAGATTTCCCCCCTCCCGGTCCCACGGCGGCGCAGGCGGCCGGAGCCGGACGGGCAACCGGTGCCGGAGCCGATGCAGCCGCAGGTACAGGTACAGGCGGACGGCGACCTGGCGGAGGCCGAGCGGGTGCTGCTGTCGTTGCGGCGCAGTGATCAGCGGCTGGTCCTCGGGGCCGCCGAGGTGGCGCGGTTGGCGCCGCTCGCCGCCGAGTGGCTGGCCAGAGGCGTGAGTTCGGCCGGGCTGGTGCACGCGCTGACGGCCGGCCTGCCGGTGCAGGTGAAGTGCCCGTCCGCGCTGGTGCGTTGCCGCCTGCGGGACAAGATGCCGACGGCGGTACGGGCGGTGCCGCTGGTGGCGTGCGCGGCGTGTGAGCGCGCCTTCCGGCCGGTCGGCGAGGAGCGGCGCTGCGCGGGGTGCAGGCGGCATGACGCGGCCGCTCCCGTCCGGGCGGACGGAGCCGGTGGGACGAACGGGAGCAGCGCGGGGATGGGCTGGCGCGAGCGGATGGGCATGGCCGCACCGGCCTGACGCCCCGGCGGAGTTCGAGGCCCGGCCGGTCGGCTCGTGCCGCTCGACCTGCACCTGACGGGCGATCAAGACTGATTTCTCGGTTCCGGGCCCCCGGCCTCCCTGTGCTATGAAATGCGTGTTCGTATCTACGGGGGAGTCCCATGTCGTATCCGCCTCAGCCCGCCGCGCCCGGCGGGCAGTCCTACCCTGCCCAGCAGCCGTACAGTCAGCCGTACGGGGGTGTGCCGCCGCAGCAGCCGTACGGTCAGCAGGGGCAGCCCCCCTANGGCCACGGCGCACCGCAGCCGCCGCAGCCGTACTCCCAGCCGCCGTCCGGGCGACCGCCGAGACGTGGACTGAAGGTGCTGCTCATCGTGCTGGGGACGTTCCTCGGCCTGCTCGCCCTCGGCGTCGGTGTGGTGGTCCATCACGTGGCGACCCGGCCCGGCCCGAAGGACCTGACGCCGGAGACCGGCCCCTACCAGAAGATCGCGGACGGGCTGACCGCCGCGCTGGCCGCCAAGGACGAAGAGGCGTTCGTCAAGCCCTTCAAGAGCGACCCGCTCAAGGAGAAGCAGCGCAAGGTCTTCCGCAACCTCGTCAAGATCCCCTGGGAGACGGCTCGTTGGGAGACCCAGTTCGCCGCTCCGCTGAACGGTGACATGTGGGTCACCTTCGTGCACCAGATCAAGGGTGTCGACAGCAAGCCGGTGGGCGAGACCTACAACTGGCGGGTCGAGCCGGGTGCGACCGCGCCGTCGATCACCGATGTGGCCGGCACGAAGAACCTTGAGGGCAAGACGTCCCAGGGCGACTTCTACCCCGGTCCGTGGGACCTCTACGACGAGCTGGCGGTCGAGGTCCGCGCNAACCTCGTGGTGGTCGCGGCCCAGGCCCAGGCCGGCGAGGTGCAGCGCGACGCCGACATCCTCGCGCAGGCGGCCAAGGACGACCTGGAGGCGTGGAAGAAGTCCGGCCCCGCCGCCTCGGGCGGGCGCACGAGCGCCCTCGGCTACTTCGTCGTCCTGGAGAAGCAGCGCGACGTCTACAACAAGCTGTACGCCGGCGACGGCCGGGAGAACGACAGCCTGGAGGCCGGCGTCAACATGCCGATCGACGCGTACGACCCGAAGACGTCCAAGGAGAAGGAGTCGGGCGGGTCCCGGATCGTCATGGACACCTCGGAGAGCCGCTTCACCAGCTCCGCCTGGAGGAACGGCGTCGCCGAGATCGGACGTCACGAGATGGGGCACGCCACCGTGGAGCTGTTCTCGACCGAGCAGATCTACATCGAGGGGTTGCAGGACACCCAGATGTGGGTGGTCGAGGGCTTCGCCGACTACATGGCCTTCCGGGGCAAGGACGACCAGGCCCGCGCGAGCTTCCAGGCCTCCCTCAAGGGCTACGCCTTCGACGGCACCCTCCCGGGGAGCCTGGGCTTCTACGCGGACCAGGCACAGCAGCGTGGCGCGAACTACGCCCTGAGCGCCCTCGCGGTCCGGTACATCGGCCAGAAGTACGGCGAGGACAAGGCATTCGCCTTCGTGGCGGCCCACTACACCGACCCCAAGGCGTATCAGCAGCAGATCACCACGGCCACCGGTCTTCCGCTGAAGCAGTTCCAGACCGAGTGGGCGGCCTGGGTGCGCACCACCGTCCCCGGCCTGCGCTGACCGGCCCGTACAGCCCGCACCCGATACGGCCGAGGCCGCACCCGATACGGCCGAGGCCGCCCGCGACACGTTCGCGGGCGGCCTCGGCCGTATCGGTGCCGGAAGAAGCGCGACGTCGCAGGAGTGCGGTCACGCGGCTTCCGAGGTGCTCAGTCGGCGGTGGCGATCAGCGGCTGGAGCAGGATGTCGGGCTTGGCGCGCTGGAAGGCGCTCAGGTGCCACTTGTCGGCGAACAGGGCCAGCAGCGCGCCGTCCGAGCGGCGGACGAGCACCTCGGAGTCGGTCAGCCGGGCCTTGGCCAGCTCGGCCGCGCCCTCCGGGTCGGTGACCCGGGCGAGCTTGTAGGAGAGGCGGTCGAGGGTGATCGGGGAGGAGAACTCGTGCTCCATCCGGTGCAGGACGACGTCGAACTGCATCGGGCCGACGGCGGCCATCACCGGGGCCTGGTCACCGCGCCGGTCGGAGACCAGCATCTGGACCACGCCCTCCTCGTCCAGCTGGGAGACGCCCTTGCGGAACTGCTTGGACCGGCTGATGTCCTTCGGCCGGGCCACCGCGAAGTACTCGGGGGCGAACGCCGGCAGGGCGGGGAACTCCGCCTTCTTGCCGCTGTAGAGGGTGTCGCCGACCCGCAGCGCGCTCGCGTTGATCAGGCCGACCACGTCGCCGGGGAAGGCGGTGTCGACGACGGTGCGCTCGGCGCCGAAGACGGTCTGCGCGTACTTGGTGGCGAAGGAGCGGCCGCTGGCGGCGCGGGTGACGTTCATGCCGCGCTCGAAGACGCCGGAGCAGACCCGGACGAAGGCCATCCGGTCGCGGTGGGCCGGGTCCATGTTCGCCTGGATCTTGAAGACCAGGCCGGAGAACTCCTCGGTCACCTCGCGGGCGCCGCCCTTGGCGAGCGGGCGCGGGGCGGGGGAGGGGGCGAGGTCGACGACGGCGTCCAGCAGCAGCTTCACGCCGATGTTGCTGAGCGCGGAGCCGAAGAACACCGGGGTGACCTTGCCCTCCTCGAAGGCCTCCTGGTCGTAGCCGGGGCCGGAGGACAGCACCAGCTCCAGCTCCTCCAGCGCGGTCTCCCAGACCTCGCCCTCGCGCTCGGTGGCCTGCTCGGCGGTGAGCTGCTCCTCCAGGGCGGCGTGCGTACCGCCGGGCACCTTGGTGAAGCGCAGCATCTCCTCGGTGTTGTCGGCCCGGACGAGGCCGCGCAGGTCACCGGCGCCGCCGACCGGCCAGACGACCGGGACGGGGACGATGCCGAGGTGGGTCTCGATGTCCTCCAGCAGGGTGAGCGCCTCGCGGCCCCGGCGGTCCCACTTGTTGATGAAGGTGATCACCGGGACGCCACGGTGGCGGCAGACCGCGAACAGCTTGCGGGTCTGCTCCTCCAGGCCCTTGGCCGCGTCGATCAGCATGATCGCGCAGTCGACGGCGGCGAGCACCCGGTAGGTGTCCTCGGAGAAGTCGGCGTGGCCGGGGGTGTCGACGAGGTTCATCACGTGGCCGCGGTAGCCGAACTGGAGGGCCGCCGAGGTCACCGAGATGCCGCGCTCGCGCTCCAGCTCCATCCAGTCGCTGGTGACGCCCTTGCGTGCGCCCTGGCCGTGGACGGCGCCGGCCGAGGTGATCGCCCGGGCGTGCAGGGCGAGGGCCTCGGTGGTGGTGGACTTGCCCGCGTCCGGGTGGCTGATCACGGCGAAGGTGCGGCGGCGGCCGGCCTCGTCGA
>FJVZ01001218.1_pt1 | contig 15572 bp, 17 predicted proteins | sample 1011841 | NCBI WGS metagenome assembly FJVZ01 (sample SAMEA3912450, study PRJEB9761) | metagenome | biome: forest; material: soil | place: USA | collected 2011-06-22 | depth 0.1 m
CGGCGGCGGCGCCCGCCGGCAGGGTGTCGGCGGCAGCGGTGAACCGGTAGCCGCCCTGCTCGGCGGCAAGTCCTCGGACAGCGGCGCTGTCGGTGGTGCTGCCGGTGGTGCTGCCGGCCGTCGGGGCCGAGCCGGGCATCTGGTGACCGCTGTGGCCACCGCCCTGTCCGGCGGCGGCGCTGCTGTCCGTGGCGGCCGAACCGTGCGACATGCCGGGCATGCCGTCCGCCGAGGAGCCGCACGCGGCCAGGGTGAGGACCAGGGCGGCGGCAGCGGCGACCAGGGCGGCGGTACGGGTACGGGTGTGCGGGCGGGCGTGCGGGTGAGCGGACATCGCTGGGTGGGCCTTCCGGGTGGGCACCGCCGGAGGCGGCGGTGCGCGGGTGTGGGCAGGACGCGGCGGCCGGGCCCCCTGGGGAGACCGGTCGCGGTGCCTGTCACGTCCGCGCGACGCACACCTGGAGCAGGAGCCGACGCCCGGCGCACGGCGGCCCCCGGGGGCTGTCCGCCCGCCGCCCGAAGAGCCGGGACACGGCGGCGGGGAGTGCGAGCAGGGCCCCGGCGACGGCCGGGCCGGGTGCGGGCAGCGGTACGCCGTCCCGGGTCTTCGTCGCCACGCACAGGGTGCGGTCGCCGTGCGCCCGCAGTGTCCCGGTCGCCGGGACGGCAGGGGCGGCCGGGAGTGCCGGGTGGACGGCCGCGTGCGCGTGGGCCTGCGGGGGCATCGCCTGCGCGGCGTCCGTCCGTACGGCGTCCATCAGTACGGCGTCCGTCCGTACGGCGCCGTGGCAGCCATGGGCGGAGCCGGGCGCACCGTGCATCAGGAACAGGCCCGCCAACACGGCGCACAGGAGCAGCAGTCGGGCCGCCGCCCGGCTGGCCCGCGCGCTGCGCGCCCTGCCACTGCCTGATGCCATCCGGCCCGTCCTCGATGGGTGTTCCGGAGCCCGACAATACCCCCTCTCCGTATATCACGGCGGCAGCGGGGAGCGTGGGGCGTGCCCCGATGGGTGGCTTGTGACCGATTCGCCCCGGGGTGAGGCATCACCTGCAAGGATCTGGGCAGGAATCACTTCGGCAACCCCGTCCGCAGGAAGTCCGATGCCAGCACCTCGCTACCGCGAAGACGAGCGTGACCCGACCGGCACCGCCCCACCTGTCTGCGAGAGCTGCGGCAGACAGCTCACCCGGTGGACGGCCGCCATCGGCGTCTCCTGCTGCACCTCCTGCGCCCCCGCCGTCACCCGCCGCCCCGACCGCGAGCCCGTCTCGCTCGGCGAGGCGCTGGCCGGGGCCTTCGACGAGGCCGCCCGCGCCGTCCGCAGCGCACCGCACGCACCCCTGGTGCCGGCCCAGCGCACCACCGGCTCCGCCACCGCCACCGGTTCCACCGCCACCGGCAGCGGAGGCAGCGGCCGGGACGCCACCTGCCGCCGCTGCGGCGCACCGTCGTCCTGGCACCCCACCGTGCACGGCAAGTGGATCCTCATCGAGCCCGGCGCCTGGCCCACCGGAGCCGTCCCCGTCGGCAAACGCTGGCGCATCGCCGGTGACGGCACCGCCGTCAACCTCCGCGCCGCCAACCCCTCCGACACCTGCCGGATCAGCCACTTCGACACCTGCCCCGACCGGTCGCCCCCCGACGACTCACCCGTCCTGCTCACCCTCTGGCGCCGCAACAGCCGCCGCCCGCACTGACGTTGGCCACTGCCGCCGACGCTGGAGAGCCTGCCGGCGGTCGGCCGGTGTCCTGACACAGTCACGGATCCTGGGTCTCTGTTCCCTCGGCCGGTCGCCTGGACTACGGTCTGACGCGCACACCGTTACGGGGGATGGGGGCGTTGTGGCGATCGAACTGCCCGGCGAGGTGGTGTCGTTGTTGTCGTTCATCGGCATCAACTGGCCGACGGTCAATGAGGACAAGGTTCGCGAATTCGCTNCCCATGTAAGGGAGTTCGCGGAGAGCGTGGAGTCGGCGCACCGGGATTCGACGGCGACGATCCATGCGCTGGGCGAGGCGTACGAGGGGGCGTCGTACGAGGCACTGCTGGCCAAGTGGTCGCAGGTGTCGGACGCTCACTTCAACGAGCTGGTGCAGGCCTGCCACGTGGTGGCGACGGCGTTGGACGTGGCCGCCGGCGTGATCGTGGCGATGAAGATCGAGACGATCGGCGAGCTGGTGCTGCTGGCGGCGGCGCTGGTGGCGGATCAGGCGGCGGCGGTGGCGACGTTCGGCCTGGCGGAGGCCGCGGTGATCGCGATCGAGGAGGCGGGCAAGCGCCTGGTCAACTACCTCGAACAGCAGTTGGAGCAGTACATCATCGGGCAGGTGATCGAGGCCGCGATCAACCCGCTGGTGGAGGTGGTGGCGGGGGCGGTGAGCGGGCTGGTGTTCCAGGGGGCGGAGGCGGCGCTCGGGGTGTCGGGCGGCGGCGGGGCCGGTACCGGGTTCCGGGTCGACCCGGAGGCGCTGGAGGCGCACGCCCAGACCATGCACCAGCACGCCGAGACGGTGGCCGGCCACGCGCAGCTGTTCCAGTCCAAGATCGCGGGGGTGAGCTTCGAATGAGCAACCAGATCGTCAAGGCGCTCGAACACGGTGCGCAGAAGCTCGGCAAGACCCTCGCGGAGGACGCCGGCAAGGCGTTGAAGAGCTTCTACCGCAAGGCCGGCGACAACCTGAAGAAGGTCGCGCACAACACCCGCGAGGCCGACACCAAGCACGCCCGGGATCTGGAGAAGATCCTGAAGGGTGACGGCGGCAAGGGTCTCCCGCATCCGAGGTCCGGCGGCGGGGACCGCCCCCGGCGGGGCGGCTCGCACCCCGGGGGCCGGGGCCGGGACCAGCTGAAGGACCCGCGCACGGAGGGCCGCCGCCACGACAGCCGCACGTGCGTCGGCGAGCCGGTCGACGTCGCCACCGGCCGGATGTTCATCGACCAGACCGACGCCTCGCTACCCGGCTCGCTGCCCCTGGAGTTCACCCGGAACTTCGAGTCCGGGTACGTCGCGGGCCGGTGGCTGGGCGAGCGCTGGGTGTGCACCTTCGACGAGCGGCTGGAGATCGACGAGCAGGGCGTCGTACACCTGCGGGCCGACCGGATCACCCAGGCCTACCCGCACCCGGATCAGGGCGACCCGGTGTTCGCCAGTGCCGGCTCCCGCCACGAACTCGACCGCACCGACACCGGTTACACGGTCACCGACCCGTCCACCGGCCTGGTCAAGGAGTTCACCTCCACCCCGGACGGTGACGAGGCGCTGCTCACCACCGTCCGGGACCGCCACGGCCGGCACTACACCCTCGCCTACGACGGCGACGGTGTCCCGCTCAGCATCACCCACTCCGGCGGCTACAAGCTCCTCGTCACCGTCGACGCCGACCGCATCACCGCCCTGCGCCTGGCGAACGCCGCCGACAACGGCGGCGACGTGCTGCTGATGCGCTACGGCTACACCGACGGCCACCTCACCTCCGTCTACAACTCCTCCGGCAAACCGATGCGTTTCGCCAACGACGCGCAGGGCCGGATCCTGTCCTGGACCGACCGCAACAACAGCACCTACCACTACACCTACGACCCGCACGACCGGATCGTCGACGAGGGCGGCGCCGACGGCGCCCTGCGCTTCCACTTCACCTACGGCGAGCCCGACCCCGCCACCGGCCTGCGCACCCACACCGAGACCAACGCCCTCGGGCACACCATCACCTACCTGGTCAACGACCGGGCCCAGATCACCGCCCAGACCGACCCGCTCGGCCACACCACCCACTACGAACGCGATGACTACGACCGCCTCCTGACCGAGACCGACCCCCTCGGCCGCACCACCCGGTTCGAGTACGACGGCGCGGGCGACCTCATCGCCATCACACGGCCCGACGGCGAGCAGATCACCACGACGTATGCCGGACGACTGAGCCTTCCGGAGACGGTCACCTACCCCGGTGGTGCCACCTGGCGGCACACCTACGACGATGCCGGACGCCGTACGTCGCTCACCAGCCCGATCGGCGCGGTCACCACCTACAGCTACGACGACCACGACCACCTCAGCGGCGTCACAGACGCACAGGGCAACGCGACCAGGGTCCGGCTCGGCACCGCCGGGCTGCCGGTGGAGGTTGTCGATCCGACCGGCTCCATCGTGCGCCTTCTGCATGACGCGTTCGGGCGGGTCGTGCAGGCCACCGACCCGGCCGGAAACACCGCTCGGCTGACCTGGACGATCGAGGGGTATCTGGCCTCGCGAACGGGCATGGACGGCAGCACCGAGTCGTGGACACACGACGGTGAAGGCAACGTCCTGACCCACACCGACGGACTCGGTCGGACCAGCACCTTCGAGTACACGCACTTCGAGACGCTGACCGCTGCCACCGGTCCCGACGGCGCCCGCTACGCCCATACCTACGACGTGAACATGCAGTTGGTGGGTGTCACCAACCCGCTGGGCCAGACATGGGACTACACCTACGACGAGGCCGGACGACTCGTCGCGGAGAATGACTTCCACGGACGAACCACCAGCTACCTGTACGACGCGGCCGGCCAACTGGTCTGCCGCACCAATGCGATGGGCCAGCAGACCCGCTACACCTATGACCTGCCCGGCCGGGTGGCGGCCAAGGACGCCGCAGGCCGCGTTACCACCTACCGCTACGACCGCGCCGGATACCTGGTANGGGCCACCAACCCGGACGCCGACGTGGTCCGCACCGTTGATCCACTGGGAAACCTGCTCTGCGAGTCGACCAACGGACGCACCCTCACCCACACGCTGGACGGCCTCGGCCGACGGGTCCGGCGCGCCACACCGGGCGGGCACACCAGCAGCTGGACCTACGACACCGTCGGTCGGCCCACTGCTCTGACGACCCCCGGCGGGAACCTCGAATTCAGCTACGACCAAGTCGGGCGCGAGCTGCAGCGGACCTATGACGGCCACCTGACGGTGGACAGCGTCTGGGATGCCGTACACCGCCTCACCAGCCGGACCCTGCGGACGGTTTCGCAGGCTCGGCCCACCGTGCTCCAGCAGCGCGACTACACCTACGGCGACTCCGGCTTCCTGGCCGGGGTCGACGACCGCTTGGCCGGCCCGCGTACGTTCGAACTCGACGAGTCCGGTCGGGTCACCGGGGTCCGGGCAGAGGGCTGGACCGAGAGTTACGCCTACGACCGGGCCGGCAACCTCACGAGCGCCGACTGGCCCGCCACCGGTGCGACAGAGGCTGCCCTCGGCACGCGCACCTACGAAGGCACCCAGCTCACCACCGCCGGCCGCGTCCGCTACGAGTACGACGCGGCCGGACGCGTCACCCTGAGGCAGAAGGCCCGGCTCTCCAGGAAACCGGACACCTGGCTCTACGCCTGGGACGCGGAGGACCGCCTCACCGACGTCACCACCCCTGACGGCACGTCCTGGCGCTACCGCTACGACCCCTTCGGGCGACGCGTCTCCAAGCAGCGCCTGGCTCTCGACGGAGTCACCGTCGAGGAGCAGACGGATTTCGTCTGGGACGGTGCCACGCTGGCCGAACAGACCACGCGCGCGACCTACTTGCCCGGCCCGTACACCCTGAGCTGGGACTACCGGGACCTTCATCCGCTTGCCCAGACCGAGACCATCAGCTCTCCCGCCGCCTCTGACAGCGTGGCCACTGTCGACAGCTCAGAAGAGCTGATCGACCGTCGGTTCTTCGCCATCGTCACCGATCTCGTCGGCACCCCGACGGAGCTTGTCGATGTCACCGCCGACACCATCGCCTGGCGTGCCACCACCACACTGTGGGGCCAGACGACCTGGCCCACCAACAGCACCGCTTACACGCCCCTGCGCTTCCCGGGTCAGTACTTCGACCCGGAGACCCGGCTCCACTACAACGTCAGCCGCTTCTACGACCCCGAGACCGCCCGCTACACGAGCCCTGACCCCTTGGGTCTGGTACCCGCGCCGAACCCGGACACCTACGTCCACAACCCGCACACATGGTCCGACCCGCTGGGACTGTCTCCCCACCCGCAGCACCAGGACCTCCTTGACAAGGTCAAGGCGGAGGGGGATGCGGGCGCGAAGGTGACGGGAAAGAAGCGGCCGGGGGTCGCAGAGGGACTTAAGCTGCCCAACGGAGAAATCACAACGAACACCAGTACCAAGGGAGAGCCGCCGGCGTTGCATCCCACGATCCAGAGCCTGCTGGACGGCATACCAGAAGCCAATCGTGGAAACGGCCATGGGAAATGCGGGATCCCATCGCTCCTTTCGGACGCCTTGAGCCAGGGGAAGGATCCGAGTGGAGCGGCGGCGGCAGCCATGCTGATCACCAGGAATGACAGCCATGGCAAGCACATAGGCCCATGTGACAGCTGCAGGGTTTTGACTAAGCATTTTAATCTTGACTTTATAACGGACGATGGATTGCAAGGGGTCAGGTGATTGGCATGGAGAGGCTGTCGGACGAGGTCGAGCAGGTGCTCAGGGCGGCGGGATGGCAGCCAGGGCGGCAGATCGACACCACGGCCTGGCGTCGTGACCTGGAGAGATCCGGATTTCGGATGCACGAAGCAGCCGAGCGCTTCCTGTCCGAGTTCGGCGGTCTGAAGGTCGATGTCCACGGTCCGGGTATCTCGGTCGCCCGTGAGCCCTTCGAGTTCGACCCCATGCTGGCCGACGGAGAGGATGACAGGTTCTCCGAGTGGGGCGAGGAGATCGGAAAGACCCTGTCTCCGATCGGCGTGCTGGACCACGGGCGGTTCTGTCTCGGAATCGCTGAGTCGGGCGAGGTGTATCTGGTCGCGGACTGGCTCGCCTCGTTCGGGGGCGTATCGGAGGCTCTGGGGCGGCTGATTCTAGGAATCAAGGCGGATATTATCCAGGAGTGAACCTACTGATGTGACGATGAATCTGGTCGATCCTGCCCCGAGGGCTCAGGGCGCGCCACCGGAGAGAACCTTCCCCTCGGACACTGACGAACTGAGCCCCCATGGACCAGGGCAAGGACCCGCTCGCCGTGCTGCGCACCGCCCACCCCGGGACCGGCGCCGACAGCGGCGCCGACTGGCTGGCCGAGGTCGGCGGAGTCGTCGACGCCATCCCGTACCGCTGGCTGTACTGGCCGGAGATCCGGGTGTCGCACGGCGCGGTGTTCATCGACCTGTCCGGCTCCGGCGACGCCGAGTACGAGCGGCGCCTCACCGCCGCACTGGCCGCAGGCCGGCCGGGCCGTACCCCGGAGGCGTGGGGCTCGCTCGTCGACAGCTTCAACTACTTCGAGATCTCCAACCTCTTCCGCCAGTGGCGCGGCCCGGTGGACTGAAGCGAGACCGCCCACCGCGCACTGGCGGACCTCCTCGTCGAGCCCTGGCAGGCCAGACTCCACCTCGCCCACCCCGACCGCCGCTTCCACGTCGGCATCGCGCCACCCGACCCGGACCTCGGCGTCTGCCTCGAAGCCGTCCAGACCTACCCCCCACCCGACCCACCACCAGGCTGGTAGGCGTCAGACCGGCTCGACCGCGATACGGCGATGGCACAACCGACGCAGGTCGTCGACGTCGCTGGTCATGACGGTCACGTCACCGTGCTCATGTGTTGTCGCCGAGGGAGGAGTCCTGCTTCGGGGCCGTTCCGACGCTGACCGCCGCCGCGACGGCGACCGAGCGGATCCGGCTCGGCACGCTCGTCACGCTCGTCACCTCGGTCAATCCTCGTTCACCCATCGCCTGCTGAACCGTCTGCAGGCANNGCTGGCCGCCGCCCGGGAGTACCGGGCTGACTCTGCCTGGTCTCTACTCCTGTGCCACGGCTCTGAGGACGTTCCCGCCTACGGTCGCCAGCACTCCTGCCATCGGCGGCGGTTGCGGATGGCGTCGGCAGCTCTGCTCTCAGTGTGTCCGGGGGAGTCGGCTGGTCACGGCTCTCCGTGAGTCGGCGGCGATGGTCCAGAACGAGCATCCACCACACGAGCCTGTCGCGGGAGTTTCCGGGGATGAGTACACGCAAGAGTCTGAGAAGAAAACATGCGCCAGCAGTGAGAGCGGCCATGATGAAGGCCGCCCATCCGGGGACATCGGGAAATGATCTGACAAAGGTCTCGAACACTGCGCTACGACGCTTTCCGTTGGGCCAGTCAGCTGACGGGATCGTGTGCAGCGCGGGCTAGGTGCGTCGCGAGGCGAATGTAAGGACGGCCGAGCCCAATTCAACGTGGCAGAGGCCGGCCTGGCTGTGCACAGTGGCGCCTGGGATGCCTACAACGGGAGCGGTCAAAGCGGCCGCGACATCCTCGGGATAGGGGAAGCCACCCCAATGAAGCTCCCACCGATCTCCGCTTCCGGATAGTCCTCGCTCGTAGGCTTCGCTCTCCTCGAGCCAGCCCGGGCGGCGCAACGGGTCTGNGAACCACGTTCCGACCGCCCATTCGCCGTCCGGGTCCTTGGTGCTGATGCGACACATGAGACCCGCCAACAGCACCTTTGCGTCGTGGCTGAGAGGGGGCACGCGGCGTAGTTGATCGTGCTCGACATCACGCACGGGAGTGTCGAGGGTGAGGAAGTCCCGGGGGCGGTTGAACCCGGCTGGTCCAGTGATCTTGCCGTGTCTGTTGCCCGTCACGACCAGCTCTGCGCCGGTGGGCACGTGCACCATGGTGTAGGTGTCGTAGCCGTGGGTCTCCTTCAGCCTCAGCCCTGGCAGGTAGGAGACGCTGGAGGGCGTTGGAAGGAGGTAGCACACCACGTTGTACGGCGCATCGGCGATCAGGACCAGCCGCTTGAAGCGCGGGGAGAGCGTCAGCGTGTAGGCGGTAAGTGTGTGCAGGCCCCACTGAATCGGTGACGTGAGATCAAGGCTCCTGTTGAACAGGCCCAGCGCCAGCAGCGTTCGGAGTTCCAGCGGCTCGGGGGGACAGTCGTCAAGTCCCAATGACCGTTCGTCCCGTACGCCGGACTCGGCTGCTTCCCGAGTCTCGCCCGTGTAGCGAATCCGGACGCGTGCCGCCTTCGTGCGGTTGGTTCCAGGCATGCTGACACCTCGTCGCCGGCCGGTCAGCGCTTCGGTCACATACCTCGTGAGACCGCACCAATGGGTGTGCGGAGTGGGTGCTCTACACCCGCGCTCAGCTACCTGGGGTACCGGGTCCGCATGGCATCGCTGTGCATCCGAGTCTCCGCGAATCGGATGGATGAAAGAATATCCCACATCATCGGTCAGCCAAGTCAAGTTCCCGAAGGCGGTATTCGCGCGATGAGGTGATGGTGCGTCACATGCCGAGTGGCGACAATGCACTGCGGGAGCCGAACGGGTAGGTGCGAAGACGTCAGATCGACTCGATCGCGATGCGGCGGTGGCACAGCCGGCGCAGGTCCTCGGGGTCACTGGTCACGATGGTCACGTCGCCGTGCTCCAGGTGCGCGGTGGCGGCGAGCATCGCGTCGATGGCGTACTTGTGGCCGTGAAGTCCCTCGGAGGCGAGCAGCTTGCTCGCATCGCGCGCGATCTCCTCCGTGACGGGGCGCACCTTGGTCAGGGAAACGGCATGGTCGAACGCCGCCTGCGGCACTCGGGGATCGCGCGCCTCCACCAGTGTGGCCGCGCNTGTCACGACCAGGAGGTCCAGCGTGCGCGCGACGTCCAGCCACGTTGTCATGTCGCGGTGCCGCCGGGAGAGCTTGGAGAGTGCCTCGCTGTCGAGAACGAGGGTGCCGCTCACGCGGCGTCCGCCGGGGCGGCGTCTCCACGGTGAGCGGCGTGGTGCGCGCGGATGCGGTCGGCCTTGGCCGCCACCTCGGCTGGCTCGACCGGCCCGTGTTCGGCTTCCGCGGCGGCGATGTAGTCGTCGATGGCTTCGCGCTGGAGCTGCCGCTGCACAGCCTCCTCGATGTAGGAGGAGACACCCTGCCGGCCGGCCCGTGCGCGAATCGCCTCCAGGGTCTCGGCGCGCAAGGAGACGCTGGTGACTCTGGTTTTGCCAGGGCGCTGAGTGTCCATACCAAAAGTGTATTACATCGTGTGTGAGCTGCGAGAGTCTTTCTCAGCTCGGTTCCTGAAGAGATGGAAGGGGGCTCCCGTAGGGTCGGGCTCATGCGTCTGAGCACCGTGGTCCTCCCCATCCACCGGTGGAGCGAGGGGCAGAAGATCTGGCGGCGGGCCGAGGACCTCCGCTTCCACGCTGCCTACACCTACGACCACCTGTCCTGGCGATCCTTCCGGGAGGAGCCCTGCTTCGGGGCCGTTCCGACCCTGACCGCCGCCGCGACGGCGACCGAGCGGATCCGGCTGGGAACACTGGTGACCTCAGTCAATCCTTCTTCATGCATCACGGCCTGACCTGCGGAAACGGATCGAAGGCGGCCGGTGAAGGCCCGCCCGGAGGTCGCCGGAGCGCGCTCGGGTGGTGAACGGCCCGCTCCGGCGGTGACTCTCGGTTGAGCTGGGCGAGGCCCTCGGTGGCGATCTTTTCGAAGACGGTCAGGTCGTTTTCGAAGATCGAGTCGGGCGCCGGCCAGTGGATCACCAGCTCGGTGATGACCAGCTCCTGGTGCTTCCCGGCCCAGTCGACGAAGGCGTCCACCGACTGGAGCGGCTTCCCCGCCGTCGGCCCCTGGAGCAGTACCTGCTCCAGCTCGCCGACGTCCCGCCCGGTGGCCTCGCATGCCGCCGTGAGCTTCTCGATCTGCTTGGCGATCACCTCGGGCGCCTGCTCCACCTGCACATCCGCCGGCCCGAGCGGGTCGCCGTACGTCACCCAGCCCTGCTTCAATCACGCGACTTCACGTGAACGAAGCCAGAGAGGCGGGCGGAGGTACCTGTCCGGTGTTCCTGGGCTTGAAACCAGCGGTGGTCATGGGCGTGTAGTGCGGCTGTCCACGGTGGTACCGNGGGTGCACGGCCCCTGGACGTGCGAGCCTCTTCGAAGTTCGGGGCCGGCTCCGCCCGGCGGCGCGGGCGGAGCGGGGCTGCCGTTCAGGAGAGGAGGCGGTTCAGTGCTGCGGTGGCGATGCCTTCGACGTAGGTCGGGGTGTCGGTGGGCCGGCCGGTAAGCTCGACGATGGCGACCCTGGTGCCGCTGCGCAGGACCGCGACCCCGCCGCTGACGGTGCCGTCGCCGTTGTAGGCCGGGTACCAGCGGGCGGTGCCGCCGGTGACGGTCAGGGTGTGGGCCGCGCCGTAGTGCCAGTGGCCGGCGGGCTCGTCCTGGCAGTCCTGAACGAGCGCGACGAGCTGCTTCTCCCAGGTGGCGGCCGCGGTCTCGGTGGGGGCGCTCGCGGCCGACTCGATCAGTAGGCCGTCGGTGTCGAAGGTCCAGGTCACGGACGCGTACGCGGTGGCCTTGTCATTGGTCAGGTCGCGCATCGTCTCCTCGCCGGAGCACGCGGACAGCCCCTGGCGTCCGGTCAGCGCAACGGTCGCGCCGACCGGGTTCAGGCCCTGCTGGAAGTCCTCGCTCTGGACGAGGTCGGCGGAGCCGAGTCCGGGCGCGGCGACCGCAGCCGGGTGGGCGGCGACCGCGGTGCGGTGCGCGGCGTTGTGCGCGGCCCCGTCGGCGCTGGCCGACTGGGTGCCGACGACGCTGACCGTGATCAGTGCGGCGGCGGAGCAGACCGCGGCGGCGAACCGGTTGCGGCGAACGGACTTCTGCTGAACGGTCTGGTTCTCGGTCATCTGGTCCCCCTGCTGGTCGGGACGCCTGCTGCGTCCTCGTACAACCGGGGAGATGCCGCCGGAGGAGGGAAAGTTGGAGCCCTGACCGGCTGTTTCACAGCTGTGACAGAGCGGTCCTGACGACGCGGTCCATCGCGGCCGTCCCCAGGCAGGCATCGACCTCCAGCACCCCGTAGTGGTTGCCGCTGCGCAGCACGGCGATGCCGCCGCAGGGCTCCTTGCCCTCGGGCGCTCTGCCGTTGGTGTTGAGGGATCCCTGGTAGGTGCCCATCCAGCTCGCGGTGACGTCCGGGGCGAGCTGCAGCGTCGTGGTCCTTCCGTAGACCCAGTGCCCTGGCGCTGCCTCCTGGCAGGGCACCTCCTCCAGCAGCAGGCGCTCGGCGAAGTTCTGCGCCCGGGAAGGGCTCGGGGTCTCGGCGGCGACCTCGCGGGCGACCTGGTCGACGCGGTCGGCGGCCAGCGTGGGGTCGCCTGGGGCGGTGCGGGTGCCGGTCATCAGTCCGCGGAAGTGGGCACCGGGCCCGCCCAGGGTCTGGGTGAGGGTCTTCTCGCCGGAGCAGGCCGCNTTGGCGTAGGCCCCGTCGCCGTACCGGTCGGTGACGTGGATCTGCCCGATGCCGATGTCCGGGCCGAACGCCGCAGGTTCCAGGAGGTTCGCGGTCGTCACCGGCCCGGTCGCACCGGTCGGCGAGGCGGAGGCCGCGGGGGCGGGCGCGGGCGTCAGGCCGGACGCGCCGGGCGTCGCGAGAGCGGACGCGCCCGGGGATGCCCCGCCGGCCGCGGCACCCGACCGCGCTGCCGGGTGCGCGGTAGCGCCGGGGGGCGGTGGCAGGACGAACCGGCCGGTCGCCAGCCCGAGCGCGGCGGCTGCCACCAGGGCGGCGACGGCGGACCGGAGCCGGACGACGGCGCGGCCGCCGCCCGCCGCAGGGGTCCCGTTCACAGACCGTTGACCAGGCGCTCGCGCATGAAGCGGCGGGCCTGGTGGATACGGTCCTTGACCGTGCCCAACGGGGCGTCCAGCTCCTCGGCCACCTGGACGTAGGTCAGGTCGCCCAGGTCGCGCAGCACGAAGGACTCCACCAGGGCGGGGTGCTGCTGCTCCAGCGCGGCCAGTGCCTCCATCAGGTCGAGCCGGGTCCCGGCGATGACGCTGGTGGTGCGCGGGTCGACGGACTCGGGGAGGTCGGCGTGGCTGTCCTCGGCGCGCCGGCGCATCGAGCGGTAGGTGGACCGGGCGGCGTTCGAGGCGATCACCGTCACCCAGCCCAGGAAGGAGCCGTGGCCGCCGTACTCGCCCAGGTGCGTGCTGATGGACAGTAGCGCGTCCTGCGCGGCCTCCTCGGCGTCGGCGTGGTGGGGCAGGAAGCGCGAGCAGCGGCGCAGCACCACCGGTCGCAGCTTGGCCAGCAGGTACTCCATCGACCCCGGGTCCCCCGCCCGAGCAGCCGCCACGAGCCGTTCCAGCTCGCCTTCCTCGAACACTCGGAGCCCCCCGTTCCGTTCTGTCGGCATGCATCCGCCGAACGGGAGTTCCGCACTCCCCCCGACTCCGGCAGAATGCTGCCACATGCGCAAGCTCGGCCGTTACCTCCTCCTGGAGCGGCTCGGTGCCGGCTCCTTCGCGACGGTCTGGAAGGCCTACGATCCGGAGCTCGACACCGAGGTCGCGGTGAAGGTGCTGGCCGAGAACTGGGCCGCCAACGCCGATGTGCGCGAGCGGTTCCTGGCGGAGGCGAGGCTGCTCCGCCGGATCGCCAGTCCGCGGGTGGTCCGGGTGCACGACGTCGGGGTGCAGGAGGACCGGCCCTACTTCGTCATGGACTACGTACGCGGCGGCACCCTGGCGGACCGGGTCGGGCAGTGCGACCCTCAGGAGGCGCTGCGGCTGGCCGCGGAGGCGGGCTACGCGGTCCAGGTCCTGCACGAGGCGGGCGTGGTGCACCGCGACGTCAAGCCGTCCAACCTTCTGCTCGCCACCGGTCCTGCGCCCGCCGCGGTGCTGGTTGCGGATCTGGGCAGCGCGAAGCACCTGGCCGACGCATCGGGGCTGACGGTGACCACGGGCACGCCCGCATACATGGCACCGGAACAGGCCTTCCAGACCGGCGGGATCGACGGGAGAGCCGACGTGTACGCGTTGGGCGTCGTGGCCTACGAGCTGCTGACCGGGCAGAAGCCGTTCGGCCCGGGCGGACGCGCCACAGCCCTGATGACCAACCAGCCGACCGCCTCGACGCTGCCGGCGCTCCCGGCCGGAGCGGAGCTCCCACCGAACGTCGCCCTGCTGCTACGGACCGCGATGTCCGTCGAGCCGGCGGACCGACCGCCGACCGCCCAGGCCTTCGCAGACGCGCTGCTGGCTCCGGTCCCGCAGTCCCAGCCTCTAGGGCCCGTTCGGGAAGGCCCCGGGTGGCTGACCCCGCGCGCGGTCTGTCTGGCGTCGGGCACGGTGTTCACGGCGACGACCCTGCTGAGCTGGCTGCAGCGTTGAATCCGACAGGGAGCCGGTCCGCACCGGCGGTCGTGTCCTGGAGAGGAATCCGACCGCGAACGCGTGAAGGATCCCGGTCCTCGTCGTCACCGGACGGGCGGACCGAAGCGCGCTTCACAGAACGTGCTCGATCTCCGTGCGTTCCAGGGGTCGGGCCAGTCGGCGGCGAACACCGGGTACTCGATCCGCCAGGTGAACAGATCCGGCAGGAACTGGGTGAGCGCCCCCGGTCATGCCTCGTCAAGTCAGAGGGCGCTGGCCGCTGACGGCTCCCGTAGGTTCGGCGGTATGCGTCTGAGCACGGTGATCCTCCCCNTCCACCGGTGGAGCGAGGGGCAGAGGATCTGGCGGCGGGCCGAGGACCTCGGCTTTCATGCGGCCTACACCTACGACCACCTGTCGTGGCGCAGTTTCCGGGAGGAGCCCTGGTTCGGGGCCGTTCCGACGCTGACCGCCGCCGCGACGGCGACCGAGCGGATCCGGCTCGGGACGCTCGTGACCTCAGTCGATCCTTTTTCACCTGTCACATGCTGACCTGCGGGAACGCTTGCCGAGAGTGTTCGGGTCCCGCTCGGGCTCAGATGGCGATGAGCCGGACGCGGGTGCCGCAGAGCTTGGCCATGTCGTCGACGTCCGAGGTGAGCATGGCCACCGGCCCCGGCTGCCGCAGCGCCATCTCTGCCACGGTCGCGTCGATCGCGTACTTGTGGCCGTGCAGGCCGGCCTGCTTCAGCAGCTCGGCCGAGGCTCTGGCGGCCTGATCGGTGACCGGCTCCACCTTGACCCGGGAGAGCGTCCAGTTCAGCCGGGCCTCGTTCACGCGCGCGTGCGTGACCTCCACGATGGTGTTCGCGCCGACGACGATGTCGGCCCCCATCGCGTGGAACACCTGAAGCATCGCCAGCACGCCGCGGTCCCGGGTGATCCACGAGGAGAGTCCTTGCGAGTCCAGCACGACCGTCCCGAAGCGCTCGGTCACGCGGCGCTCGCCGAGCCCGCCGACCCGGCGGAACCGAAGATCCTGGCGTGCGCCTCGGACAACTCCTCATCGCTGAACGGGCCCTGCTCGTCCTGGTAGCGGCGAAGGTCGTCCGCGAGCAGCTGGTGCCGAATCTGGCGGGCGACCGCCTCCGCGACATACCCGGAGATGTTGTCTGTGAGCTTTCTCAGCTCGTCCACCTGTTCTGTCGGGAGAGTGACGGTGATGCGCGTGGTTGCTGCCATGAGGAGAGCATACTGCGGTATGCGCCCGAGTGGCGGGCCATTCGGGACGTAGGGTCGTTCCCATGCGACTGAGCACGGTGATCCTCCCCATCCACCGGTGGAGCGAGGGGCAGAAGATCTGGCGGCGGGCCGAGGACCTCGGCTTCCATGCGGCCTACACCTACGACCACCTGTCGTGGCGCAG
>FJVZ01000644.1_pt1 | contig 15497 bp, 13 predicted proteins | sample 1011841 | NCBI WGS metagenome assembly FJVZ01 (sample SAMEA3912450, study PRJEB9761) | metagenome | biome: forest; material: soil | place: USA | collected 2011-06-22 | depth 0.1 m
CCCGTCTTCACCGCGCACCCGACCGAGGCGGCCCGCCGCAGCGTCCTCAACAAGCTGCGCCGCATCGGCGAGCTGCTGGAGCGCATCCACCGCGAGCACGTCGCCTCCGGCCTCTCCACCACCGACCCCGCCCGGCACAGCTCGGCCAAGCGCCAGGCCGACCGCCGCCTCGCCGAGGTCATCGACCTGCTCTGGCAGACCGACGAGCTGCGCATCGCCCGCCCCGAGCCCACCGACGAGGCCCGCAACGCCGTCTACTACCTGGACGAGCTCTACCGCGAGGCCGTCCCGGAGGTCCTGGAGGAGCTGCACGAGGAGCTCGCCCGGGTCGGCCTGACCCTCCCCGAGGGCGTCCGCCCGCTGACCTTCGGCACCTGGATCGGCGGCGACCGCGACGGCAACCCCAACGTGACCCCGCAGGTCACCTGGGACGTCCTCAACCTCCAGCACGAGTACGGCATCAAGGACGCCCTCGCCGCCGTCGACGACCTGCGCAACTCGCTCTCCACCTCGGAGCGGCTGGCCGGCGCCTCCGTCGAGCTCCTCGCCTCGCTCAACACCGACCTGCACCTGCTCCCCGAGCTGAGCCCGCGCTACAAGCGGATGAACGCCGAGGAGCCCTACCGGCTCAAGGCCACCTGCGTGCGCCTCAAGCTGGAGAACACCCGCGAGCGCCTGGCCCACGGCACCCCGCACGTCGAGGGACGCGACTACCGCGGCACCCGCGACCTGATCGCCGACCTCAAGCTGATCCAGGACTCGCTGCGCAGCCACCGCGGCCAGCTCATCGCCGACGGCCGGCTCGCCCGCGCCATCCGCACCATCGAGGCGTTCGGCCTCCAGCTCGCCACCATGGACGTCCGCGAGCACGCCGAGGCCCACCACCACGCGCTCGGCCAGCTCTTCGACCGCCTCGGCGAAGAGGCCTGGCGCTACTCGGACATGCCCCGCGAGTACCGCCAGAAGCTCCTCGCCAAGGAGCTCCGCTCGCGCCGCCCGCTCGCCCCCACCCCCGCCCCGCTGGACGCCGCCGGCACCAAGACCCTCGGCGTCTTCAACACCATCCGCGAGGGCTTCGAGCGCTTCGGCGACGAGATCGTCGAGAGCTACATCATCTCGATGTGCCAGGGCGCCGACGACGTCTTCGCCGCCACCGTCCTCGCCCGCGAGGCCGGCCTGATCGACCTGCACGCCGGCATCGCCAAGATCGGCATCGTGCCGCTGCTGGAGACCACCGACGAACTCCAGGAAGCCGACCGCATCCTGGACGAGATGCTCTCCGACCCCTCCTACCGGCTGCTCGTCTCGCTGCGCGGCGACATCCAGGAGGTCATGCTCGGCTACTCCGACTCCTCCAAGTTCGGCGGCATCACCACCTCGCAGTGGGAGATCCACCGCGCCCAGCGCCGGCTGCGCGACGTCGCCCACCGCTACGGCATCCGGCTGCGCCTCTTCCACGGCCGCGGCGGCACCGTCGGCCGCGGCGGCGGCCCCTCGCACGAGGCCATCCTGGCCCAGCCGTGGGGCACCCTGGAGGGCGAGATCAAGGTCACCGAGCAGGGCGAGGTCATCTCCGACAAGTACCTGCTCCCCTCCCTCGCCCGGGAGAACCTCGAACTGACCATCTCCGCCACCCTCGCCGCCTCCGCCCTGCACACCGCACCGCGCCAGGCCCCCGAGGAGCTGGCCCGCTGGGACGCGGCGATGGACCAGGTCTCCGAGGCCGCCCACACCTCCTACCGCGCGCTCGTCGAGCAGGAGGACCTCCCGAAGTACTTCTTCGCGGCCACCCCCGTCGACCAGCTCGCCTCCCTGCACCTCGGCTCGCGGCCCTCCCGCCGCCCCGACTCCGGCGCCGGCCTCGACGGCCTGCGCGCCATCCCGTGGGTCTTCGGCTGGACGCAGTCCCGCCAGATCGTCCCCGGCTGGTACGGCGTCGGCTCCGGCCTCGCCGCCGCCCGCGAGGCCGGCCTCGGCAACGTGCTGGACGAGATGCACGGCCAGTGGCACTTCTTCCAGAACTTCCTGTCCAACGTCGCCATGACGCTGGCCAAGACCGACCTGCGGATCGCCCGGCACTACGTCGAGCAGCTCGTCCCGGCCGAGCTGCACCACGTGTTCGACCAGATCGTCGCGGAGCACGACCTCACCCTCAAGGAGGTGCTGCGCCTCACCGGCGAGAGCGAACTCCTGGAGCACAACGAGGTCCTGAAGCAGACCTTCGGCGTCCGCGACGCCTACCTGGACCCGATCTCCTACCTCCAGGTCGCCCTGCTGCGCCGCCAGCGCGAGCTCGTCGCCCAGGGCCTCCCGGAGGACCCGCTGCGCGCCCGCGCGCTGCTGCTCACCGTCAACGGCATCGCCGCCGGCCTGCGCAACACCGGCTGACCGCGCCACCGTACGAAGAACGGCCGTGGGGCCGGCACCCGGATCATCCGGGGGCCGGCCCCACGGCCGTTCCCGTCGTCCCCGCGACCGTCCGTCAGGACGCGCCGGGCACGCCCGACCGGCGCCGCTTCAGCCACAGGGCGGCGCCACCGGCCACCACCACCAGACCGCCGCCGACCGCGAACAGCCCCGCGTCACCGCCGACGGAGTCGCTCAGCACCGGCGCGAACTCGGCCGAGGCCGGCGCCGGGGAGGCGGCCACCCCGGTGTCCGCGTCCGCCACGTCCTCCGCCTGGGCCACGCCGGCCCCCGAGAGCAGCACTCCCGCCGCCCCCACCGCTCCGGCCGCGCCGACCCCCACACGCCGGCCGAGCTGCCGCAGCCGTACCACCCGTGTCCGACGCAACCGCCGTACACGCCGCAAACTCCGCATCGAGCACTCCCCAGACCCCTTCGCGTACCAGGGCCGACCGTATCCGATCCGCCCCGCCCGCCTCACACCGGATCAGGTGCCCGCGGCCAAGCGTTGTACGACCGTTGCGCACGTTGCGCACCGGGCGAGCGGCGCGCACCGGACGAGCTGACCNGGCCTCAGCCGGCCGCCGGCCGTCGCCTCAGGAGTTGTACGTCGACTGGGCGCGCTCCAGGCCCTCCGACAGCAGTGCCTCGACCGCGTCCGCCGCGCGGTCCACGAACCAGTCGAGTTCCTTGCGCTCCGCCGAGGAGAAGTCCTTCAGCACGAAGTCCGCGACCTCCATCCGGCCCGGCGGGCGGCCCACTCCGCAGCGCACCCGGTAGTAGCCCGGGCCGAGCGACTTCGTCATCGACTTCAGACCGTTGTGCCCGTTGTCGCCGCCGCCGAGCTTCAGCCGCAGCACCGCGTAGTCGAGGTCCAGCTCGTCGTGCACCGCGATGACCGACGAGGTCGGCGCCTTGTAGAAGTCCCGCAGGCCGGTCATCGGGCCGCCCGAGAGGTTCATGAAGGTCATCGGCTTGGCCAGCACCACCCGCTGCCCGGCGAGCCGGCCCTCGGCGACCTGCGCCCGGCTCTTGTGCGCCTTGAACTTCGCGCCCATCCGCTGCGCCAGCAGGTCCGCCACCATGAACCCGATGTTGTGCCGGTTGCGGGCGTAGCCCTCCCCCGGATTGCCCAGGCCGGCCACCAGCCAGGGCCCTGTGTACTCGTCGTCGCTCATCAACCGCTCCTCAACGTGCCGTCCCCAGCACATCATCCCGGACACACCGCTGCCCCGGCCCTCCGTGCGAACAGGAGGGGCCGGGGCAGCGGGTCAAGCAGTGCGTGGTGAGGCTCAGGCCTCGGCGGCCTCAGCGGCCTCCGCGTCGGCGTCGGCCTGCGAGGCCTGGGCGCCGATGACCTGGAGGACGACGGTGTCGGCCTCGACGGCGAGCGAGGTGCCCTTCGGGAGCACGATGTCACCGGCGGTGATGGAGGCACCGGCCTCCAGGCCCTCGACCGAGACGGTCACGGACTCGGGCAGGTGGGTGGCCTCGGCCTCGACCGGGAGGGAGTTCAGGACGTGCTCGAGCAGGTTGCCACCGGGGGCCAGCTCGCCCTCGGCGATGACCGGGATCTCGACGGTGACCTTCTCGCCGCGCTTCACGAGCAGCAGGTCGACGTGCTCGATGGTGCGCTTGATGGCCTCGCGCTGGACGGCCTTCGGCAGGACGAACTCGTCCTTGCCCTCGATCGGGACGACCAGCAGCGCGTTCGGGGTCTTGAGCGCCATCATGAGCGCGTGGCTCGGGAGGTTCAGGTGCACCGGGGCCAGGCCGTGGCCGTAGACGACGGCGGGGACGAAGCCGGCGCGGCGGGTACGACGAGCGGCACCCTTGCCGAACTCGGTACGGGTCTCGGCGTCAAGGCGGATCTCGGACACGACTGCACTCCTCGTAAAAGAACTGGCGCGGGGGTGCAGGCAACGCGAAAAAACCGCCGGAACCACACCCACAGATTGGGGGGCACTCGGCGGCTTACGACCTCTGCCAACAGACCGGAACCCCGGCCCGAGCAGCGCGTCGATCACGGAGCGCACACCCGCGGAACGGGCACACGGCATCCCTCGCCGAGCAGTCTCACGAGTCTAACCGCACCGGCAGTCAACCGTGAAATCGACGGCGGCCCCGGCCCGCGAAGGACCGGGGCCGCCGTCGGACGGACCGTCAGTGCACGCCCTCGAAGAGGCTCGTCACCGAACCGTCCTCGAACACCTCGCGGATCGCGGCCGCGATCGACGGCGCGATGGACAGGGTGGTGATCTTGTCCAGCTGGATCTCCCCCGGCGTCGGCAGCGTGTTCGTGAANACGAACTCGCTCACCCGGGAGTTCTTCAGCCGGTCCGCCGCCGGGCCGGACAGCACACCGTGCGTGGCCGCCACGATCACGTCGGCCGCACCGTTGTCGAACAGCGCGTCGGCGGCGGCGCAGATCGTCCCCGCCGTGTCGATCATGTCGTCGACCAGGACGCAGACCCGGCCCTTGACGTCACCGACGACGTCGGCCGACAGGATCGTGTTCGCCTGCGACATGTCGCGGCGCTTGTGGATGATCGCCAGCGGCGCACCCAGCCGGTCCGACCACTGGTCCGCGACCTTCACCCGGCCGGCGTCCGGCGAGACGATGGTCAGCTTCGAGCGGTCCACCTTGCCGCCCACGTAGTCCGCCAGCAGCGGCAGCGCGAACAGGTGGTCCACCGGCCCCGAGAAGAAGCCCTGGATCTGCGCGGTGTGCAGGTCGACCGCCATGATCCGGTCCGCACCCGCCGCCGCCAGCAGGTCCGCCACCAGGCGGGCCGAGATCGGCTCCCGGCCGAGGTGCTTCTTGTCCTGCCGCGCGTACCCGTAGAACGGCAGGATCGCCGTGATGCTCCGGGCCGAGGCCCGCTTCAACGCGTCGATCATGATCAACTGCTCCATGATCCACTGGTTGATGGGAGCCGTGTGGCTCTGCATCACAAAGCAGTCCGCACCACGCGCGGAATCCAGGAACCGGACGTAGATCTCACCGTTGGCGAAGTCCAGGGCCTTGGTCGGGACGAGCTCGGTGCCCAGCGACGCGGCCACCTCCCTCGCCAGCTCAGGGTGGGCACGGCCGGAGAAGAGCTTCAGCTTCTTCTCACCCGACGTCGTGATCCCGCTCACTGCACCGTCTCCTCGCGTTGCTTACGCACATGAACCCGCCGCACCGCGGGCAGGCGGACACCTGAAGCGATGAAGGTCGGGGATTAGCGGTACGCCTCGACCAGGCCGAAAGCCCAATGGCGCACGTATGTCCTCAAGGTTACGCGCCCGGGCCGAAAGCGTCCGCTCCGGTACCAGCCCTCGGACCCTGCGACCAGGCCCGTCGAGCCCCGTCAGGCCTCCCCGGCCTCCCCCGTACCACCCTGCGCGGCAGCGGCCGCCCGCGCCGACGAAGACCCCGGGCGCTTGCGCGCCACCCAGCCGTCGATGTTGCGCTGCTGCGCCCGGCTGACGCCCAGCGCACCCGGCGGCACGTCGTTCGTGATCACCGATCCGGCCGCCGTGTAGGCCCCGTCCCCGACCGTCACCGGAGCGATGAACATGTTGTCGGAACCCGTGCGGCAGTGGGCCCCGATCACCGTCCGGTACTTGTTCACGCCGTCGTAGTTCACCGTCACCGAGGCCGCGCCGACGTTGGTGCCCTCGCCGATCGTGGTGTCCCCGATGTACGACAGGTGCGGCACCTTCGCGCCCTCGCCGAGCTCCGAGTTCTTGATCTCCACGTACGTCCCGACCTTCGACTTCCGGGCCAGCTTCGCCCCCGGACGCAGGTACGCGTACGGGCCCACCGAGGCCTCGTCGCCGATCTCCGCACGGTCCGCCGTGGTGTTGCTCACATGTGCGCCCGCACCCACCACGGTGTCCCGCAGCGTCGAGTTCGGACCCACCTCGCAGCCCTCGCCCAGATGCGTCGCCCCGTGCAGCTGCGTGTTCGGCAGCACCACGGCGTCCGGCTCGTACGAAACCTGCACATCCAGCCACGTCGACGCCGGGTCCACGACCGTCACGCCCTCGCGCATCGCCCGCTCCACCAGCCGGTCGTTCAGCAGCCGGCGCGCCTGGGCCAGCTGCACCCGGTCGTTGATCCCCAGGATGTCCCGGTAGTCCCCGGCCACCACCGCGCCCACCCGGTGCCCCAGCTCGCGCAGGATCCCGAGGGTGTCCGTGAGGTACTCCTCACCCTGCACGTTGCCCGTCGTCACCCGGCCCAGCGCCTCGGCCAGCAGCTTCGCGCCGAACGCGTACACTCCCGAGTTGATCTCCGAGATCGTCCGCTGCGCGTCCGTCGCGTCCTTCTCCTCGACGATCGCCGCCACCGCGCCGTCCGCCTCGTCCCGCAGGATCCGGCCGTACCCGAAGGCGTCCGGCACCACGGCCGTCAGCACCGTCACGCCGTTGCCCTGCTCGGTGTGGGCGGCCACCAGCGCCTCCAGCGACCCGCCCGTCAGCAGCGGCGCGTCACCCGTGGTGACCACCACCGTGCCGTCGAGCAGCACACCGTCCGCCGCCAGCGCCTCCAGCGCCGTCCGCACCGCGTGACCGGTGCCCTTCTGCTCCGCCTGCACCACCGCACGCGCCGCCGGGTACTCGGCCGCCAGGTGCGCCTCGACCTTCTCGCGCATGTGGCCCACCACCACGACCAGCTGCTCCGGGGTCAACTCCTGGGCAGCAGCCACCGCATGGCCCACCAGCGACCGGCCGCACACCTCGTGCAGCACCTTCGGAAGGCTGTTCGACTTCATCCTCGTCCCGCCACCGGCGGCGAGCACGATGACAGCGGCAGGGGAATTGGCACTCACGCGGAGGCTCCTCGGTCGGTTCACAGAGAGGGCAGAGCAGCCAGAGGCCCAGAAGTCCGCACGTCCGTGCCCCGGCGCTTCAGAGGATAGCCGTGCCGCCATGACCGAAGACCGAGGCCAGGACCCCAGAGGCCCCGACCCCGGTTCAAGGCTCCGCCGGATGGACTCGAACCATCACTGCAAGGCTCCAAAGGCCTGCGGGCTGCCAATTACCCCACGGCGGACAGTTGCTCAGACCCTACCGGAGACCGCCACGCTCTGTGTATCGGCTATGCCGTTCCACCAGCCCTCGATCCGGCGATAGAGATCGGCGCTGTCGAGCACGCTGATGACCAGGCACCCGCGATAGCCGTCCCCGGTGTTCCTGCGCACCGTCTTCGGATTGTGGCGCTTGAGGGTGGCCCGCAGGAGGACCCCGACCGGCACCCCGGCGAGTTCCGCCCAGAACCGCTCGGCGGCAGGCACGTCGGCCGTCTCGTGGATCGACACCCGCAGGCGCCACCGCTCCGCACCGATCCCGAGCAGCCGCAGCCAGCGAAGGTACACCGCCACCACACCGGGGTCGCTGTTGATGAAGGCCACGCTTTCCCGCCGGTCGTACGGTTTGTCCTTGCTCCCCTCCGCCCAGTAGAGCGCCACCCCGACAAGGAAGAGGTCCCGGTCGCTCAACGGTCCGATCTCGGCGGCGGCCGCCGCCTTCGTGGCCCTCCGCTCCTCGTCCCGCCGCCTGCGGACCGGCTCCCACCGGGTCTCGGAGGCGCGCCGCATCCGCTCCCGCCGNGCCTGCGCGGCGGCGGGCACGGGGACGTCCCGTACCCACAGTGATATCGAGCTCTTGGAGACGCCCAGTTCCGCCCGGATCTCGTCGTACGTCCGGCCTTCGCCGCGCAGGCGGCGGGCCGTCTCCTGTTGTTCCGTCTTGGCTCGCATGGCCGGAGTTTCGCGGGGCAGGGCGGGGCAGGCGGCGGGTTTTCGAACCGCCCATCCGTTCGGGTGAAAACGTTAAAGGCCTGATCGCGTCCCTCGCGCCGTACTTCCCTTGGGGGCACCGCTCAACCTACGATGCCGTAGGTTACGCCCACGTAGGCTCCTTCCCCCTCCCTCTAGGGATGCCCCATGACTGTCCAGGCCGGCCACGAGCGATCCCCCGCGCCAGACCCCTCGCCCGACCGACTGCTGTCCGCCACCCGCGGTGGCGAGAAGCAGGGAGCGGCGGAGCGGATCACGCTCGCACTGTTCATCGCAGTACCGTTCCTGGCGCTGCTGGCCGCTGTGCCGGTGGCCTGGGGGTGGGGGCTCGGGTGGACGGATCTGGCGATCGCGGTCGTCATGTACTTCGTCGCGTGCCACGGGATCACCATCGGGTTCCACCGCTACTTCACGCACGGCTCGTTCAAGGCGAACCGCGCGCTGCGGCTGACCCTGGCGGTGGCCGGCAGCCTGGCGATCGAGGGGCCGCTGGTGCGCTGGGTGGCGGACCACCGCAAGCACCACCGCTACAGCGACCAGGACGGCGACCCGCACTCGCCGTGGCGGTACGGCGAGAGCGTCCCGGCCCTGCTGAAGGGCCTGTGGTGGGCGCACATGGGCTGGCTGTTCGACGAGGAGCAGACCCCGCAGTCGAAGTACGCGCCGGACCTGATCGCGGACCCGGCCATAAGGCGGATCTCGCGGCTGTTCTGGGTGTGGACGCTGGTCTCGATGCTGATCCCGCCACTGGTCGGCGGCCTGGTCTCGATGTCGTGGCAGGGCGCCCTGACGGCGTTCTTCTGGGGCTCGCTGGTACGGGTGGCGCTGCTGCACCACGTGACCTGGTCGATCAACTCGATCTGCCACGCGATCGGTGCGCGGCCGTTCAAGTCGCGGGACCGCTCGGGCAACGTGTGGTGGCTGGCGGTGCTGTCGTGCGGGGAGTCCTGGCACAACCTGCACCACGCGGACCCGACCTCGGCCCGGCACGGTGTGCTGCGCGGGCAGATCGACTCCTCGGCGAGGCTGATCCGGTGGTTCGAGCAGGCCGGGTGGGCGAAGGACGTCCGCTGGCCGGACGCGGAGCGGATCGCCGCCCGCCGCGCCGCATGACGCGTCGACTGCAGCATGATGTAGGGGTGAACGGGAGCAACGGAGACAGCGCGGACGGCCGGCGGACCACGCGGACGGGGGCTGCCTCGGGGTCCTCCGCCCGTCAGCGCTCCGCCGCCGCCCCGGCGGCGGCCCGCCCGCGCGGCGGGCGGGTCCGGATGACCGGCAAGCAGCGGCGGGAGCAGCTGCTCGACATCGGGCGCTCGGTGTTCGCGGAGCGCGGGTACGACGGCACCTCGGTGGAGGAGATCGCCGAGCGTGCCGGGGTCTCGAAGCCCGTGGTGTACGAGCACTTCGGCGGCAAGGAGGGGCTGTACGCGGTGGTGGTCGACCGCGAGATGCAGCTCCTGCTGGACATGGTGACGGGGGCGCTGACCGGGGGTCACTCGCGGGAGCTGCTGGAGCAGGCGGCGTTCGCGTTGATGGACTACATCGACACCTCCACGGACGGCTTCAAGATCCTCGTACGGGATTCCCCGGTGGCGCAGTCGACGGGCACCTTCGCCTCGCTGATCAGTGACATCGCGGTGCAGGTGGAGGACATTCTCGGGCTGGAGTTCAAGGCCCGGGGCTTCGATGCGCGGCTCGCGCCGATGTACTCGCAGATGCTGGTGGGGATGGTCGCACTGACCGGCCAGTGGTGGCTGGAGGTGCGCAAGCCCGGCAAGGCCGAGGTGGCGGCGCACCTGGTGAATCTGGCCTGGCACGGCCTGGAGGGCATGGAGCGGCACCCGAAGCTGGTGGGCGACCGCCAGGCCTGAGCACGGCAGTGCGCGGCAGCGAAGGTCAGTTCCTGACCGCGACGGCGAAGATCCGGCGGAACGGGAAGACCGTGCCGTGCGGGCCGGCCGGGTAGGCCTCGCGGAGCAGCGCGCCGTACTCGGCCAGGAAGGCCGCCCGGTCGGCCGGGTCGGCGAGGCGGCCGAGGACGGGCCGCAGGGCGGTGCCCTTGACCCACTCCAGGACGGGATCGGGCCCGCCGAGCAGCGTGCTGTACGTGGTCTCCCAGACGTCGGCGGTGCACCCGGCCCCGGTGAGGACGTCCAGGTACTCGGCCGGGCCGTGGACGCCGGCCCGGACGGCGTCGGCGCCGAGCAGGCCACGCCAGCGGGGGCCGCGGCGCAGCTCGGCGAGCAGGGTGTGGCTGGGGGCGTCGAAGTTCCCGGGGACCTGGAAGGCGAGCGTGCCGCCGGGGCGCAGAGCGCCGGCCCAGCGCGGCAGCAGCCCCAGGTGCCCGTACTCCCGTCCCTCCTTGCCCTCCTTGCCCGCCTTCGTCGGCGCGTCGGGGTTGAGCCACTGGAGGGTGGCGTTGCTGACGATCAGGTCGGGGCTCGCGGGGACGGGGTCGTAGGTGCGGGCGTCCGCGAGGAGGTAGTCGGCGGTGGGTTCGCCGGTGCTGCGGGCGGTGGTGAGCATCTCGGGCGAGGAGTCGATGCCGGTGATCCGGGCGTGCGGCCAGCGTTCGCGCAGGACGGCGGTGGAGTTGCCGGGGCCGCAGCCGATGTCGAGGACGACGGGGCGGTCGGGGTCGGGGAGGGCGGGGACGCGGGCGAGGAGGTCGTGCAGCGGCCGGGTGCGCTCCTCGGCGAAGCGCAGGTACTGTGCCGGGTCCCAGTGGGTGGTGTGCATGGCGGCCTCCGGTGCGCGGGTGGTACGCCTCAGAAATGTATCTTGACATCAAGATATACAACCGAAGCATGTGCTTTACATTTCTCGACGTCAAGAGACTTCACATCGACACATCCCCCGATACACTGATCGTCATGGAGGACGAGGTCGACCGCCTGGTCGCAGCATGGCGCCGAGAGCGCCCCGACCTCGACGTGGAACCACTTGAGGTGCTCAGCCGGGTCAGCCGGCTCGCGAGACACCTGGACCGCGCCCGCCGCACAGCCTTCGCCGAGCACGGCCTGGAGCCGTGGGAGTTCGACGTCCTGACGGCCCTTCGGCGGGCCGGCTCCCCGTACCAGCTCTCTCCCGGGCAGCTGCTCACCCAGACCCTGGTGACCTCCGGGACGATGACCAACCGGATCGACCGCCTCACCGGCAAGGGCCTGGTCAAGCGCCTCCCCGACCCGGACGACCGGCGCGGCGTGCTGGTCCGCCTCACCGACGACGGCCGCGACCGCGCCGACCAGGCGCTCGCCGGGCTGCTCGCACACGAGCGGGCGCTGCTGGCCGAGCTGTCCGCCGGGCAGCAGGGCGAGCTGGCCGGCCTGCTGCGCCAGCTGGTCGCGCCGTTCGACAACGTCCCCGGCTGAGGCCGGACGACCCGTCGGCCATTCCGGTGTCGGCCGCCCGGGCGCGACGCCTCGCCCGGATCGACCGGTAGCGGACCCGGAGACCGCCGGGCCCCGCCCTCAGAAGCCGTCCGGGTACGGGCTGCTCAGGGCGGGCACCGGGGCCTCCTCGGGGGTGCGGTAGCCGGGCAGCAGCTCGGCGAGGCGGCGGAGCACCTCCGCGTCGCAGTTCCCGGCCGCCGCCTCGTAGAGGCCGGTCAGGCCGCCGGCCAGGTCCTCCGGAGCGGCGCCGGCCGGCCCGGCGGTGTCGGCGACGGTGGCGAAGATGCGGGCGTGCTCGGTGGGCACCCGGACCTCGCCCTCCGAGAACAGCGCCTCATTGAGCTTCTCCCCCGCCCGCAGCCCGGTGTAGCGGATCTCCACCTCGTCCGCGCCGAGCTGCACCTGCTCGGCGAAGTTGTGCACCAGGTCGACGATGCGCACGGGCTCCCCCATGTCGAGCACGAACACCTCGCCGCCGCGCGCCATCCGGCCCGCCTCCAGCACCAGGCCGACCGCCTCCTCGATGGTCATGAAGAAGCGCGTCACGTCGGGGTGGGTGACGGTGACCGGGCCGCCGCTGCGCAACTGCTCGGCGAGCACCGACAGCAGCGAGCCGCGCGAACCGAGGACGTTGCCGAACCGGACGGCGGAGAAGACACCGGTGCCGAGGTTGCGGGCGTCCCGGGCGTTGGCCTGGACGATCAGCTCGGCGAGGCGCTTGCTGGCACCGAGGACGGAGGTCGGGTCGGCCGCCTTGTCGGTGGAGATCAGCACGAACCGCTCGACGCCGGTCGCCAGCGCCGCCTCGACCAGGTGGTCGGTGCCGAGCACGTTCGACTTCACGGCCTCCGAGGGGTGCCGCTCCAGCAGCGGCAGGTGCTTGTGGGCGGCCGCGTGGAAGACCACCTCCGGCTTGAGGTCGCGGAAGATCTGCTGGATCCGCGGGCGGTCCCGGATGTCGGCGATGACCAGCGAGTCGTCGGTGAGCAGCGCCTCGCCCCAGATCTCCAGTTGCAGGCGGTGCAGGTTCGACTCGTCGTGGTCGAGCATGTAGAGCTCGCTGGGCCCGAACGCATCGACCTGGCGGCAGAGTTCACTGCCGATCGAGCCGCCCGCCCCGGTGACCAGGACGCGTCGGCCCTCGATCACGGTACGGATGTCGGAGGACACGACGTGCACCTCGTGGCGGCCGATGAGCCGGTTGACGTCGAGGCTGCGCATGTCGGAGCCGACGACCTCGCGCCGCAGCGCGGAGAGGAAGGACGGGAGGTAGCGGACGGCGGCGCCGGCCGCCGCCGCTGCGGTGGCGAGGGTGCGGACCCGCTGCGGAGCGAGGCCGGGGATGGCGAGGGCGACGACCTGGACGCCGTGCCGGACGGCGAGTTCGGTGAGGTCGGCGAGCGGCCCGAGGACCGGGATGCCCGCGATGACGCGGCCGGCCTTGGTGAGGTCGTCGTCGAGGACGCCGACGGGCGCCAGCCCGAATCCGGGCGTGCGGCCGAGGTCGCGGACGAGAGCGGTGCCGGCCGAGCCGGCACCGACGACGAGGGTGCGAAGGCCCGCCGGAACACCCGGAGGAGGCATTGACGATAGGTCACTATGGCTGTCCCGGGCGGGGTTAGGGCGTGCGGAAGCGCTGAACGGCGACATCTTTCCTCCGGTTTTCCCTGTGACCTGACGAACCTGGCGGAGTCGGTACCTGGGTGTTGCGGGGGTGATTCAGCCGACGCCGGTCGCGGTGGTCGAGGCGACGGGCGGCGGGGTGCTGCGGGGGCCCGGGTCGGTGGGGCCGACGCCGGCCCGGCGGGCGACCGCGACGGCGGCGAGGGTGGAGTGCACCCCGAGCTTGCCGAGCACGTTCTGCATGTGGGTCCGCACGGTGTGCGGGGAGAGGTAGAGGCGTTCGGCGACGGACTGGCGGCCGAGGCCGGCCACCATGCAGCGCAGGATCTGCTTCTCGCGGGGGGTGAGGGTGTCGACGAGGCGTTCGCTCTCGGTGCGGTCGCGCCGGGCGGTGGTGAGTTCGCGGATGACGCCGGTGAGCAGCGCGGGCGGCAGGTGGGTCTCACCGCGCAGCACACCGCGGATGACGGCGGTGAGGCGGGCGAGGGAGCTCTCCTTGGCGACCCAGCCGCGGGCGCCGGAGTGCAGCGCGCGGGCGGCGCGGTGCGGGTCGTCCGCGGTGGCGAGGACGACGCCGTGCAGGCCGGGGTGGTTGCGGCAGGCGCGGCCGAGGAGGGTGATGCCGTCGGGGGGCGGGGCGGCNCCCTCGGCCGGCCGGTACGGCGCGTCGGCCGGCGCGTCCGGCCCGACGGGTGCCCCGGGCGCGGGCGGCGGGAGCGAGGGCGGCGCCGGCGGCGGGACGGACGGCGAGGTGGCCGCACCGGGGGCGGCGGCCTGGGCCGGGCGGCGCGGCGCGGGCACACCGGGGCGGTCGGCGATGCGCGGACGCGACCGGCGTTCGAGGCCCTGGGGTTCGGTGGTGCCGAGGTCCGCGTCGATCAGGACGACGTCGAACGGCCGGCTCTCGCGGGCGGCCCGCTCCAGGGCCCGCTCGGCGGCTCCGGCGCTGCCGGCCGCGCCGACCTCGATGTCCGGTTCGGCGGCCAGCGCCGCGGCCAGTGCCTCGGCGAAGATCCGGTGGTCGTCGACCACCAGGACGCGGATCCGTCCCATCGTGACTCCCCCCTGCTACGGCCGCCGACCCCACCCGGTAGCGCAATCAGCGTACGGGGCGGGCAGCGACTCGGTGGGGGTTTGGTGAAGTTTCGTCAGATGATGGGGAATTGGGCAATCCGCGCCGCTACGGCCACCCCGGCCGGGTGCCACCCCACGCCTCGCGTGGAGCGGCACCCGGCCGTCGTCGGTACCGGGTCAGTGGGCGTTCCGGTCGGTGGTGCGGTTGACGGTGAACTCCCAGGCGTCGGCGACGATGGCGTCGAGTTCGGGGCGGCTGGGGCGCCAGCCGAGGGTCTGGTGGGCGCGTTCGGCGGAGGCGACCAGGACGGCGGGGTCGCCGGCGCGGCGCCCGGAGGTGACGACGGGGATCTCGCGGCCGGTGACGCGGCGGACGGACTCGATGACCTCGCGGACGGAGAAGCCGCTGCCGTTGCCGAGGTTGCAGATGAGGTGCTCGCCGGGCCTGGCGGCGTCCAGGGCGAGNAGGTGGGCCTCGGCGAGGTCGGCGACGTGGATGTAGTCGCGGATGCAGGTGCCGTCGGGGGTGGGGTAGTCGTCGCCGTAGACGGCGATGTGCTCGCGCTGTCCGAGGGCGGCCTGGAAGACCAGCGGGATGAGGTGCGACTCGGGGTCGTGNCGCTCGCCGTAGGCGCCGTACGCGCCGGCCACGTTGAAGTAGCGCAGGGAGACGGCGGCCAGGCCGTGGGCGGCGGCCTCGCTGGTGATCAGGTGGTCGACGGCGAGCTTGGTGGCGCCGTAGGTGTTGGTGGGGGAGGTGCGGGCGGTCTCGGCGATCGGCACGCTCTCGGGCTCGCCGTAGACGGCGGCGGTGGAGGAGAAGACGAGCTTGCGCACGCCGGCCTTGCGCATCGCGGAGACCAGTTCGAGCGAGCCGGCCACGTTGTTGCGCCAGTACTTCTCGGGGTCCACGACGGACTCGCCGACCTGGGAGGAGGCGGCGAAGTGCAGCACGCCGTCGAAGGAGCCGTCCAGGACGTCGGCGGCGTCCTGGATCCGGCCCCGGACGAAGTCGGCTCCGGCGGGCACGCCCTCACGGAAGCCGGTGGAGAGGTCGTCCAGGACGGTGACCTGGTGGCCCGCCTCCAGCAGGTGGGCTCCGACCACGCTGCCGACGTAGCCGGCGCCACCGGTGACCAGGTACTTGCTCATGATGCGACCTCCCGCAGGCGATCTGCCGCCAACCTCGGACGACACATCGTTGATGAAC
>FJVZ01000090.1_pt1 | contig 15485 bp, 12 predicted proteins | sample 1011841 | NCBI WGS metagenome assembly FJVZ01 (sample SAMEA3912450, study PRJEB9761) | metagenome | biome: forest; material: soil | place: USA | collected 2011-06-22 | depth 0.1 m
GGGCCGCGGTTCACGGGGACACCGCGGTCGGCGCCGACGCGGTGGCGGGCGCGGGGGCGGGGGCGAGCCGGAGTGAGAGGACGTAGGACACCACGACCGCGACGATCACGAGCGGCATCACGGTCAGACCCTCCGTTCCCAGGAGCAGGGTGGCCAGCAGTACCGCCGTCATCGGCAGTTTCAGCATCGCCACGCACAGCGCTCCGACGCCCATCGCGAAGCCAGACGTGACGTCCAGTCCGGGCAGATGGGAGAGGGCGAGCCCGCCTGCCGCTCCCACGAACATCGACGGAAAGACCGGGCCGCCCCGGAAACCGCTGAGTGACAGGCTGTAGGCGAGGGCCTTGCAGACCACCAGGACCACCAGGGCGGTGGCCGAGTAGCCGGCCTGACCGGCCAGCAGCGGGCCGAGCGCGCTCTGGCCCGAGTACAGCACTTCGGACGCCTCCTTGCCCGTCCACTCGGCGAACACGAGCGCGGCCACTCCCACGAGCGCACCGACCACGACGGTGGCCGGTACCCGCCTCCGCTCGACCCGGGCCTGCAGGAACAGGGCCGAACGGTGGATCCCCGCCCCGAGGACGGCCGACGCCACCCCGACGACGAGTGCCCAGCCGAACCCGGCGAGGTCGGGGCGGTCGGCGTGCGGTACCTGCTGGAGGGCCAGCGAGTACGTGCCCAGACCGGTCCAGGACCCGAGGCCGGTGAAGATCAGTGCACCGACGCCGGCCGCGAGGAGGCCGGGCACCAGCACGACACCCATCATGGCGCCCCCGAGGCCGGCCGCCTCCATCAGCAGGAACGCGCCGAGCAGCGGCGAGCCGAGCAGCGTACTGACGGCCGCGAAACTCCCCGCAGCCCCGAGAATCGCGCTCGCGCTCGGCTGGATGTCCCGCTTCACCGCCCGGACGGCGAACACCGCCAGGCCCCCGCCGAGCGCGATGAGCGGTGCCTCGGGCCCGATCACCGCGCCCGCCCCGAGCGACGCCACCGCCGCGAGCGCGATGCCGGGCAGGTCCGCCGCCGACGGTGCTCCCTTGGCGACCAGCCCCTCGGCCGGCTTGTGCCCGCCCTCCCCCGGCAGGCGGCTGATGGTCAGCGCCACGAGCAGTCCGGCCAGGGCGAGGAGCGGGATCGGCCACCAGGAAGGCGTCCGGTCGAAGCCCAGCCCTCTGGGGAGATCGGTGTAGGTCAGCGACTGGAGTTCGGACACGAGCGCGAGGAAGCCGAACGCCACTGCGGAGATCGGAATGCCNAGCAGCGCCGTCATCACCAGCAGCACCGCGTACTTGCGGGTTCGGATCAGTGCGAGGGGATCCGGTGGTGCGGCAGGCTGTCCGGCGGCTGTGGTCGGCATGCTCATCGTCTCCTCAGCACCGGACGGCAGTCTGAACGCGTCGGCCGACAGGCCCCGAAGCCGTCGTACCACGCCTCGGTGGCAAGTTCGGCGCTTGCGGTCCGTGACCGCCCGGCGATTCACCGAACGTCATTCCGACGGCTCAGTTCACGCGCGNGGATGCCNCTGCGGCCGGGCCGCGTGTGCGCGGCGGGCGGCGACCCGGCGCCAGATCTCCCGCTGCCAGCGGAGGGTGCAGGTGCCCACCAGGATCAGCACCACGATGTTGACCAGTAGTTGGACGAGCGAACCCCGGGCCTCGCTCCAGCTGCCGAAGGCCACGGACACCGCGATGTCCGCCGCGGCCGGAATGGTCGTGACCGAGATGAACACACCCAGCAGCGCACTCGTCCTCGCCTCGGTCAGCGAGACGATGCCGACGACGCCGGCCAGCGCCGCCACGGCGAACGAGAAGAAGTTGGGGGTGTCGATCAGTTGGGAGACCGGCCGAACGCCCAGCCCGAACGCCTTCGATTCGAGGCCGAACCCGCGGATCAGCACGCTGAAGAGGAAGGTGACGACGACGGCCAGGAGGAAGCCCACGAGCAGCGCTCGCAGCCCCTGGCGGATCCGTCGGCCGTCGCGGTGGTCGATGCCCAGCGCGATGCTGACGACGGCACCGTACTCGGGGCCGACGACCATGGCCGCGACGATCAGGATCTGGGAGTTGGTGACGATCCCGACCGCGCCGATGAGACCGGCGACGACCAGGTAGAGGTAGAAGCTCGGCGCGTACGTCCCCTCGGCCCGGATCCGTGCCTCGACCTGGTCCCAGACGGGCGCGTGGGTGCGTGCCCCGAGCTTGCGGGTGCCGGCCTCGGCGGCGCCGCCGACGAAGGCCACGTCCACGGGCTCGATGACGACGGAGCCCCTGCTGTCCAGGTCCAGTGCGCGCAGGGCGCGCAGGACGTCGTTCGCCGCACCTGTCAGCACGTCGCAGGCGACGGCGTCACCGTCCGGGTTGCGCGCCGCACCGGGCTGCACGATCAGGTTGAGGACCGAGGGGTCGCCCGAGAGACAGCCGACGACCCGGTCAGTGAGGTCCGGCGGGCTCACCGCGCGGACATGGATCATGTCCAATCCTCGGCCTCCGTGTCTTCCGGTGTCCCGGCCCCGGCGCCGGCCCTTGCAGGATCCCGCACCCGGACCGGCCCCCCGCGGCAACGCCGCGCGCGAGCCGTCCACGGTTTGCGGTCGGGCCTCCTGGTGACGGAGCGCCCCTGCCGCCGCGACGGGCGCGTCCGGCGGTCCTGGCCGATAGTGAAACGAAAGGACAACTCCGACCTGGGGACACCTATGGACCGCTACCCTCCGATCGCCGAGCACGGACTCATAGGCGACCTGCAGACCGCCGCGCTGGTGACCTCGCGGGGCGTCGTGGACTGGTTCGCCGCCCCCCGCTTCGACTCCCCCAGCATCTTCGCCGCCCTGCTCGACCACGACCGCGGCGGCTACTTCCGCCTCGCGGACGTCAATCCGCAGGCCAGCTGCAAGCAGCTGTACTACCCGGACACCGCCGTCCTGGTCACCCGCTTCATGTCGCCCGACGGGGTGGGCGAGGTGATCGACTGGATGCCGCCGCACACCACCCGTACCCCGACCGACCGGCACACCCTGATCCGGACGGTGCGCTGTGTGCGCGGCACCGTGAACTTCGACATGGAGTGCCGCCCGCGGTTCGACTACGGCCGGGCCACCCATGATCTCGACCTGCGGCCCGACGTCGCCGTCTTCCGCGGGCCGGGTGTCTGCGCCTACCTGCAGAGCACCTTCCCGGTCGAGCGGGACGGCGACGACGTACGCGGCTCCGTCACGCTCAACGTCGGTGACGCGGCGGCCGTCGTCCTGACCGTCCGCGACGCCGACGGCCAGGCGCCGCCGCCGCCCGACGTCGACGGGATCACCGAACAGCTCTGGGAGGCGGCGGACTTCTGGCAGAAGTGGGTGCGCGGCTCCAACTACCGCGGCCGCTGGCCGAACATGGTGAACCGCTCCGCCATCACCCTCAAGCTGCTCACCTACGCCCCCACCGGCGCACCGGTCGCCGCCGCCACCATGGGCCTGCCCGAACAGGTCGGCGGCGAACGCAACTGGGACTACCGCTACACCTGGGTCCGCGACGGCTCGCTCTCCGTCCGNGCCCTGCTCGACCTCGGATTCGTCGAGGAGGCGACGGACTTCACCCACTGGCTGGGTAGCCGCCTGCAGGAGAGCGCCGGGCAGGACGGCGAACCGCTCCAGATCATGTACCGGGTCGACGGTGAGCCGCTGCTGACCGAGGAGATCCTCGGTCATCTGGAGGGGTACCGGGGCTCCGCGCCGGTACGGCTCGGCAACGCGGCCGCCGACCAGTTGCAGCTGGACATCTACGGCGAGGCGCTCTACGCGCTCTCCGAGGGCCGGGAGATCGCCTCCCAGGCCGGCTACCGCGGCTGGAAGGTGCTCTCCCGGACGCTGGACTGGCTGGCCGACTCCTGGGACCGCCCCGACGAGGGCATCTGGGAGACCCGCGGCGGACGGCAGGACTTCACCTACAGCCGGGTCATGTGCTGGGCCGCCTTCGACCGCGGCCTGCGGCTGGCCGAGGACTTCCGCCGGCCCGCCGACACCGAACGCTGGACGAAGGCCCGCGACTCCATCCTGCTCCAGGTCATGGAGCGCGGCTGGAACGAGGAGCAGCAGGCGTACGTCCAGCACTACGGCGGGGACGCCGTCCTGGACGCCTCGCTGCTGCTGATGCCCCGGGTCGGGTTCGTCGCCCCCAGGGACCCGTCCTGGCTGTCCACCCTGGACGCGATGGACCGCACCCTGGTCTCCGACAGCCTCGTCTACCGCTACGACCCGGCCGCCTCCCCCGACGGCCTGCGCGGCTCCGAGGGCACCTTCAGCCTCTGCACCTTCCTCTACGTCGACGCACTCGCGCGGGCCGGGCGCCTGCGGCCCGCCCGCTACACGTTCGAGAAGATGCACACCTACGCCAACCACGTCGGCCTCTTCGCCGAGGAGGTCGGCCCCAGCGGCGAGCAACTCGGCAACTTCCCACAGGCGTTCACCCACCTGTCGCTCATCACCGCCGCCTGCACGCTGGACGAGGCCCTCGACCGCCGGCGCGACTGACCCGATCCGAGGGGCGATGCTCATGCAGCCACGGAACCGGCCGGAGCACCACGTGCGACAGCACCACTTACGGCAGAGCGACTNACGGCAGCACCCGCCGCGGCAGAGCCACGAGGAGTTCACCGCCCTGTACCGACGTCTTCGGCAGTCGGCCGCCGGCGGCGCCCGGGGCGCGTTGGACACCATCACCCCGGATCGCGTCCTCGCCGCGGCGCGCGAAGTCCACCTCGGCCGGACGGTGACCATGGCCGCACCGGTCGAGACCCGGGCCACCCCCGACAACCCGCAGCCCGCCGGCCACACACCGACCGGCCCGACCGAGGACGAAGCGCACGCCCCCGGGCTGCACTTCGCCACCGACCGCTTCAGCATGAACGTGCACGGCGACGCCGACAGCCACCTCGACGCCCTCTGTCACGTGGTCTACGACGGCACCCTGCACGGCGGCGTGCCCGCCACGACGCTCACCTCCGAGGGCGCCACGGCGTTGTCGGTGGAGCTCGCCGGGAACGGGATCGTCGGCCGGGGCGTCCTGCTCGACATCCCCCGGCTGCGCGGTGTGCGTTGGCTGGAGCCGGGGGACCACGTCACCGCCGACGAGCTGCTCGCCGCCGAACGGAGCCAGCACGTCCACGTCGGCGAGGGAGACCTGCTGTTCGTCCGGGTCGGCCACCGCCTGCGGCGGATCGAGGCCGGCCCCTGGGACGCCGCGCGGACGCGCGCCGGCCTGCACCCGACCGCGATGGAGTTCCTGGCCGAACGCCGCGTCGCCGCCCTCGGTGGTGACAGCAACAACGACACCGCCCCGAGCGTCACGGACGGTGTGGACTTCCCGGTCCACGTGCTGGGCGTGCACGCCCTCGGACTGCACCTCCTCGACTACCTCCAGTTCGAGGACCTGGTACCGCTCTGCGAACAGGAAGACCGCTGGTCGTTCCTGTGCGTGATCGCGCCCCTGCGCCTCCCGCACGCCACCGGCTCACCCGTCAATCCCATCGCGGTGCTCTGACCACTCATCCAGCGGCAGTCGCCCCCGCCCCGACAACCCAAGGTGGCCTCCCATGGCCGACAACCAGCACTACGACGTCATCGTGATCGGCACCGGAGCGGGCGGCGGCACCCTCGCCCACCGCCTCGCCCCGACCGGAAAACGCATCCTGATCCTGGAACGCGGCGGCTACCTGCCCCGTGAGCGCGACAACTGGGAATCCACCGCCGTGTTCGTCAAGGGCAAGTACCGCGCGCCCGAGTTCTGGTACGACAAACACGGTGACCAGTTCCCGCCCGAGGTCAACTACTACGTCGGCGGGAACACCAAGTTCTACGGCGCCGCGCTGTTCCGGCTGCGCCCGGAGGACTTCGGCGAGATCCGCCACCACGGCGGCCTCTCCCCCGCCTGGCCGATCCGCTACGAGGACCTGGAGCCGTACTACACCCAGGCCGAACACCTCTACCTCGTGCACGGCCACCACGGCGAGGACCCGGGCGAGGGGCCGGTCAGCGGCCAGTACAGGTACCCGCCGGTGCGGCACGAGGCGCGGATCCAGCAACTCAGCGACGACCTGGAGAAGCAGGGGCTGCACCCGTTCCATCTGCCCATCGGCGTCGACCTCACCCAGGACGGAAGCGGTCGGGCCACCCACGAGAGCGTCTGCATCCGCTGCAACCGGGTGGACGGCTTTCCCTGCCTGGTGCGCGGCAAGGCGGACGCGCAGGTCATCTGCGTCGAGCCGGCGCTGCNGCACGACAACGTCCACATGGTCACCGGCGCCAACGTCCGGAAGCTGGAGACCGATCCGACCGGGCGCAGCGTCGGCCGGGTGGTCGCCGAGCTCGAGGACGGCACGATCGCCGGATTCACCTCCGACATCGTCGTGGTCGCCTGCGGCGCGGTGAACTCGGCCGCGCTGCTGCTCCGTTCGGCGAACGAGCGGCACCCGGGCGGGCTGGCCAACAGCTCCGACACGGTGGGCCGGCACTACATGCGGCACAACAACCTGGCGCTGATGGCGGTTTCCAAGGAGCCGAACGACACGCAGTTCCAGAAGACCCTGGCGCTGAACGACTGGTACCTGGGCGCCGACGACTGGGAGTTCCCGCTCGGCGGCATCCAGATGCTCGGCAAGTCCGACTCCGACCAGATCAAGGGCGAGGCGCCCCGCTGGGCCGGACTCGCCTCACCCGACATGCCGTTCGAGGTGCTCGCCCACCACGCGGTCGACTTCTGGCTGTGCGGCGAGGACCTCCCGCAACCGGGCAACCGCGTCACGCTCGACGGCAACGGCGACATCCACCTCGCACTGGACGAGAAGAACAACATCGAGGGACTGAACCGGCTTTCGCACAAGCTGCGCGGCATGCTGGGCAAGCTCGGCATGCATCCGCACCACCTGCTCCCGCACAGCCTCTACCTGCACAAGGGGATGCCGATCGGCGCGACCGCGCACCAGGCCGGCACCGTCCGTTTCGGGACCGACCCGCAGACCTCCGCGCTCGACGTCGACTGCAAGGCCCACGACCTGGACAACCTGTACGTCGTGGACACCAGCTTCTTCCCGAGCATCGGCGCCGTGAACCCGTCCCTCACGGCCATCGCCAACGCGATGCGCGTCGGGGACCGGATCGCCGAACGCATCCGCTGAGCGGCGGGCGCACCGGCCGAATGCCCGTGGCCACGCCCGGGCATTCGGCAGTCGGCCCCCGACCGGGAATCCGGGAACGGGGTCACTGGAGCGGGTACTTGGCCGCAGGGGTGAGGAGGACGGCGATGTCGCCGCCGTTCGGCGTCGGCACGACGCTCTCCGTCACAGCGACGAGCCGGCCGTCCGCGCGCACCAGGAACAGCATGTCGTGACCGGTCGGGATGCCTCCGTCGGCCCGGAAGGCGACGATCCGGGCTCCGCCCGCATACCGGCGAGCCAGTTCGGGCCGGTTGAGGGCGGGGGCGAACAGCGCCTCGCCGTCGATGTAGGGGGCGACCACGCCGTGGCTCCGGGCGGCCGGCCCCAGGCGGTGGACAGGCCCCTCCATCGTCTCCCGCAGCGTCATGAACGCGAGAGCGTTGAAGTCGTCCTCGTCGGTGAGCAGGAGTACCTCGGTGATGCCCTCCAGCTCGGCACCGGTACCGGTGGCGGCGGCGAGCAGTTCGCCGGGGGCAAGTTCGAGGCCGGCGTCCGTGATGCTCCGGCGCTGCTGGTCGAGTCCGGCCCACATGAGCACGTCCAGGCCCGCCGACCGCAGGGCGCCGCCCAGCTCCACCACCCACGGATCGCCCCCGACCAGCAGCGGCCGCGACCGTGCCGAACGGCGGACGCCGAGCCGGCGCGCCACCGGGAGCGCCGTCAGGCCGTAGACCATGACGGTGGCCACGATCACGACGAAGGTGGTCGGAAGGATCTTCTGTGCCCCGCCGACACCGGCCTGCACCAGGTCGACGGCGAAGGTGGACGCGGTGGCCGCGGCGACGATGCCGCGCGGTGCCATCCATCCGATGAACCACCGTTCCCGGTACGGGACGTCGGTGCGGGCGGTGGAGAGCAGCGCCACCAGGGGCCTTACCACCAGGACGAGCGCTCCCACCAGGCCGAGGGCGGGCAGCACCACGTGGCGCAGCGACTGCGGGGTGACGGTGGCCGAGATCGAGATGAACAGCAGCCCGATGGTCAGCGAGACCAGCGTCTCGAAGAAGACCCGTCGGGCCGGGATGTCCAGCCCCGGCAGATTGGCCAGCGCCATCCCCATCACCACGGCCGCGATCAGGCCGGTGTCGTCCCGGAAGGCGTCGCACAGCGCCGCCACCGACACCACCGCGGCGAGCTGCACCGTCGTGCCCAGCACCTCGCCGAGGGGCAGGTGATGCAGCAGCAGCCAGAGCATGGCGGCTCCCACGGCGCCGCCGGCCAGTCCGACCGCGGCGCTGCCGCTGAACCTGCCCAGCTGGCTGCCCAGGCCGTGCTGTTCGCCGGCCAGGACTCCGTGGAAGACGAACGCCCCGAGGATGCCGCCGACCGGGTCGATCAGGGCGCCCTCCCAGACGAGAATCCGTTGTGGACGTTCGGCCGGGCGGACGAAGCCCAGCAGCGGCCCGACCACGGTCGGGCCGCTGACCACGAGGATCGCGCCCAGCATCACGGCGGAGCCGAGCGACATGCCGAGGATCGGGACGGCGAGCAGGGCCGCCGAAACCCAGGTGACCAGTGCGCCGAGCCAGATCAGCCTGACCACGACCCGGCGGGTGTGCCCCTTGAGCCGGCGCAGGTCCAGCCCGAGTCCGGCGTCGTAGAGGATCACCGCGACGGCGAGCGAGACCAGTGGCGAGAAGGCAGGGCCCAGCAGCTTCTCGGGGTTGACGTCGTCGGTCAGTGCGCCCGCGACGAATCCTGCGGGCAGCAGCAGGAGGATCGCCGGCACCCGCAGCAGCGCCGCCAGCAGCTGGGAGCCGACGGCCAGGGCGACGATCAGTGCGATGCCGACCAGCACCTGACTCGATGTCATGACATCTCCTCCTCGGACGCCCGGTCCTACCCGACCAGCTGCGCGATGCTCTTGCCGACCAACCAGAGGCCGACCAGGAGGGAGAGCGCGACGATGGTCTGGTCCTGGTGGTCCTCCATCCAGGTACGGATCCTCCCGAGTCGCTCCTGTGCGGCTTCGGGCCAGAAGGTCGCGTGGATCTGCATCGCCAGCAGGCTGGCGCTGGCCAGCAGGCAGAACCCGACCAGCGCCAGGTACGTGGTGGCCTGGGACATGTCGGCGTCCACGACGGTCGCGCATCCGGCCGCGACCAGCCCCCACGGCTGGACCAGCACGGCCAGACCGGCGGCGGTCCAGACCGAGACACGGTTCAGCCGGGTCGTCCACGCGGGCGGCTTGCGGGGCCGGCCGAGCCGGCGTCTGCGGTGCTCGCCGTAGGCGACCAGACCCACGCCGAGGGCGATCTTGACGGCCAGCGCCGCCGTCGAGGGGGCGCTTTCGGCCTCCGGCGGCTTTCCGCCCGTCACGGAGATCACCATGGCGAGGACCAGGACCAGGCAGGCGAGCCAGGCCAGCACGAAGGCCAGCCCCTTCCGGACGCCGCGATCCGCCGACAGCAGCAGGATGAACGCCGTCACCGGCACCGGCTCCAGAGTGATCGCCAGCCCGATCAGCAGGAGGTCAAATACCACTGTCGGCGCCCGCCCCGGTGATCGGCAGGTCGAACGAGGGCGCCGGGCCCCGCCGTGGCCGGCGCGGTGCGGCCGTCACCGCGCGACGTCCTCGTCGGCCAGCGGTTCGAGTACACCGTGGGTGTCGAGGCGGTACAGGACGACGAGGGCCGGGCCGATCATCACCAGGGCGACGGCGGCGACGACGAGCATCCACTGGAGCGGCGCGTCCGCTCCGGCGCCCTGCTGGACGGTCAGCGAGGTGGGCACCAGGTAGGGCTTCTGGGCGAAGCCCCAGGCGGCGACCAGCAGGGCCACGGTGGCCACCGAGGTGTAGCGCGCCCACCCGGCGGCGGAGCCGGCGACCAGCCAGGCCGTGACCGCCAGCGCCGCCACGGCGAGCAGGACGAGCAGGAGCCCGACCCCGTGGGTGAGCCCGTGGTGGACGTACGAGGCGTGCGGGTCGGTCACGGTCAGCCCGATCACGCCGAGGACCAGCAGGCCGGCGGCGGCGATCCGGGAGCGCAGCCGGAAGTAGCCGTCCAGGTCGTGGGCCTCGAAGCGGCGGGCGTCCACGGTGAGGAACACCGCACCGAGGAAGGCGGTGGCTGCGACGGCGGCCAGCCCCGCCATGATCGAGGTGGTGTTGGCCCAGGCGTCGGCCGACGCGGTGGTGCCGGGCGCGACCCGCCCGGAGGCCACGCCGCCGATGGCGGCGCCCAGGAAGAACGGGGTGAGCAGCGACGAGACGGCGAACACGGCGCCGTAGACGCGGCGTTCGGCCAGTCGCCGGGTCGGCTTGCGCAGCGCGAAGCCGGCGCCCCGCAGGACCATGCCGACGGCGGCCAGTGCGAGCGGGAGCCAGAGCGCGGTGAACACCGTCTGGAAGAACACCGGGAACCCGGTCCACATCAGGACGAGCACGAAGACCAGCCAGACGTTGTTGACCTCCCATACCGGTGCCATGGCGTGGTCGATCAGCCGGCGGGGGCGTTTCCCGCGCTCGGCGCCGCCGGCGAGCAGGTCCCAGAACCCGGCGCCGTAGTCGACACCGCCGCCACAGGCGTAGGCGGCGACGGCGAGCAGCAGGATCCAGGCGACGACGTTCGCGGTCACAGTTCGCTCCCGGGGGATGGGCGAGTACCCGGGGCGCTCGCGGCCGGCTCCGGACGCGGACCGTAGGGGGTGTCCGTCTCGGGGTCCCCGGCGAGCGGGCGGGCGGTCCCGGAGTCGGCGAGCCGCCAGCGGCTGCGCATCTTCAGGACGACGGTGAGGAACGCGCCGAAGACGAGGACGTAGACGGTGACGACGGTCCCGAACATGGTCCACAGCGCGGCGGCGGAGGTGGGGGTGACGGCCTCGGAGACCCGCATGTTCTGGTAGACGATCCAGGGTTGGCGCCCCACCTCGGTGGTGATCCAGCCGCACTCCACCGTCAGCAGGCTGGCCACGCCCGACACCGCCGCGAACCGGAAGAACCATCGGGAGCGCGGCAGTTCACGGCGGCGCAGCCAGCACCAGCCGTACCAGAGGGCGAGCAGGATCAGCAGACTGCCGATGGTGACCATGGTGTCGAAGGCCCAGTGCGCGATCGTGGCCTGAGTGGCGGTGGGTCGATCGGAGGCGGGCACCGAGGTGAGCCCGGTGACCTGGGTCTTGGGGCTGAACCCGGCCAGGATGGAGTCCAGTTGGGGGATCTTGAGACCGCCCTTGATGGTGCCGTCCTCCTGCAGCCGACCGAACATGTACTCGGGCACGTGGGTGTCGGTGTTCCAGACGATCTCCGTCGCGGCGAACTTGACGGGCTGCTTGTGGAAGACCGCCCGGGTGATGGCGTCGCCGAGCACGAACTGGACGGGAGTGAGGATCGCCGCGGCCGTGAACGGCACGGTGAAGCCGAGGCGGTGGTAGCGGTCCCGGCGGCCGCGCAGCCATCCCACCGCGTAGACGCCGGCCACCACATAGCCGGCGGTGAGGAACATCGCGACGACGAAGTGCCAGTACTGCGGGCCGAACATGGGGGTGAAGACGGCCTGTTGGACGTTGACGTTCACGGGCCGGCCACTCGCGTCGAGGGTGAAACCCTGCGGGGTGTTCATCCACGAGTTCGCGGCGATGATGCCGAACGCGCCCAGCAGCGCCGCCAGCGGCAGCGGCACGCCGAGCCAGAAGTGCGTCCACGGCTTCAGCCTGCGCCAGCCGTAGAGGTAGATCGCGATCAGGATCGCCTCGAGGAAGAACGCCCACGCCTCCACGCCGAAGCCGAGGCCGAAGACGTCTCCCCAACGGCCCATCATGCCCGGCCACAGCAGACCGAACTCGAACGAGAGCACCGTGCCGGTGACGATGCCGACGGCGAACTGGACGGCCATCACGGCCGACCACCGCCGCGCCAGCAGTATCGCGGTCGGGTCGGCCGTGCGCAGCCCCCGGTAGTGCATCACCAGGGTGACGAACGGCAGCGCCACACCCAACGGCACCAGCAGGATGTGGGAGGCCAGCGTGAACGCCATCAACTCCCGGGCGGGGAGCAGCTGTGCGGGGGTGTTCGCCAGGAGGTGTGCTGCGGTGTTCATGCGGGCCTCGGTGGCTCGTGCCGGGTGACCGCGGGTCAGCCGGTGGACCGGACGGGGAGAGGGCTTGCGGGCCGGGGGCGAGGACACGTCGGGGGGCACGTCAAAAGGCCGCGTCGGGGCGCCGCGCAAGGGACGGACGGCCGGATCAGCCGGTCGACCGGCCCGCAGGCGTCGATTCGTGGCGGGCGCGGCGGTCGTCCGCGGTGCGGTCAGCCTCCGGTGCGGTCAGCCTCCGGTGGCGAAGCCGGGGAAGAGGGTCATCCCGCCGTCGACGTAGAGCGTGGTGCCGACGACGTAGTCCATCAGGTCGGAGGCCAGGACGGTCACCGCGTTGGCGATGTCCTCCGGGTCGCCGACCCGGTGGTAGGGGATCAGCCGCAGCAGGTCGGCCTCGGCCTCGGGGGTGTCCCAGGCGGACGTGTTGATCGGGGTGCGGATCGCGCCGGGCGCGACGGCGTTCACCCGGATCCCCTGCGGGGCGAGTTCCTGCGCCAGCGTCTGCATCAGCATCAGGACGCCGCCCTTGGAGGCGGCGTAGTTCACGTGACCCGACCACGGGATGATCTGGTGCACCGAGCTCATGCAGACGATCTTCCCGGCCGAGCGGGACACCTCCGGCACGACTCCCCGGCGGACGAACTCCCTGGCGGCCTCCCGGGCGCACAGGAACTGGCCGGTGAGGTTGACGTCCAGCACCTTCTGCCACTGGGCGACGGTCATCTCGGTGAGGGCGGCGTCCCGTTGCAGCCCGGCGTTGGCCACCATGATGTCGATCGTGCCGAACTCCTCGACCATCCGGTCGACCATCCCGACGACCTGGTCCTCCTGCGACACGTCCGCCTGGTGGGCGTAGGCCCGTACGCCGTAGGACTTGATCTCCTCGACCACCTCCTCGGCCGCCTCCGGGCCGAAGACGTAGTTCACGACCACGTCGGCGCCGGCACGGCCGAGACCGATCGCGGTCGCCTTGCCGATACCGGAGTTCGCACCGGTCACCAGGGCCTTCTGCCCCCGGAGAATCGGCGGAACCGGCCGCCGCCCCTCGTCCACCGCTGAGGTCACTGATCTCTCCCGTCGTTGGCCGCAAGCCGGCACCGGCAAGCCACACTGGTCGGCCCGGCCCCCGACACGGCGGGCGGCTCGCCCGACGGGTGCACCGGTGTCCCCCCGACGGCTCAGCGCCCGGCCGGCGACGGGCGCCGGTCAGTCACCCGGTCGGACCATCACGTTCTCCAGCGGCCCGCCCGCGAGGAAGCGCTCCAGTTGGGTACGGATCAGGCGCAGGGCCCGGGGCAGGAAGGCTGAGCTGTTGCCGCCCACGTGGGGTGTGATGAGGGTGTTCGGGGCCCGCCACAGGGGGTGACCGGCGGGCAGCGGTTCGGGATCGGTCACGTCGAGCGCCGCGGCCAACCGGCCGCTCCGCAGTTCGGCGAGGAGGGCGCCGGTGTCCACGACGGCGCCGCGGGCCACGTTGACCAGCAGGGCGCCGTCCTTCATCGCGGCGAGGAATTCCGCGTCGACCAGCCCCCGGGTCGCGTCGGTGAGCGGGACGGTCAGGACCACGACATCCGCGCGCGGCAGCAGGTCCGGGAGCTCGGCGAACGCGTGCACCGGCCCGCGAGTTGCCGGTCGGGCGCTGCGGGCCACCCGCAGCACCTCGCACTCGAACGGCACGAGACGCTCCTCGACGGCCGCACCGATCGCCCCGTGGCCGACCACCAGCACGGTGCGGTCGGCGAGCGAGGCGAACGCCCCACCCGCCCAGACACCGGCGTCCTGGGCGCGGACGAAGCCCGGCACTCCGCGCAACGACGAGAGGAGCAGGGTGACCGCGAGCTCGGCCGTGCTCGCGTCGTGGACACCCCTCGCGTTGCAGAGCACCACACCCGTCGGAACGGCGGGCAGCAACTCGTCCACTCCCGCCGACAGGCTCTGCACCACCCGCAACCGGGGCATCCGGGCGAACAACGGGACGGCGGCCGACGAACGGGTGTAGGGGACGACGAAGAACTCCACCTCGTCGAGCACCCGCTGGGACGGGCCGTCACCCCGGCCGTCCCACATCACCGTCGCCACGTCCGGGCGCAGGCCCACCTCCGCGGACGGGTAGGGAAGCAGGATCCTGGCCGGGGGGCCGTCGGGCACCGCGTTCGAGAGCGTCATGAGGCGATCCCAGCAGCGATCAACCGCAGGGGCAAACCTCCGGCCCGCCACCCGGTGAGGACGGCACCGCGGCACCGCCTCACCGCCGGGCGCATCCCGCGCCGCCGCGCCCTGCCGCTGTGCCCTGCCGCTGTGCGGACGGAGTTGCGCGCATGATCTCCTGGAAGGGCCGTCCCAGCTCGTGCGCAACCCGGGAGACGCTGTGGAGACATCCGGACCGGCACCGACCGTCNTGGTGATCATGGGCGTGTCGGGCTCGGGCAAGACCACTCTGGGCAGGCTACTCGCCGGACGGCTCGACGTGCCCTTCGTCGAGGGCGACGACTTCCACCCGGCCACGAACATCGCCAGGATGGCGGCGGGGCACGCCCTCGACGACCAGGATCGCGAGCCGTGGCTGAGGGCCCTGGCCGGCTGGATCCGGGACACCACCCGCCGCGGAGTGGGCGCCGTCGTCTCCTGCTCGGCCCTCAAGCACGAGTACCGGGACGTGCTGCGCGCCGCCGGCCCGGGCGTCTGTTTCCTGTACCTGAGGCTGGACGAGGACGTCGCGCGTGCCCGCATCGGCCGGCGCACCGGGCACTTCATGCCGGCCGGCCTCCTGGAGTCGCAGTACGACGCCCTGGAGCCGCTGCGGGCCGACGAACCCGGGCTGGCCGTCGACGCGGACGCCGACACCGACACCGTCCTCGGGCAGGCTCTGACCGCCGTCGCACACTTCGAGACGCGGCGCGGCGCCGCCCCGGAACCCCGGAGCGGCGCCGCCGGGCAGTGACCGGCCGTCGGGGATCAGGATCTGGCGGCGTCGCGGAGCGATCCGGCGCACAGGGCCCAGATGATGAAGATGTTGACGGCGATCAGGACGATCGCCCAGAACGGGTAGTAGGGCAGCCACAGGAAGTTGGCGATCAGGCTCAGGCCCGCGAGCACGACACCGACGGCGCGCGCCCACACCGCCCCGGTGAACAGGGCNCAGCCCGCGAGGACGACGACGATGCCCAGGATCAGGTGGACCCAGCCCCAGCCGCTCAGGTTGAACTGGAACGTGTAGTTGGCCGTCCGGACGAACAGGTCGTCCTTGGCGATGGC
>FJVZ01000742.1_pt1 | contig 15422 bp, 10 predicted proteins | sample 1011841 | NCBI WGS metagenome assembly FJVZ01 (sample SAMEA3912450, study PRJEB9761) | metagenome | biome: forest; material: soil | place: USA | collected 2011-06-22 | depth 0.1 m
GGGGGTGGGCCGGCAGGGGGGCGGCGAGGGGCCGGCGTTGGGGGTGTGCACAGTCAACGACCGGCCCTGCTGCGCCGCGGTGTCCACCGGCCACGACCTGCGCCCGCCGGTGATCCGTCCTAGCCTGAGTGCTCATCAGCATCCCCGGCCCCGGCCGGGCGGTACCCCCACACGGAGGGCGACCCAGGTGGCAGCCAAGGCCAAGCGTGAGCGTCTCGCGAAGGAGCCGTACGAGCGCGAGCTCCTGCGCCTGCAGAACGAGCTGGTGAAGCTCCAGGAGTGGGTGCGCAGCGAGGGCGCCCGGCTGGTCGTCGTCTTCGAGGGCCGCGACGCGGCCGGCAAGGGCGGCGCGATCAAGCGGGTGACGGAGTACCTGAACCCCCGCATCGCCCGGGTCGCCGCCCTCCCCACTCCGACCGAGCGCCAGCGCACCCAGTGGTACTTCCAGCGGTACGTGGAGCACCTGCCGGCCGCCGGGGAGATCGTGCTGTTCGACCGCAGCTGGTACAACCGGGCCGGCGTGGAGAAGGTGATGGGGTTCTGCACCAAGGAGGAGTACTGGCAGTTCCTGCACCAGTGCCCGACCTTCGAGCGGATGCTGATCGAGTCCGGCATCCTGCTGCGCAAGTACTGGTTCTCGGTCAGCGACACCGAGCAGGAGCGCCGCTTCCGGGCCCGGCTGGACGACCCGATGCGGCGCTGGAAGCTCTCCCCGATGGACACCGAGTCGATCAGCCGCTGGGAGGACTACTCCCGCGCGAAGGACGAGATGTTCGTCTACACCGACACCCCGGAATCCCCGTGGAACGTGGTGGAGAGCGACGACAAGCGCCGGGCCCGGATCAACATGATCGCCCACCTGCTGACCGGCGTCCCGTACCACGAGGTCGCCGTGCCGCACGTGGAACTGCCGCCGCGCCCGCCGTCCCGGGGCTACCAGCGGCCGCCGCGCGACCTGCAGAGGTACGTGCCCGACCACGCGGCCGGGCTGGAGGGCCGCTCCGGCGGCAAGCGGAGGTAGGACTGTCGGCCGCCTCGCATAGGCTGCCGGTGTGGACGAACCGGACCTCTTCACCGCAGCAGCCGAGGAACGCCAGGCCAAGGAGCCCGGGCGCGCCCCGCTCGCCGTACGGATGCGCCCGCGCACCCTGGACGAGGTGGCCGGCCAGCGGCAGCTGCTCAGGGACGGCTCGCCGCTGCGCCGCCTGGTGACCGGCTCGCACGGCCCCGCCGCGACCAGCTCGGTGATCCTCTGGGGGCCGCCCGGCACCGGCAAGACCACCCTCGCGCACGTGATCAGCCAGGCCGTCGAGGGCCGCTTCGTGGAGCTGTCCGCGATCACCGCCGGCGTCAAGGAGGTGCGCGCCGTGATCGAGGGCGCCCGCCGGGCGGTCGGCATGAGCGGCCGCGAGACGGTGCTGTTCCTGGACGAGATCCACCGGTTCTCCAAGGCCCAGCAGGACTCGCTGCTCCCGGCCGTGGAGAACCGCTGGGTCACCCTGATCGCCGCCACCACCGAGAACCCGTACTTCTCGGTGATCTCGCCGCTGCTCTCCCGCTCGCTGCTGCTCACCCTGGAGTCGCTCACCGACGAGGACGTCCGCGCCCTGCTGCACCGCGCGGTGACCGACGAGCGGGGCCTGGGCGGGGCGGTCGGGCTGACCGCGGAGGCCGAGGACCACCTCGTCCGGCTGGCCGGCGGGGACGCCCGGCGGGCGCTGACGACGCTGGAGGCGGCGGCCGGGGCGGCGCTGGAGAAGGGCGAGGAGGAGATCACCCTCGCGACCACCGAGACGGCCGTCAACAAGGCCGCCGTGCGCTACGACAAGGACGGCGACCAGCACTACGACGTCGCCAGCGCGCTGATCAAGTCGATCCGGGGCAGCGACGTCGACGCCACCCTGCACTACCTGGCCCGGATGATCGAGGCGGGCGAGGACCCGCGCTTCATCGCCCGGCGGCTGATGATCTCCGCCAGTGAGGACATCGGCCTGGCCGACCCGACGGCCCTGCAGACGGCCGTGGCGGCCGCCCAGGCGGTGGCGCTGATCGGCTTCCCGGAGGCACGGATCATCCTCTCCCAGGCGGCCATCGCGCTCGCGCTGGCGCCGAAGTCCAACGCGGCGTACCTGGCGATCGACGCCGCCCTGGCCGACGTCCGCCAGGGCCTGGCCGGCGCCGTGCCGCCGCACCTGCGGGACGCGCACTACGGCGGCGCCGGCAAGCTCGGCCACGGGCAGGGGTACCAGTACCCGCACGACCTGCCCGGCGGGATCGCCGCCCAGCAGTACGCGCCGGACACGGTGCACGGCAAGGACTACTACCGGCCCACCCGGCACGGCGGCGAGGCCCGCTACGCGGACGTCGTGGAGTGGACCAGGGGCCGCCTGCGGGGCACAGCGGAGGGCAGTGGGACGAAGGGCGGGTGATCGACGGGTATACTCGCTCGGAGTGCCATGTCCCCGGGACGGCAGCAGGGTCTCCCTGATCTGACCGGCCACACCAGCGGGGCACCGGCCCGAGGCTCCTCACGGAGCCTCCAGGAGCGTCGCGCACCGTTTCGGTGTCGCGGGCAGCCCACCACCCCAGCGGTCGGTGGGCCACTCGTGTGCAAGCACTTCCGTGCCCGGCTCCGGAGAGCGGCTGATCACCCCTCGGGGTGGTTTTTCTCCGGGTCGCGAGGAGCGACCTCCGTCAACACCTGGTGAAGCCGTAGTCGAAAGCAAGGAAGGTTTGGTTCATGGCGAACCAGAAGCGCCCCAAGATCAAGATTGCCCGTGCCCTGGGCATTCCGCTGACCCCGAAGTCCGTCAAGTACTTCGAGGCCCGCCCGTACCCGCCCGGCCAGCACGGCCGTGGCCGCAAGCAGAACTCGGACTACAAGGTCCGTCTGCTCGAGAAGCAGCGTCTGCGCGCCCAGTACGACCTGAGCGAGAAGCAGATGGCCCGCGCGTTCGACCGCGCGAAGAAGGCCGAGGGCAAGACCGGTGAGGCGCTCGTCGCCGACCTGGAGGTGCGCCTCGACTCGCTGGTGATGCGTTCGGGTATCGCCCGCACCATCTACCAGGCCCGTCAGATGGTCGTCCACGGCCACATCGAGGTCAACGGCGGCAAGGTCAACAAGCCGTCGTACCAGCTGAAGCCGGGCTTCGTCGTGACCGTTCGCGACCGTAGCAAGGAGAAGGTCCCGTTCCAGGTCGCCCGTGAGGGTGGCTACGCGGGCGAGGGCCAGACCCCGAAGTACCTCGAGGTCAACCTCAAGGCCCTGGCGTTCCGCCTGGACCGCGCCCCGCAGCGTCGTGAGGTCCCCGTGATCTGCGACGAGCAGCTGGTCGTCGAGTACTACTCGCGCTGACCCGCGAGAGCCGGCTGCCCCGTGCGGCCGGCCGGGCCGAGCCCCCGCCGCCTTTCGAGGCGACGGGGGCTCGTCCCGTTCCACGGGTGGGCCGGTCTGCGGGCAGCCGGCCCACGGGTTGCGGACCTACGGGTTGCAGGCCGGCGCGGGGGCCGGCGCGCACGGGGTGGGCCGGTGGCCGGGCGGCTGCCCGGGCCCGCCCGGCCGCTCCTCCCCGCCGAGCGCCCGGCTGACCGCCGCCGCCAGGTCGAGGCCGGCGCCGCACGCGAAGGCGTCCGCGAACTCCTGCTCCGTCAGCCCCGCCCGGGCCCGCGCCTCGCACTCCACGTGCGCGCCGTTGAACGTGTGCGAGCCGAAGAACGGCTTGCCCACGCACTGCCAGATCCGGTGCGCCGCGCCCTGCAGCACCCGGGCCTCCAGCAGGTCGCAGTCCTCACCCGGCCCGGCCGGCTCGGTCTCCAGCAGCGCGAGGACCTCCATCCCCAGCACGATCCCCAGCAGGTCGCGGAACAGGAAGTTCAGCCGCACGCACTCCCGCGCGTACGCCCGGGCGAGCCGGACGTCGCCGGCCAGCCACTGCGAGTACGCCATCGCGTAGAGCCCGTACGCGTACGCCCACTGCTCGCCGTGCTCCTCGCACAGCTCGCGGACCCGGCCGATCCAGAGCTCGCCGGTCTCCGTGTCGCCCTGGAAGAGGTGCGCGATGCCGAGCTCGAACATGGCCATCAGGACGTTGCTGTTCAGCTCGCCGAGGGTGTTGTAGTGCCACAGCGCCTCCTCGAACAGCACGGCGGCCCGGCCCGGCTCGTCGCCGATCAGCGCCGCGCAGCCCTGCCGGTGGACGGCGTACGCGAGAGCGCGGTCGTCGCCGGTCTCCAGCGCCTGGCGGCGGCACTCCTCCAGCGCGGGCCCGGCCCGGTGCAGGTCGCCCTGGAGGGTCGCCATGTAGCCGGTGACCCAGAGCGCCTTGGCACGGGCCTCGGTCGGCTCGGGCGCCAGGGCGAGCGCGCGGTCGAGCCAGTGCCGGCCCTCGCCGAGGTGACCGCAGCCGACCCAGTAGAACCACAGCGTGCCGGCCAGCAGCAGGGCGAGCTGCTCCTCGCCCGGCTCGGCCAGGCAGAACTCAAGCGCCGCACGGAGGTTGGGGTGCGCGAGCTGGGTCCGCTCGGCGGTCTCCGCCTGCCGGGGGCCGAACCACTCCACCTCGCCCCAGGTGGCCACCCCCAGGTACCAGTCGCGGTGCCGGCGCAGCAGCCGGTGCTCGTCGCCGGTGGCGCGCAGCCATTGGCCGCCGTACTCGCGCAGGGTGTCGAGCATCCGGTAGCGGACGCCGAACGGGCTGTCCTCGCGGAGCACCACCGACTTGGCGACGAGGTCGGCGACGACGTCCAGCATCTCGTCGGCGTCGATGCCGTCGCCCGCGCAGACGTACTCGGCGGCCTCCAGCTCGAAACCGCCGGCGAAGACCGAGAGGCGGGCCCAGAGTAAACGTTCCTGCACGGTGCAGAGCTCATGACTCCAGCCGATGGTCGTCCGCAGTGTCTGGTGACGCGCCAGCGCGCTGCGGGCCCCGCCGGTCAGCAGCCGGAAGCGGTCGTCCAGCCGGGCGGTGATCTGATCCACCGACAGTGCCCGCAGCCGCCCGGCCGCCAGCTCCACCGCCAGCGGGATGCCGTCCAGACGGCGGCAGAGCAGGGCGATCTCCGCCTCGTTGGCGCTGTCGAGAGCGAAGCCGGGCAGCACCGCCCTGGCCCGGTCGGCGAACAGCGCCACCGCGTCCGGGCGGCCGCCGTCGGCGGGCTCGACGGGCAGCGGCGCGACCGGCAGCAGGTGCTCGCCCGCCGACTGCAGGGACTCCCGGCTGGTCGCCAGCACCCGCATCCCCGGCACCGCCCGCAGCAGCGTGTCGGCCAGCTCGGCGCACGCGGCCACCAGGTGCTCGCAGCCGTCCAGGAGCAGCAGCATCCGGTGGCCGGCCAGCTGCTCGACCAGTACGTCCAGCGGCGGCCGGGCCGTCGAGTCGGTCAACTGCAGGGCCTCCAGCACGGCATGGCCGAGCAGCAGCGAGTCCTGCACCCCGGCGACCTCGACCAGCCAGACGCCGTCCGGGAACTCCCCGGTGGCCTGCGCCGCCGCGCGGACGGCGAGGCGGCTCTTGCCCACCCCGCCGGGGCCGGTGACCGTCACCAACCGGGCCTGGGCCAGGAGCGCGGCCAGCGCGGCCAGCTCCTCCTGGCGGCCGACGAAGCTGGTGACCTCGGCGGGGAGGCGGCCGACCGCCNTACCCTGCCGCCCTGCTGGCACTGACTCGCTGGACAACCCGCTGCTCCCCGTGTCTGTGAGCCGGACGCCCACCGGTCGGGCGCCCGCGCCGGTCCGGCATCGGCCGGCCCGATGGCCCAACGAGGTGACCGGCGGGTAGGTTACGCGCACCGATCGCACAACCGACCGGTTCCGCGGGGCGCGCCTCTCTCTTTTGGCGGCGGCTCGCCGCCGGGCGCTCGTGCCCGGTGCCGACGTTCGGCGCTCCGGCGCTCGTGCCTCGCTTGTCGCTTCTCTCTTTCGGCACCGGCGCGCCCTTTGGCTCGCCGGCCCTGGTTACGGGCGCCGCGCCCTGCCCGGTAACCCGGTCCGGAAACCGCTGACGATCGCGATAGGGTTCCCCTCTGAGGGCAATGCCGTGGGGAAGCAGCGAGGCGAGGGAGCGCGCAAGGTGTCCGTGGGAGAGCTGGCCGGCCTGCTCGTCGCCGTGTTCTGGGCCGTCCTGGTCACCCTGCTCGCGGTCGTCCTGGTACGCCTCTCCCGGGTGCTGAGGGAGGCCACCGTGCTGGTCTCCGCCGTGACCGAGCAGGCCGTNCCGCTGCTGGTCGACGCCGGCGCCGCCGTCCGCAGTGCCAACGAGCAGTTGGAGCGGGTCGACGAGATCACCGCCAACGTGCAGGACGCCGCCGCCAACGCCAACGCGCTCTCCTCCACCGTCGCCGCCACGCTCGGCGGCCCGCTGGTCAAGGTCGCCGCGTTCAGCTACGGCGTCCGCAAGGCGGTCAGCAAGCAGAACGGCACGGCGGCCCTCCCGCAGCAGCAGAGCGAGCGCGAGGCGCTGGCCCGGCTGGTGCGGGCCGAGGTGCGGGCGGCGACCGCGCCGTCCCGGGGCGGCCTGCTGTCCAAGGTCCGGCGCGCGGTGAGGGGCTGACGGCATGGTGCGACGCATCTTCTGGATGGCGGTCGGCGCCGGCGCCACCGTCTGGGCCATGAACAAGGCCAACGAGGCCGTGCACCGGCTCACCCCCGACAGCCTGTCCGGCACCGCCGCCCGCGGCGCGCTGCACCTGGGCGACGCGGCGAAACGCTTCGCCGGCGACGTCCGCGCGGGCATGGCCGAGCGCGAGGAGCAGCTGCGCGAGGACCTCGGGCTGGACGGCACCGCCGTGGTCGAGCCCCGCCGCCGGCAGGCGCTGCGCGGCGAGCCGCAGTACCGAGCTATCTCGGCGGCGCCCGGCAGTCCGGCCGCCGCCCTGCCTCCGTCCAGCAGTGCCCGCACCACCCCCCGAGCCATCGAACCAACGCCCCGCGAGCCGCTTTCGCGGCGGGGCGGCACCCGAACCGGAAGGACCAATAATGGAGTCGGCTGAGATCCGCCGCCGCTGGCTGCGCTTCTTCGAGGAGCGCGGACACACCGTCGTTCCGTCGGCGTCCCTGGTCGCCGACGACCCCACCCTGCTGCTGGTCAACGCCGGCATGGTGCCCTTCAAGCCGTACTTCCTGGGCGAGGTCAAGCCCACCTTCACCCGCGCGACCAGCGTGCAGAAGTGCGTCCGGACGCCGGACATCGAAGAGGTCGGCAAGACCACCCGCCACGGCACGTTCTTCCAGATGTGCGGCAACTTCTCCTTCGGCGACTACTTCAAGGAGGGGGCGATCAGCTATGCGTGGGACCTGCTGACCACCTCCGTCGCCGAGGGCGGTTACGGCCTGGAGCCCGAGAAGCTCTGGATCACCGTCTACCAGGACGACGACGAGGCCGAGAAGATCTGGCGCGACAAGATCGGTGTGCCGTCCGAGCGCATCCAGCGCCTGGGCAAGGCCGACAACTTCTGGTCGATGGGTGTCCCCGGCCCGTGCGGCCCGTGCTCGGAGATCAACTACGACCGCGGCCCCGCCTACGGCGAGGAGGGCGGCCCGGCGGTCAACGGCGAGCGCTACATGGAGATCTGGAACCTGGTCTTCATGCAGTTCGAGCGCGGCGCCGGCACCGGCAAGGACGACTTCCCGATCCTGGGCGACCTGCCGAACCAGAACATCGACACCGGCCTCGGCCTGGAGCGCCTGGCCACCATCCTGCAGGGCGTCGACAACCTCTTCGAGATCGACACCACCCGCATGATCCTCGGCCGCGCCGCCGAGCTCACCGGCCACCGCTACGGCGCCGGCGAGAAGACCGACGTCTCGCTGCGCGTGGTCGCCGACCACATCCGCACCTCGGTGATGCTGGTCGCCGACGGCGTGACCCCGGGCAACGAGGGCCGCGGCTACGTGCTGCGCCGCATCCTGCGCCGCGCCATCCGCAACATGCGCCTGCTGGGCGCCACCGAGCCGGTCGCCCAGTCGCTCACCGAGGTGACGATCGAGGCGATGGGCCCGCAGTACCCCGAGCTCTTCGAGGAGCGCAAGCGGATCGAGACGGTCATCGTCGCCGAGGAGGTCTCCTTCCTCCAGACGCTGCGCAGCGGGACCACGATCCTGGACACGGCCGTCGCCGACACCAAGTCGGCCGGCTCCTCCGTGATCGCCGGTGACAAGGCCTTCCAGCTGCACGACACCTACGGCTTCCCGATCGACCTCACCCTGGAGATGGCCGCCGAGCAGGGCCTCTCGGTGGACGAGGACGGCTTCCGCACCCTGATGAAGGAGCAGCGGGACCGCGCCAAGGCCGACGCCCGCGCCAAGAAGCACGGCCACGCGGACGTCTCCGGCTACCGCGCGGTGGCCGACCGGGCGGGTGCGACCGTCTTCACCGGCTACACCGAGTCGCACGGCGAGGCCACCGTGGTCGGCCTGCTGGTCGACGGCGTGCCGGCCCCGGCCGCGCACGAGGGCGACGACGTCGAGATCGTCCTGGACCGGACCCCGTTCTACGCCGAGGGCGGCGGCCAGCTCGCCGACCACGGCCGGATCCGGCTGGACTCCGGCGCGGTGGTCGAGGTCCGCGACGTCCAGGCGCCGGTGCCCGGCGTGGTCGTGCACAAGGGCCGGGTCGTGGTCGGCGAGGTGCTGCTCGGCGCCGCCGCCTTCACCCAGATCGACCTGGAGCGCCGCCGGGCCATCGCCCGCGCGCACTCCGCCACCCACCTGACCCACCAGGCGCTGCGCGACGCGCTCGGCCCGACGGCCGCCCAGGCCGGTTCGGAGAACGCCCCGGGCCGCTTCCGCTTCGACTTCGGCTCGCCCACCGCCGTGCCCGGCAGTGTGCTGGTGGACGTCGAGCAGAAGATCAACGAGGTGCTGGTCCGTGAGCTGGACGTCACGGCCGAGGTCATGACGATGGACCAGGCCCGCAAGTCCGGCGCCATCGCGATGTTCGGCGAGAAGTACGGCGACGCCGTGCGCGTGGTCACCATCGGCGACTTCTCCAAGGAGCTGTGCGGCGGCACGCACGTCGGCAACACCGCCCAGCTTGGCCTGGTGAAGCTGCTCGGCGAGTCCTCGATCGGCGCCGGCGTGCGCCGCGTCGAGGCGCTGGTCGGCGTCGACGCGTACAAGTTCCTGGCCCGTGAGCACACCGTGGTCGCCCAGCTCACCGAGCTGGTCAAGGGCCGCCCGGAGGAGCTGCCGGAGAAGATCTCCGGGATGCTCGCCAAGCTCAAGGACGCCGAGAAGGAGATCGAGCGCTTCCGCGCCGAGAAGGTCCTCGCGGCCGCCGCCGGTCTCGCCTCCGCCGCCCAGGACGTCAACGGCGTCTCGGTGGTGGCCGCCCGGGTCGCCGACGGCACCGGCGCGGACGACCTGCGCAAGCTCGTGCTGGACGTCCGGGCCCGGCTCGGCTCGCGCCCGGCCGTGGTCGCCGCCTTCACGGTGGCGAACGACCGCCCGCTGACGGTGATCGCCACCAACGAGGACGCCCGTGCCCGCGGCGTCAAGGCCGGCGAGCTCGTCCGGGTCGCCGCCAAGACCCTCGGCGGCGGCGGTGGCGGCAAGGACGACGTGGCCCAGGGCGGCGGCACCAACCCGGCCGCCGTGGACGAGGCCATCGCCGCCGTGCGCGGCCTGGTCGCGGAGCGCTCCTCCTGATGACCGAGCAGCCCCTGGACGAGCGGCCGGCCTGGCGCCGGGGCCGGCGGATCGCCGTCGACGTCGGTGACGCCCGGATCGGGGTCGCGTCCTGCGACCCCGACGGGATGATCGCCACGCCCGTGGAGACGGTCCCCGCCGGGGGCCGCTCCCAGGCGCGGATCGCCGCCATCGTCGAGGAGTACGACGCGGTGGAGGTGATCGTCGGCCTGCCCCGCTCGCTCAGCGGCAAGGAGGGCCCGGCGGCGGCCAAGGTCCGGCTGTACGCCGGGCAGCTGGCGGTGAAGCTCGCGCCGGTGCCCGTCCGGCTGGTCGACGAGCGGATGTCCACGGTCACCGCGACCCACGGTCTGCGCGCTTCCGGCGTGAAGGCGAAGAAGGGCCGCTCGGTGGTCGACCAGGCTGCCGCCGTGGTGATCCTGCAGAGCGCTCTTGAGGCCGAACGGGTGAGCGGTCGGCCGCCCGGTGAGAGCGTCGAACCGGTCATCTGATCGGTTTGGTCTAGCGTCCCTGTCGAGGGGCCCGTGCGGACGCGTCCGCACGGGCCCCTCGACCTTTTCCCGCGCGTCCGAGCCCGTCCGGGCCCGGGCGGGCTCAGCCGGGACAGCCGAGGGGGCCGCCGCCATGACCGACCAGGACTTCACNCCCGGGCTGACCCCCGGTCACCTGGGCGCACCGCCGACCGAGCCGGAGGGCCGCCCGCCCGGCCAGGGCCCCGCGCACGAGCCGCCGGACCCGGCGAAGCTCCGTACCGGGCTGGCCTGCGGGCTGACGGCGCTCGCCCTGGTGGCGGTGTTCGGCGGCATCGGCCTGGCCGGCTACTCCTGGTGGCAGGGCCAGCACGCGCCGCCCGCCGCCGACTACGCGGGCGGCGGGACGGACCTGGTCGAGGTCTCGGTGCCGGACGGCGCGGGCCTGAGCCAGATCGCCGGCTCGCTGGTGCGCAAGGGGGTGGTGGCCAGCTCCCGGGCCTTCACCGGCGCCGCGGCCGGCAACACGGCGGCCGGGCGGATCCAGCCCGGTACCTACACCCTGCGCCTGAAGATGTCCGCCGCCTCGGCGCTGGCCGTCCTGGTCGACCCGGCCAACGCCAACGGCCTGACCGTTCCGGAGGGCTGGCGCGGCAGCCAGGTGTACGCGGCGATCGACGACCGGCTGAAGCTGCCGAAGGGCACCGCCCAGCAGACCGCGAAGGACCAGGCGGGCGAGCTGGGCCTGCCCGAGTTCACCAAGGGCAGCCCCGAGGGGTACCTCTTCCCCGCCACCTACAGCGTGACCGGCGACACCACCGTGATCGACCTGCTCAAGGAGATGGTCGAGCAGGCCGGCAAGGACTTCGCCGGCGACGACATCGAGACCGTCGCCACCAACCTCGGCCAGACGCCGTACGGCGTGCTGACGGTGGCCAGCCTCGTCCAGGGCGAGGCCGACAACTCCGAGGACATGGCCCGGGTCGCCAGGGTGATCTACAACCGGCTGGCCCAGAAGATGCCGCTCCAGCTGGACTCGACCATCAACTACGCGCTCGGCCGCAGCACCCTGACCACCACCGTGACGGACACCAGGCTCGACTCCCCGTACAACACCTATCTGCACCCGGGTCTGCCGCCGACGCCGATCTCCAACCCCGGCCGGCAGGCGCTGCGGGCGGCCATGGAGCCCGCCCCGGGGGACTGGCTCTACTTCGTCACGGTCAAGCCCGGCGACACCCGCTTCACCGACAGCCTGGAGCAACACGGGCGCAACGTAGCGGAGTTCAACGCACTCCGGGCAGCGCAGGGCGGCGCCTCGCCGACCGCTGCGGCGACCGCCGGGAAGCGCTGACCGGGCCGCCACCCCGCCGATCGGTCGCCTGCGGTACGGTAACGTCTCCCTTCAGGCGTTGCGGCTAGCACGCCGGTTCGAGTATTTGCCGGGACGCCGTCCCGGACGGCCGATCGGATCCGTCGGTCGTCTCCGTCGGNATAAGGGGATCAATGACTGATCTGGGGCGGGGCTACGGCTCCCAGGGCTCTGAACCGTGGCGCCCGGGTGACCCGGCGTACGGTGCCCAGCAGCAGCCGGTCCCCCCTCAGCAGGATGGCGGCTGGCAGCAGCAGCCGGACGCGTACGGTCAGCAGGGCTACCCGCAGCAGGGCCAGCCGCAGGCCGGTTACCCGCAGCAGGGCCAGCAGCAGTACGGCCAGCAGGGGTACCCGCAGTACAACACCCCGCAGCAGCCGCAGGCCCAGCAGCCCCAGCAGCCTCTGGAGCAGCAGTACGGTCAGGGCCAGCAGCCCGGCGGGTACGGCCAGGGCGGGCAGCAGCCGCAGTACGGCCAGCAGGGCTACCCGCAGCAGTACGGTCAGGGCCAGCAGCAGCCGCAGTACGGCCAGCCGCAGCCCGGCGTCCAGCAGCCCGGCCAGATGCAGCCGGGGCAGATGCAGCCCGGCCAGATGCAGCAGGGCCAGCAGCAGTACGGACAGGCCCAGCCCCAGCCGCAGCCCCAGCGGCCCGTCCCGCAGGCCAGGCCGCAGGAGCCCCGCCGGGTTCCTGAGCCGGTACCGGCCGGGCCGGGGCCGGACGGCATCGACTGGGAGGCCGAGGCCGCCGCACTGGAGGCGGCGTCCGCCGCTCCCGCCGAGGCCGCGCCCGCCCAGGACGAGTGGGACGGCTACGAGGACGAGGCCTACGAGCAGGGCCACGCGGAGGACGGCGAGGCCGGCTTCCTCGGNGAGGAGGACGAATCCCGCGAGGGCCAGCGCAAGCGCAAGGAGAAGGGCAAGAAGTCCGGCCGCCGCAACGGCGGCGCCTGCCTGCTGGTCGCGCTGGTGATGCTCGGCGGCGTCGCCGGTGGCGGCTACTGGGGTTACGGCTTCTACCAGAGCCACTTCGGGCCGCCGCCGGACTACAAGGGCGAGGGCACCGGCACGGTCAACGTGGAGATCAAGTCCGGCTCGCTCGGCCAGATGGGCCTCGCCCTCAAGACGGCGGGTGTGGTGAAGAGCGTCGACGCCTTCACCGCCGCGACCGACAAGGACCCGGTCAAGGCCAAGGGCATCCAGCCGGGCTTCTACACGCTGCACCGGGAGATGTCCGCCGAGGCGGCCATGAAGATCCTGGTGGACTCGGCCGGCGGCGACACGCTGATCCTCCAGGAGGGCCTCAGCGCCGCCGAGATCTACGCCAAGATCGACGACAAGCTGAAGCAGCCGAAGGGCACCACGGCCGGCGTCGCCAAGGCCCAGATCGCCGATCTCGGCCTGCCCGCGTACGCCAACGGCAACCCCGAGGGCTTCCTCTGGCCGGCCCGCTACGCGGTCGGCGAGGGCATGAAGCCGGTCGACCTGCTCAAGCAGATGGTCGCGAAGGCCGGCGAGGAGTACCAGGGCCTCAACCTGGACGCGGCGGCCCAGAAGATCGGCCTCAAGAACGCGTACGAGGTCGTCATCGAGGCGAGCATCCTCCAGAAGGAGGGCAACAACTCGGCGGACTTCGCCAAGATGGCCCGCACCATCCAGAACCGGCTGGCCGACCAGGCCCAGACCCAGCACCGGCTCGGGATGGACACCACGCTGCAGTACTCGCTCGGCCGCAAGAACCTGACCACCAAGGACATGGACGACGCGTCGAACAAGTACAACACCTACCTGAACGCGGGCCTGCCGCCGACGCCGATCGCCAACCCCGGCGAGGACGCGATCAGGGCGGTGCTCAACCCGGCGGACGGCAAGTGGCTGTTCTTCATCGCGATGTCGCCGACCGAGACCCTGTTCGCGGACACCTATGCCGAGCACCTGGTCAACGTGCAGAAGTACTGCACCGACGCCGGCCAGGGCTTCGACAAGACCCGCGGGCACTGCACCACCAAGTAGCACCACCCCGTCGGGCACAGCAGAGACAGCACAGACAGCAGAGACAGCAGGACGAAGGACCGTGACGACCAAGCACAGGGCCGCCGTACTCGGCTCGCCGATCGCGCACTCGCTCTCACCCGCGCTGCACCGGGCCGCCTTCGCGGCGCTCGGCCTGGAGCGGTGGAGCTACGGACGCTTCGAGGTGGACGAGGCCGGGCTGCCCGGCTTCGTCGCCGGGCTGGACGAGGCCGAGTGGGCGGGGCTCTCGCTCACCATGCCGTTGAAGCGGGCGATCATCCCGCTGCTCGACGAGGTGAGCGACACCGCCCGGTCGGTGGACGCNGTCAACACGGTGGTGTTCACGGCCGACGGGCGCCGGACGGGTGACAACACCGACATCCCCGGGCTGGTCAACGCCCTGCGCGAGCGCGGGGTGGAGAGCGTCCCGGCCGCCGCCGTGCTCGGCGCCGGTGCCACCGCCTCGTCCGCGCTCGCCGCGCTCGCCCAGATCTGCACGGGCGAGGTGACGGTCTACGTCCGCAGCCCCGAGCGGGCCCGCGAGATGGCGGAGCTCGGCGAGCGGCTGGGCCTGGCGCTGCGTACCGAGGACTGGGAGCGCGGCGCCGAGGCGCTGGCGCGTCCGCTGACCATCTCCACCACGCCGGCCGGCGCCACCGACGGCTTCGTCGCCGGGCTGCCCGCCGTCCCCGGCGCNCTGTTCGACGTGCTGTACCACCCGTGGCCGACCGCGCTGGTCACGGCCTGCGCGGAGCGCGGCGCGACCGTGCTGGGCGGGCTGGACCTGCTGGTGCACCAGGCCGTCCTGCAGTGCGAGCGGTTCACCGGCGTCCCGGCGGGCCCGCTGGCGGCGATGCGCGCGGCCGGCGAGGCCGCCCTCGCGGACGGCTGAGCGGGGGAGTCCGCCCGCCGGGCCGCGGGCCCGCCCGGTCACCGTGGCGGCTGTCCGTAACGCGGACCGTGCGCCCGGTGGCCGTCCGGGCATGAAAGGATTCGGCAGAGAGCGCGGGCCCGTCCACCTGGGGCCCGCGGTACCAAAGCCCGGTCGGCCCGCGTGGTGAACGTTGCGGCCGGTCCGCTGACGAAGGAGCTCCGTTGGGTACGTTGCGCTGGCTGACGGCAGGGGAGTCGCACGGTCCCGCACTCGTCGCGACGCTGGAGGGCCTGCCGGCCGGCGTGCCGGTGACCACCGCGATGGTGGCGGATGCGCTGGCGCGCCGCCGGCTCGGCTACGGCCGCGGTGCCCGGATGAAGTTCGAGCAGGACGAGGTGACCTTCCTCGGTGGCGTGCGGCACGGCCTGACGATGGGCAGCCCGGTGGCCGTCATGGTCGGCAACACCGAGTGGCCGAAGTGGGAGCAGGTCATGTCGGCCGACCCGGTCGACCCCGAGATCCTGGCGGGCCTGGGCCGCAACGAGGCGCTGACGCGCCCCCGGCCCGGCCACGCCGACCTGGCGGGCATGCAGAAGTACTCGATCGACGAGGCCCGGCCGATCCTGGAGCGCGCGAGCGCCCGCGAGACGGCCGCCCGGGTGGCGCTGGGCGCGGTCGCCCGCTCGTACCTGAAGGAGACCTGCGGGATCGAGCTGGTCTCGCACGTGGTCGAGCTCGCCGCCGCCAAGGCCCCGGCCGGCGTGCTGCCGGTGCCCTCCGACGAGGCGCGCCTCGACGAGGACCCGGTGCGCTGCCTGGACGCCGACGCGTCGAAGCGGATGGTCGCGGAGATCGACCAGGCGCACAAGGACGGCGACACGCTCGGCGGCGTCGTCGAGGTGCTCGCCTACGGCCTGCCGCCGGGCCTCGGCTCGCACGTGCACTGGGACCGCCGCCTGGACGCCCGGCTCGCCGCCGCGCTGATGGGCATCCAGGCGATCAAGGGCGTCGAGGTCGGCGACGGCTTCGACCTCGCGCTGCGCTTCGGCCA
>FJVZ01000748.1_pt1 | contig 15273 bp, 12 predicted proteins | sample 1011841 | NCBI WGS metagenome assembly FJVZ01 (sample SAMEA3912450, study PRJEB9761) | metagenome | biome: forest; material: soil | place: USA | collected 2011-06-22 | depth 0.1 m
GTCCGGCTGCACCTCGGCGTGGACGGCATCTCGCTGCCGCTGATCGTGCTGACCTCGCTGCTCACCCTGCTCTGCGCGCTGTACTCCGCCAAGCGCCTGCCGGGCGGGCCCGGCGTGCCCTCGGTGCGGGCGTTCGTCGGGCTGTTCCTGCTGCTCGANGTCGGCATGCTCGCCACCTTCGCGGCGCTGGACCTGATCCTCTTCTTCCTGGCCTTCGAGATCGTGCTGATCCCGATGTACTTCCTGATCGCCCGCTGGGGCAGCGGGCAGAAGGTGCCGGCCGCCAACCGCTTCATCCTGTACACGCTGCTCGGCTCGGCCGTGATGCTGCTCGGCTTCCTGCTGGTCGGCACCAAGGCCGGCACCTTCGACATGCAGGCGCTGGCCGCCGCCCACGGCAGCGGCCTCAGCCACACCACCCAGGTGACCGCCGCCCTCGCGATCATGATCGGGCTGGCCGTCAAGGCGCCCGCCTGGCCGCTGCACAGCTGGCTCCCGGACGCGCACACGGCCGCCCCCACCGTCGGCTCGGTGCTGCTCGCCGGCGTGCTGCTGAAGATGGGTACGTACGGCCTCGTCCGGGTCCTGCTCCCGGTCGTCCCCGACGGCGCGACGACGCTCGCGCCCTATCTCGGGGCGTTCGCCGCCGTCGGCATCGTCTACGGCTCGCTGGCCTGCCTGGCGCTGGCCCGGCCCGGCGCCAAGGGCGACCTCAAGCGCCTGATCGCGTACTCCTCCGTCGGCCACATGGGCTTCGTGCTGCTGGGCATCGCCTCCCTCACCCCGGTGGGCGTCAACGGCGCGCTGTTCGCCAACATCGGCCACGGCCTGATCACCGGCCTGCTCTTCTTCGTCGTCGGCGCCCTCAAGGACCGGTACGGCACCGCGGACCTCGACACCCTCTCCGGCGCCACCGGGGCAGCCCTGTACGGGCGGGCACCACGCCTCGGCGCGCTGCTCGCCTTCGCCGCCGTCGCCAGCCTCGGCCTGCCCGGCCTGGCCGGCTTCTGGGGCGAGCTGCTCGCGATGTTCGGCGCCTTCGACCCGGCCGCCGGGCTCTCCCGGCCCGCGTTCGTCACGTACATGGTGCTGGCCGGCCTCGGCACCCTCCTCACCGCCGCGTACCTGCTGATCGTGGTCAGGCGCGTGTGTATGGGCGACCCGAAGCAGCCCGCCGCCGTCGCCGGCATCGCGGACCTGCGCCCGTACGAGGCCGTCAGCTGGACGCCGCTCGCCGCACTCACCCTGCTCGCCGGTCTGTGGCCCGCCCTTCTGCTCGGTCTCTCCGACCCCGCCGTCCAGCACCTCCTCGGAGGTGGCTGACCATGCCCGGCACCCAGCTCAGCCTGCCGCTCAGCGACCAGCTCAGCACTCACCTCACGGGGCAGCCCACTGTGACCTCCCTCGCCGTAGCCAACCCGGGCGGCCTCATCCAGTCCGTCGACTGGGTGGCCGTCGCGCCGCCGCTGATCGCCGGCCTGGCCGCCCTCGCGGTGCTGCTCGCCGACCTCTTCCTGCCCGAGCGCCGCAAGAAGCTGCTCGGCTGGTTCTCCGTCGCCGGACTCGCCCTCGCGCTCGTCGCCCTCCTCCCGCTCACCGGTGGATCACCCCGTGCCACCTTCTGCGTGCAGAACGTAACAGTCGCCACCGACAACGCCGGCTGCAGCTACGTCGCCGACCACTTCGCCCTGGTCTTCCAGCTGCTCGCGCTCGGCGGCGCACTGCTCGCCGCGCTGCTCTCGGTCCACACCGTGGACGAAGAGAAGCTGCCCGGCGGCGAGTACTGGTTCCTGCTGCTCAGCAGCGCCACCGGCGCCGCCCTGCTGCCCGCCTCGCGCGACCTGGCGACGCTGGTGATCGCGCTGGAGGTCGCCTCGCTGCCCGCGTTCGCGCTGGTCGCCCTGCGCCGCGACGGCCGGGGCGCCGAGGCCGCGCTGAAGTTCTTCCTCTCCTCCGTCACCGCGACCGCCGTGATGCTGCTCGGCGTGAGCTTCGTCTACGCCGCCACCGGCAGCCTGCACCTGGGCGTGATCGCCGACGGCCTGACCCACACGCCCGGCCAGCTGAAGCCGCTCGCCGAGGCCGGCGCCGCGCTCGTCCTGGTCGGCTTCGCGTTCAAGGTCGCCGCCGTCCCGTTCCACTTCTGGGTGCCCGACACCTACCTCGGCGCCCCGCTGCCGGTGGCCGGCTACCTCTCGGTGGTCGGAAAGGCCGCCGGCCTGTCCGGGCTGGCCCTGGTCACCAGCATCGGCTTCCGCCCGTACGGCCACACCTGGGGCCCGGTGCTGGCCGTGCTGGCCGCCGCGACCATGACCGTCGGCAACGTGGCGGCCCTGCGCCAGCGCTCCGACACCGCGCACAGCGCCGTCCGCCTGCTGGCCTGGTCCTCGATCGGCCAGGCCGGCTACCTGCTCGTCCCGATCGCCGCCGCCGGGTACGCCGGGACGGGCGCGCCGATCGGCGCCACCGCCGCGTACGGCCTGATCTACGGCGTGGTGAACCTCGGCGCGTTCGCCGTGGTCGCGGTCGTCGGCCGCTCGGCCGGCACCCGGCTGGACGACTTCCGCGGCCTGTTCGCGCGCCGTCGCTGGACGGCCCTCGCGCTCGCCTTCTTCCTGCTCTGCCTGGCCGGGCTGCCGCCGGGCGTGATCGGCCTGTTCGGCAAGGTCGTGGTCTTCCGCGCCGCCGTCGACGCCGGCCTCGGCTGGCTGGCCGTGGTGATGGCCGTCAACGTGGTCGTCGCGCTCTTCTACTACCTCGTCTGGACGGCGAAGCTGTTCGCCCCGGCCGAGGCGGCCGAGGGCCGGGAGGCGCCCGCCCGCCGCCTGCCCGCCCCGCTGGCGGCCACCCTGGCCCTCACCGCCTCCGTCGCGGTGGTCCTCTCCGTCGCCCCCCAGCTGGTGCTCCAGGTCGTCGGCGGCAGCCTCTTCTGACCCGGCCGCCGGGCCGGCCGCCCGGGGCCCGTGGGGCGGCCGCGAACGCACAAGGGAACAAGGCCCCCGCATCCGTCCGTTGAGCGGGCACAGGGCCGACACAGAGAAGGCTTCCCACCGCACCACCTGGAGGGCCTGCCGTGCACAGCCGGCACAACGGACTGAGGACCGCCGTACTGCTCGGCGGCCTCTCGGCGCTGATCCTGCTGATCGGCAGCTTCTTCGGCCGTACGGGCTTCGTCCTGGCCCTGCTGGTCGCCCTCGGCACCAACGCCTACGCGTACTGGAACAGTGACAAGCTCGCCCTGCGCGCCATGCGGGCCCGCCCGGTGAGCGAGATCGAGGCGCCCCGGCTGTACCGCATCGTCCGCGAGCTCTCCACCTCCGCCCGCCAGCCGATGCCGCGCCTGTACATCTCGCCCACCCCGGCGCCGAACGCCTTCGCGACCGGCCGCAACCCCCGCAACGCCGCCGTCTGCTGCACCGACGGCATCCTGCAGCTGCTGGACGAGCGCGAGCTGCGCGGGGTGCTGGGGCACGAGCTCAGCCACGTCTACAACCGCGACATCCTGATCTCCTCGGTGGCCGGCGCGCTCGCCTCGGTGGTGATGTTCCTGGTGCACTTCGCCTGGCTGGTGCCGTTCGGCCGCAGTGACGACGACGACGGGCCCGGCCTGTTCGGCATGCTGGCCATCATGATCCTCGGCCCGCTCGCGGCCGGGCTGATCCAGCTGGCCGTCAGCCGCTCCCGGGAGTACCAGGCGGACGCCGACGGCGCCCGCATCACGGGTGACCCGCTCGCCCTGGCCAGCGCCCTGCGCAAGCTCGACATCGGCACCAAGCAGCTCCCGCTGCCGCCCGAGCCGCAGCTCCAGACCGCCAGCCACATGATGATCGCCAGCCCGTTCCGCCCCGGCGAGGCGGGCGCCCGGCTGTTCTCCACCCACCCGCCGATGGCCGAGCGGATCGCCCGCCTGGAGCGGATGGCCGGCCACCGCCGCTAGCGGCCGGCCGCGCGCCCCAGGGCTCCGCACAGCGGAGCGCCGGCCACCGCGCGCGCCGTCCTGCTCGCGTCACGGTGACCGGCGCTCCGGCCCTGCGGGCCGGTCAGACCAGGTCCTCCTGCTGGTAGACGCAGAGCGCCCAGATCACGAAGACGTCCAGCGCGATGACCACCAGGGACCACAGCGGGTAGTACGGCAGCGCGAGGAAGCTCTCCATGCAGCTCAGCGAGGCCACGAAGATACCGACGAAGCGGGCCCACTGGGCGCCCTTGAGCAGGAAGAAGCCGGTGACGGCGACGAGTACGCCGATGACGATGTGTATCCAGCCCCACGAGGTGAGGTTGAACTGGAACACGTAGTTCGGCGTCGACACGAAGACGTCGTCCTTGGCGACCGCCATGATGCCGCGGAACACGTCCAGCAGGCCGTTCAGCATCATCAGGATGGCCGCGAAGAGCACCATGCCGGTGACCCAGCCGCTGTTCGACGTGGAGCGGGGCGTGGCGGGTCCGGCCCGCCAGGGCTGCTGCTCGGGCGTCGGCGTTGTGTTGCTCATGTGGCTCCTCCGGGCGTACGTGTGCGCAGGTGGGATCTCGACCGTCCGTCGCCCTGGGGCCGGCCGCAACCGGCGGGCGCCTGTTCGGGTGAACGGCCCGGCCCGGGGCGGGCGAGCCGCCCTCCCGTACCGGTCGTCACTGGTAGTGGTTGACCGACTACCCGGTCGCCGGGCCGGGGCATCCCGGCAGGGTCCGGACCACTGGCCCGAGAGGTGTGCTGCGGTGACCCTTATGCCGAGGACCGAGGTCGCACGGCGAGCACCGCTGAGGCCGCGCCGCCCGCGTCGTGGCCGCGCGGGCCGGGCCGGCCGCGGGCGGATGCTGGTGTCGTGGCTGACCACCACGGACCACAAGCGGATCGGCACGCTCTACATGACGACCGCGTTCGCCTTCTTCCTGTTCGGCGGGGTGATGGCGATGCTGATGCGGGCCGAGCTGGCCCGGCCGGGCCTCCAGCTGATGTCGAACGAGCAGTTCAACCAGCTGTTCACGATGCACGGCACGATCATGCTGCTGATGTTCGCGACCCCGCTGTTCGCGGGCTTCGCGAACTGGATCATGCCGCTCCAGATCGGGGCCCCCGACGTCGCGTTCCCCCGGCTGAACATGCTCGCCTACTGGCTCTACCTGCTCGGCTCGCTGATCGCCGTCAGCGGCTTCCTGACCCCGGACGGCGCGGCCGACTTCGGCTGGTTCGCCTACGCGCCGCTGAACAGCGCGATCCGCTCCCCGGGCATCGGCGGCGATCTGTGGATCATGGGCCTNACGCTCTCCGGCTTCGGCACGATCATGGGCTCGGTCAACTTCATCACCACGATCATCTGCTTCCGGGCGCCCGGGCTGACGCTGTTCCGGATGCCGATCTTCGTCTGGAACATCCTGCTCACCAGCGTCCTGGTGCTGTTCGCCTTCCCGGTGCTGGCCGCCGCGCTGCTCGCGCTGGAGGCGGACCGCAAGTTCGGCGCGCACGTCTTCGACGCGGCGAACGGCGGGGCGATGCTCTGGCAGCACCTCTTCTGGTTCTTCGGCCACCCCGAGGTCTACATCATCGCGCTGCCGTTCTTCGGCATCGTCACCGAGATCATCCCGGTCTTCAGCCGCAAGCCGATCTTCGGCTACAGCGGCCTGATCGCGGCCACGGTGGCGATCACCGGCCTGTCGATCACCGTCTGGGCGCACCACATGTTCGTCACCGGCCAGGTGCTGCTGCCGTTCTTCTCGATCATGACGCTGCTCATCGCGGTGCCGACGGGCGTGAAGTTCTTCAACTGGATCGGCACCATGTGGCAGGGCTCGCTCAGCTTCGAGACGCCGATGCTCTGGACGGTCGGCTTCCTGGTGACCTTCCTCTTCGGNGGNCTGACGGGCGTTCTGCTGGCCTCCCCGCCGATCGACTTCCACGTCTCGGACTCGTACTTCGTCGTCGCCCACTTCCACTACGTGGTCTTCGGCACCGTCGTCTTCGCGATGTTCGCCGGCTTCCACTTCTGGTGGCCGAAGATGACCGGCAAGATGCTCGACGAGCGCCTTGGCAAGATCACCTTCTGGACGCTGTTCATCGGCTTCCACGCCACCTTCCTGGTCCAGCACTGGCTCGGCGCCGAGGGCATGCCCCGCCGCTACGCCGACTACCTGGCCTCGGACGGCTTCACCACCCTGAACACCGTCTCGACCATCGGCTCCTTCCTGCTCGGNCTNTCNANCCTGCCGTTCCTCTACAACGTCTGGAAGACCGCCAAGTACGGCGAGAAGATCGAGGTGGACGACCCGTGGGGCTACGGCCGCTCGCTGGAGTGGGCGACCTCCTGCCCGCCGCCGCGGCACAACTTCCTCACGCTGCCGCGTATCCGCTCGGAATCCCCGGCGTTCGACCTGCACCACCCGGAGATCGCCGCGCTGGACTACCTGGAGGCTCACGGTGAGCCCGCCAAGCACTTCGCCGGCGTGACGCCCGCGAAGTACGACAACCCGCAGCTCACCAAGGGCAAGAAGGAGGGCGACGCCTGATGAAGGAACAGGGCAAGATCTTCCTCGGCTTCGCGGCGTTCATCCTCGCGATGGCCATCACCTACGGCCTCTGGTCGAAGGAGCCGGCCGGCACCACCGCGCTGTTCCTGTCGTTCGGCCTGTGCGCCTTCATCGGGTACTACCTCGCCTTCACCGCCCGCCGGGTGGACAGCGGCGCGGGTGACAACCCCGAGGCCGAGGTCGCGGACGACGCCGGTGACGTGGGCTTCTTCGCCCCGCACAGCTGGCAGCCGCTCTCGCTGGCGATCGGCGGTGCGCTCACCTTCCTCGGTGTGGTGTTCGGCTGGTGGCTGCTCTTCTGGTCGATCCCGATCATCCTGATCGGCCTGTACGGCTGGGTCTTCGAGTTCTACCGGGGCGAGGACCAGAACCAGTAGGTCTCCCCGCCCCCTCACCGGGGCAGTGCACTGCACAGGGCCGGGCATCCCGCAAGGGGCGCCCGGCCCTGTTGCGTCCGCCGGGTGGCCGCCTCACCCGCCCGGCTCAGCGCGGGGTCCCTCGAATGTCGCTACCCGTACGGCCGTTCCTACGATCTGATCAATCGTGCGACCCCTCGGAGGCGGGCATGACCGGCAGGCGTGGAACCTCAGGCATAGGCATAGGCAGTGGCATAGGCGGTATCTCCCTCGCACTCGCGTGCATAGCCCCGCTGGCCGCCTGCTCCTCGGGCGGCAGTACCGGACAGGCCGTCGTGGAGCCCCCGCGAACGGTGGACGCGGCCCCACTGGTCCACATATCGGCGACGGGCCAGGTGGACCCCTCCAAGCCCTTCACCGTCACCGCCGAGCCGGGCAGCCGGCTCACCGACGTCACCGTCAGCGGCCCGGACGGNCGGCTGGTCGCCGGGCAGCTCTCGCAGGACCAGCGCAGCTGGCAGAGCACCGGCCACCTCAAGGCCGCCACCAGCTACGCCGTCCGGATCGCCGCCGACGACGGCAACGGCGGCCGGGGCGAGACCACCTCCTCCTTCAGCACCGTCGCGGCGCAGCGCCTGCTCACCGCCAAGCTCGGCCCCGACTCCTCGGGCAGCGGCGTCTACGGGGTGGGCCAGCCGCTCACCGTGCAGCTCTCCGAGCCGGTCAAGGACCCGGCGGCCCGCCAGGAGGTCGAGAAGGCCCTCACGGTGGTCTCCCAGCCCGCCGTGATCGGCGCCTGGTACTGGGTGGACGACAGCAACCTGCACTTCCGCCCCAAGGACTACTGGCCCGCGAACGCGAAGGTCGCGGTGAGCTTCGACGGCGAGGGCAGCCGGATCTCCGACGGCCTGTACGGCGGACAGCGCGCCACGATGAACCTGAAGACCGGCGACCGGGTCGAGAGCATCGTGGACGCGGGCACGCACGAGCTGACGCTGACCCGCAACGGCCAGACCGTGCGGACGATACCGGTCACCACCGGCAAGCCCGGCTTCTCCACCCGCAACGGCATCAAGGTGGTGCTCGGCCAGGAGCGCGAGGTCCGGATGAGCGGGGAGTCGATCGGGATAGCCGCGGGCAGCTCCGAGTCCTACGACCTCCAGGTGCAGTGGGCCACCCGGGTGACCTGGAGCGGTGAGTACGTCCACGCCGCGCCCTGGTCGGTGGCCTCGCAGGGGGTCGACAACGTCAGCCACGGCTGTACCGGGATGAGCACCGAGAACGCCAAGTGGTTCTACGAGCAGACCCGGATCGGCGACCTCGTCCAGGTGGTCAACAGCAAGGGCGCGGGGATGGAGCCGTTCGGCAACGGCTTCGGGGACTGGAACGTCGGCTGGGACGACTGGCTGAAGCACAGCGCCACCGGACAGCCCGTCAGCACCGCCGACCCGGCCGGCCCGGCCGGCGCCACCTCCGTCATCCTCCCGCAGCTCTGACCCCGGCCGGCCGTCAGGCCCCGTACGCGAGNCCCAGCGCCGTCTCCACGGCGGCCAGCGCGTCCGCCCGGGGCACGCCGAGGCGCCGGGCCCGGTCGGCGTACTCGGCGGCGGCCGCGGCCGTCAGCCGGTGGGCGGTGTCACCCGGCGCGGCGACCAGGGTGCCGCGCCGGCCGTGCGTCTCGACCACGCCGTCGGCCTCCAGCTCGCGGTAGGCCCGGGCGACGGTGTTCGCCGCCAGGCCCAGCTCCTCGGCCAGCGCCCGGACGGTGGGCAGCCGCAGGCCGGTGGGGAGCTCGCCGCTGCGGGCCCGCTCGGCGATCTGNGAGCGGATCTGCTCGTACGGGGGAGTGGCCGAGTCGTGGTCGACGGACAGCTGCAACGGGGGCTCCTGACGGGTTGCGGGCGGCTGCGGAAAAGCCCGAGGGCCGCCGACCAGAAGAAGTTCTGGTCAGCGGCCCTCGGGTGCGACGCGGGGTGCGTACGGGATCAGTGGTGGCCGTGGCCGCTGGTGATCTCGTGGTGCTCCTCGGCCGTCGGCTTGGCGATCTGGCTGGTCTCGCCGAAGTAGCTCTTGGAGAGCTTGGCGCGGGTGCGCTCCACGATGCCGGTCTTGGCGGCGACACCGTTCTCGTCGACCTCGGCGGGCAGCTCCAGCGGCTGCGGCTGCTCGTGGGCGGTGAGGGTGTGCAGCTTGTCCTGCGGGAGCTGCGCGTGCACCTCGACGAACTCGCCGTGCGGCAGGCGCTTGATGACGCCGGTCTCGCGGCCGTGCAGGATCTTGTCCTTGTCACGGCGCTGGAGGCCGAGGCACCAGCGCTTGGTGATCCAGAAGGTCAGCACGGGGACGACGAAGAAGCCGACCCGGACGAAGTACGTGATGTCGTTGATCGACAGGTGCAGGTGGGTCGCGAACAGGTCGTTGCCACCACCGACCAGCAGCACCAGGTACAGGCTGATCCAGGCCGCGCCGAGACCGGTGCGGACCGGGGCGTTGCGCGGGCGGTCCAGGATGTGGTGCTCGCGCTTGTCGCCGGTGATCCAGCTCTCGATGAACGGGTAGACCGCGATGGCGGCCAGCACCATCGGGAAGATCGCCAGCGGGACCATCACACCCAGGTTCAGGGTGTGGCCCCAGGCCCGGATCTCCCAGCCCGGCATGATGCGGATCAGGCCCTCGGAGAAGCCCATGTACCAGTCCGGCTGGGCGTCCGTGGACACCTGGTCGGGGCGGTACGGGCCGTACGCCCAGATCGGGTTGATCGTGGCGATCGCCGACATGGCCGAGATGATGCCGAACACCAGGAAGAAGAAGCCACCGGCCTTGGCCATGTAGACCGGCATCAGCGGCATGCCGACGACGTTCTTCTCGGTCTTGCCGGGCCCGGCCCACTGGGTGTGCTTGTGGTAGAAGACCAGGATCAGGTGCGCCACCAGCAGGCCCAGCATGATGCCCGGGATGAGCAGCACGTGGATGGTGAAGAACCGCGGCACGATGTCGACGCCGGGGAACTGGCCCCCGAACAGGAACATCTGGATGTACGTGCCGACCAGCGGGACGGCGAGGATCGCGCCTTCCATGAAGCGGATACCGGTGCCGGACAGCAGGTCGTCGGGGAGCGAGTAGCCGAAGAACCCGTCGAACATGCCGAGCACCAGCAGCAGGAAGCCGAAGACCCAGTTGACCTCACGGGGCTTGCGGAACGCGCCGGTGAAGAACACGCGCATCATGTGCACGAGCATCGCGGCGACGAACACCAGGGCGGCCCAGTGGTGGATCTGACGGATCAGCAGGCCGCCGCGGACCTCGAAGCTGATGTCGATCGTGGAGGCGTAGGCCTCCGACATCCGGATGCCGTTCAGCGGGGCGTAGGAGCCGTGGTAGACGACCTCGCCCATGCTGGGCTTGAAGAAGAGCGTCAGGTAGACGCCCGTCAGGATGATGATGATGAAGGTGTAGAGGCAGATCTCGCCGAGCATGAAGGACCAGTGGTCCGGGAAGATCTTGCGCAGGTTGGCCTTGGCCAGGGAGTAGATCCCCAGCCGGCCGTCCGCCCAGTCCGCCGCCGCCTCCGCCTTGTTGGCGGGCTTGGCACGGGTGCTGGCCGGCTTGGAGGCGCCAGTGGTGGCGCTGCTCGCGGAACTCATGCGGAGCGCTCCCAGAAGCTCGGGCCGACGGGTTCCGGGAAGTCGCCGGTGGCGACGAGGAAGCCCTCTTCGTTGGTGGTGATCTTCAGCTGCGGCAGCGGGTGACCGGCCGGGCCGAAGATCACGCGGGCGCCGTCCGCCAGGTCGAAGGTCGACTGGTGGCAGGGGCANAGTGCGTGGTGCGTCTGCTGCTCGTACAGGCTGATCGGGCAGCCGACGTGGGTGCAGATCTTGGAGTAGGCCAGGATGCCCTCGAAGCCGAGCTCGCGGGACTCCGAGTCCTTGATGTCCTCCGGGGCGATCCGGACGAGCATCAGCGCGTCCTTGGCGATCTGCACCTGGAAGTCCTCCGCGTCCTCCTCCAGGCCCTCGGGCTTGGCGAAGGTGAGCGAGCCGACCGCGATGTCCTCGGCCTTCATCGGCTTGTTGGTGTTCATGTTGATCAGCGCCAGGGGCTTGGCCTCGGTGGCCTCGTCCCAGCCGGTGTGCTGGAGCTTGTCCTCGGGCAGCGGGCCGAGGTCGCGCAGCAGCACGACGCCCGACAGCGGTACGAGCGCCATCGAGCCGATCAGGGTGTTGCGGATCATCTTGCGACGGCCGAAGCCCGACTCGGCCGCGCCGGTCCTGAACTGCTCGATGACGTCCGCGCGGACCTCGTCGTCAGCCTCGATCGCGTGGCGCTCGGCGGGGATCTCGTGGTCCGACATCAGGGTGCGGGCCCAGTGGACCGCGCCCGCGCCGATGCAGAACAGCGCCACACCGAGGGTCAGGCCGAGCGCGAAGTTCAGCGCGCTGACCTTGCCCAGCGGGAAGATGTAGACGAGCTTGTCGGGGTCGATCGCCACGTACGAGGCGATGAAGCCGACGGTGGCGAGCATCGACACGACGAACATCAGGGAGACCTGGCGCTCGGCGCGCTTGGCGGCCCGCTCGTCGATGTCGGTGCGACGCGGTTCGTGGGCCGGCAGGCCCGGGTCGGCGAACGGGTCGCCGTGGGTGGCTACCGCGTTGTGCCCTTCGGAGCCGTGCGACTCCGGAAGCTTGTCTTCTGACATGTCGTGGCTCATGACTTCCGGGCCTTGGTGGTGTGGGCGGCGACCCAGATCGCGATCGCGATGAGAGAGCCGAGACCGAAGATCCAGCCGAACAGGCCCTCGGTCACCGGACCGAGGCTGCCCAGGGCGAGACCGCCGGGGTTGGGCTCATCGTTGGCGTGGCGGACGAAGGCCACGATCTGGCGCTTCTGCTCCTCGGGCATGGTGGTGTCCGGGAACGACGGCATGTTCTGCGGGCCGGTCTGCATGGCCTCGTAGATGTGCTTGGCGTCCACGCCCTCCAGCGAGGGGGCGTACTTGCCCTGGGTCAGGGCACCGCCCTTGCCCGCGAAGTTGTGGCACTGGGCGCAGTTGGTGCGGAACAGCTCGCCGCCCGCGGCCACGTCGTCCGGGTTGGTCGACTTGTACTGCGACTCCAGGGGCGCCACCGGGCCGGGGCCGAGCGATGCCACGAAGGCCGCGAGCTGGTCGATCTCGGGCTGGGTGTAGATGTTCTTCTTCTTCGGCACCTGGGCGCCGGGCTGCTGCGCGGGCATGCGGCCGGTGCCGACCTGGAAGTCGACCGCGGCGGAGCCGACGCCGACCAGGCTCGGGCCGTCAGAGCTGCCCTGACCGTCGAGGCCGTGGCACGAGGAGCAGCCCACGGCGAAGAGCTTCTTGCCCTCGTCGATCGCGAGCGACTGCGCGGCAGTGTCGGCCTGCGCCTGACCGGCGGGCGCGAACGCGGCGTACAGCCCCCCGGTGGCCGCCAGGGCGAGAAGTAGAACGACCAGCGCCGCCAGTGGGTGGCGCCGTCGTGCGGAGAGCTTTTTCACGGAATAACCCCGGTGTCAGGATCTGGTCGACTGGTGGGTGCGCCCGGCGGCCGTCTGGCCGGTACGGCAGGCAGCCGGTGAGGACTGCGCGCGCGGTCGGTCGGTGGGAGCGTCGTTCACCGGCAGCAGGGTCGTCTTCGGTGAGGGCGCCCTCGCGGCCGGCAGCCAGCGACCTGATCAGCTGGTTACTTGATCAGGTAGATGGTCGCGAACAGGCCGATCCACACGACGTCGACGAAGTGCCAGTAGTACGACACGACGATGGCGGCCGTGGCCTGCTCGTGCGTGAAGCGCTTGGCTGCGTACGTCCGTCCCAGGACCAGCAGGAAGGCGATCAGACCACCCGTCACGTGCATACCGTGGAAGCCGGTGGTCAGGTAGAACACCGTGCCGTACGGGTCGGAGGACAGCGACAGGCCGTCCTTCTTGACCAGCTCGGTGTACTCGAAGATCTGCCCGCCGATGAAGATCGCGCCCATCACGAAGGTGATGGTGAACCACGAGCGGAGCTTCTTCACGTCCCCGCGCTCGGCGGCGAAGACGCCGAGCTGGCAGGTCAGCGAGGAGAGCACCAGGATCGTGGTGTTGACGGAGGAGAAGGGCACGTTGAGCGCGTGCGCCTTCTCCGCCCAGAACTCCGGCCCCTTCACGGAGCGGAGAGTGAAGTACATCGCGAAGAGCGCCGCGAAGAACATCAACTCGGAACTCAGCCAGACGATCGTTCCGACGCTGACCATGTTCGGCCGGTTGACCGATCCGTGCGCGTGCCCGGTTTCTACTGCTGTTGCTGTCGCCACGACGGACATTATGTCGGTCCCTTATTCCGTCTTCACGCCGGGGGGTGTCCCTCGGAGTGTCCGGTGCGTGCGGTATGCCCCGTTGAGGGCCGACGGGGTGCCCGGCGGGTGGGTCGGCGGGGCTATGTCCGTTTTCTGACGGTTGTTCGGGCTGCCGCGGGCACTCCGGAGCGGCCTGAGCACTCCATTGCCCTGCGTGTCGCGGCGTCCGGCGGCGGGCATGTCCGCTAGCGGGTCCGCCGTACGGGTGGTCTGCGCTCGTCAGGGTGACGTCGCACCCCCCGTACGGGTGAGTGCCGGGCGCGGCGCCTTTGAAACGGTCGGGGCGGGATCACGCCGGAGGGGCTCCACNGCGGGTGATCGGGAGTAGCATCCGGAACAGGTGGACGTGGTCCGGATCACACTGAGGGAGCAGGGCCCCATGGCGCACACGACCGACGAGACGCTCACCGTCCTCGTCTACAGCGATGACCGCAACACCCGCGAGCAGGTGCGGACGGCCCTCGGCCGGCGCCCGGCCGCGGACCTTCCCGATGTCGACTACCTGGAATGCGCGACCACGCCCGCCGTGCTGCGCGCTCTGGAGAAGGGCGGCATCGACCTCTGCGTGCTGGACGGCGAGGCCGTCCCGGCCGGCGGCCTCGGCCTCGGCCGTCAGCTGAAGGACGAGATCTACGGCTGCCCGCCCGTCCTGGTGCTGATCGGCCGGCCGCAGGACTCCTGGCTCGCCGCCTGGAGCCGGGCCGACGCCGCGATCTCCCGCCCGGTCGACCCGGTGGCGCTGGCCGAGGCCGCCGCCACCCTGCTCCGGAACCGGATCGCGGGCCGGGCCCCGGTCAGCCGCTGACGCACCGGCGACGCACCGGCGACGCACCGGCGACGCACCGTACGGACCGGCCGCCCCACCGCCCGGCACCCCTCTCCTCTTCACTGCCGTCTCAGCAGTAGAGAAGAGGGGTGACGGCGGGGGCGGCCGTGCCATGCCGCTCGATAGGCTGGCTTCCTTGCCCCCGGAGCCCTTCCGGCGGCACTGACGAGAGCTGGAGACGGCCATGGTGAACGCGCACCCTGCGAACGGCGGCAACGACCCCGTGCAGGTGGTCCGCGCCTGGCCGGATCTCCTGTCCGCACTGNTGAGGGGCGAGGACCTCATCCAGGGCGACACCGCCTGGGCGATGGACCAGATCATGACCGGCGAGGCGAGCCCCGCCCAGGTGGCCGGCTTCGTGGTCGCGCTGCGGGCCAAGGGCGAGACCGTCGAGGAGATCTCCGGCATGGTGGACGCGATGTACGCGCACGCCGAGCCGCTGCACATCCCCGGCCCGGCCGTCGACATCGTCGGCACCGGCGGCGACCGCGCCAAGACCGTCAACATCTCCACCATGTCGGCGATCGTCGCGGCGGCCGCCGGAGCCAAGGTCGTCAAGCACGGCAACCGGGCCGCCTCCTCCGCGAGCGGCTCCTCGGACGTGCTGGAGAAGCTCGGCATCAGCCTGGACCTCAGCGCGCGGCGGGTAGCCGAGATCGCCGAGGAGGTCGGCCTCACCTTCTGTTTCGCGGCCAAGTTCCACCCGGCCATGCGGCACACCTCGCTCGCCCGGCGCGACCTCGGCGTGCCGACGGCCTTCAACATCCTCGGCCCGCTCACCAACCCGGCCAGGGTCACCGCGCACGCCATCGGCTGCTTCGACACCCGCCTCGCCGGGCTGATCGCCGGCGTGCTGGCCCGGCGCGGCGCCACCGCACTGGTCTTCCGCGGTGACGACGGCCTGGACGAGCTCACCATCTCCACCACCTCCCGGGTCTGGATCGTGCGCGACGGCGTCGTCACCGAGACCGCCTTCGACCCGCGCGAGGTCGGCATCGAGCTGGTCGGCATCGAGGCGCTGCGCGGCGCCGACTCCGCGTACAACGCGGAGGTCGCGCGCCGGCTGCTGGCGGGGGAGCGGGGCCCCGTCCGGGACGCCGTCCTGCTGAACAGCGCGAGCGCCCTGGTGGCGCTGGAGCTGACCGACGCACCGCTGGCCGAGCAGCTCGCGGCGGGGATCACGCGGGCCGCGGCGGCGATCGACTCGGGGGCGGCG
>FJVZ01000337.1_pt1 | contig 15162 bp, 14 predicted proteins | sample 1011841 | NCBI WGS metagenome assembly FJVZ01 (sample SAMEA3912450, study PRJEB9761) | metagenome | biome: forest; material: soil | place: USA | collected 2011-06-22 | depth 0.1 m
TCGCCGAGGCGGCCCGGCTGGTCCGGGCGGCCGGGTTCGAGATCGGCAACGTGTCGGTGCAGGTGATCGGCGTCCGCCCGAAGATCGGCAAGCGCCGCGCCGAGGCGCAGCAGGCTCTCTCGGCGGCGGTCGGCGCGCCGGTCTCGGTCTCCGGGACGACCACCGACGGGCTCGGCCTGACCGGCCGGGGCGAGGGTCTGGCGGCGCTCGCCACCGCGCTGGTGTACGAGACGGGGCGAACGGCCGGGGAATGACCGGTGGGTGACGCGTGTTCAGCGCTGGTGGAGGGGGAGCGGTCCCTACCGTTGGGACTATCCGTCAACCCTCGACCCCGACCGTCGAGTGAACGAGAAGAGGCCCCCATGACCGCGCAGCTCTCCGACCAGGCCAAGGCACTGATCGACGGAAAGGCCTTCGCGGTGGTGGCCACCGTCCAGCCGGACGGCAGCCCGCAGGCGTCGGTGGTCTGGGTCAGGCGCGACGGCGACGACCTGCTCTTCTCCACCACCGAGGGCCGCCGCAAGCACCTCAACCTCCTCCGGGACCCGCGGGTCTCGCTGGTCGTCAACCCGGCCGAGAGCCCGTACACGTACCTGGAGGTCCGCGGCGAGGTCACGCTGACCCGGGAGGGCGGCCGGGAGCTGATCGACGAGCTGGCGCTCAAGTACCGCGGCGAGGAGACGTACCGCTTCGACGGCCCGGACGACGTGCGCGTCGTCGTCCGGCTGACCCCCCGCAAGGTGATCGGGAACATCTGAGCGGAGGCCCGTCCTCCGGTTGGCCACATGTGCGTAACGACCCCGCGGCAGTATTGACATTCCAGAATGTCGCGGGGCACCCCCCTGTGCCCACTACGCTTGACGCTGTGAGCATTCGCCTGTACGACACCAGCACCCGCCAGGTACGCGACTTCGTCCCGCTTGTACCGGGCTGTGTCTCGATCTACCTGTGTGGCGCTACCGTCCAGGCGCCGCCGCACATCGGGCACATCCGGTCCGGCCTCAACTTCGACATCATGCAGCGGTGGTTCGCCTATCGCGGCTATCAGGTGACGTTCGCGCGCAACGTCACCGACATCGACGACAAGGTGATCGCCAAGGAGCGCGAGCTCGGCACGCCGTGGTGGCAGATCGCGTACGCGAACGAGCGCGCGTTCAACGACGGTTACACGGTGCTCGGCTGCCTGCCGCCCACCGTGGAGCCGCGGGCCACCGGGCACATCCCCGAGATGATCGAGATGATGCAGGCGCTCATCGCGAAGGGGCACGCCTACGCGGCCGACGGGAACGTCTACTTCGACGTCCGCTCCTTCCCCGACTACCTCGCGCTCTCCAACCAGAAGCTGGAGAACCTGCGCCAGCCGGAGGGCGAGGGGGAGACCGGCAAGCGGGACAAGCGGGACTTCGCGATGTGGAAGTCCGCGAAGCCGGGCGAGCCGAGCTGGGACACCCCGTGGGGCAACGGCCGGCCGGGCTGGCACCTGGAGTGCTCGGCGATGGCGCACAAGTACCTCGGCCGGGCCTTCGACATCCACGGCGGCGGGCTCGACCTGATCTTCCCGCACCACGAGAACGAGATCGCCCAGTCGAAGGCGTACGGCGACGACTTCGCCAACTTCTGGGTGCACAACGCCTGGGTCACCATGAGCGGCGAGAAGATGAGCAAGTCGCTCGGCAACTCGGTGCTGGTGTCGGAGATGGTGCAGCGCTGGCGGCCGATCGTGCTCCGCTACTACCTGGCGGCCCCGCACTACCGCTCGATGATCGAGTACAGCGAGGAGTCGCTGCGCGAGGCCGAGGCCGGCTTCGGCCGGATCGAGGGTTACATCCAGCGGGTCGTGGAGCGCTGCGGGCCGGTCGACGCGGCGCCCGAGGTGCCGCCCGCCTTCGCCGAGGCGATGGACGACGACCTGGGTGTTCCGCAGGCGCTGGCCATCGTGCACACCGCCGTCCGGCAGGGGAACAGCGCGCTGACGGCGGACGACAAGGAGAACGCGGTAGCACGTTTGGCCGAGGTCCGTGCGATGCTCGGTGTACTGGGTCTCGACCCGCTCGACCCGCAGTGGGCCGGCGCGGACCGCGGCGAGGACCTCCACGGCGTGGTCGACTCGCTCGTCCGGCTGGTCCTGGACCAGCGGCAGGCGGCCCGGGCCCGCAAGGACTTCGCCACCGCGGACGCCATCCGCGACCAGCTCGGTCTGGCCGGGCTGGCGATCGAGGACACCCCGTCCGGCGCACGCTGGACGATCAACAGCCAGTAGCACGTCGTGACGATCAATTGACCAGTAACCCCTTGTGAAGGGGTGAGGGTGGGCCGTACCGGACCGGTGCGGCCCTCCCTCCTTGTTCCGGGCCGCCGGGGATTCCGGCGGGCGGGGCGGGGAGGGCCCACGCAGGACGCAGAGCATGTCGCAGTGAGGCATGCCGGACAGACAGGAAGTAAGGCCATGGCCGGCAACAGTGCACGCAGGAACCGCCGCAACCCCGGGTCGAAGAAGGGTGCGAGTGTCGGTACCGGCGGCCACAGCCGGAAGGCGCTGCAGGGCAAGGGCCCGACCCCGCCCGCCTCCGCCCGCAAGGGCCACATCAAGCAGCGCCAGGCCAACGCCTCGGTCAAGCGCGAGATGGACGCGAAGTCCCGCGCCGGCATGCGCCGCAGCGGTGGCGGCGGCCGTGGCGGCCGTGGCGGGGCCGGCGCCGCCGAGCTGGTGGTCGGCCGCAACTCGGTCGTCGAGGCGCTCATCGGCGGCGTACCGGCCACCGCGCTCTACGTCATGCAGTTCATCGACACCGACGACCGCGTGCGCGAGGCCTTCCAGGCCGCCAACGAGCGGGGCATCCCGCTGATGGAGGCGCCGCGGCCGCAGCTGGACCAGATGACCAGCGGCCTGAACCACCAGGGCCTGGTGCTCCAGGTCCCGCCGTACGAGTACGCGCACCCCGAGGACCTGCTGGGCGTCGCGGCCGACCTCGGCCAGGACGCGCTGATCATGGCGCTGGACGGCGTGACCGACTCCCGCAACCTCGGCGCGGTCGTCCGCTCCGCCGCCGCCTTCGGCGCGCACGGCGTGGTCATCCCCGAGCGCCGCGCGGCCGGCATGACGGCGGGCGCCTGGAAGACCTCCTCGGGCGCCGCGGCGCGCCTGCAGGTGGCGCGTGCCACCAACCTCACCCGCGCGCTGGAGGCGTACCAGAAGGCCGGCTGCCTGGTGGTCGGCCTGGCCGCCGACGGCGAGGCGGAGGTCGGCGAGCTGGAGGCGCTCACCGGCCCGGTCGTGATCGTCGCGGGCAGCGAGGGCAAGGGCCTCTCCCGGCTGGTGTCGGAGACCTGTGACATCCGGGTGCGGATCCCGATGCCGGGTGCCACCGAGTCGCTGAACGCCGGTGTCGCGGCGGGCATCGTGCTCTACGAGGCCGCCCGTCTGCGGGCCCGGACCTCCTGACCTGCTCACAGTTGGGTGAAAGCGATCGGGCCTGACCGGGCCCGATCGCTTTTCTCATGATCACTTCAAGTGGCCGCCAAGAATCCACCCGGGAGAGTGTCCTAACCGCCCGTCACCCGGTTAGACGGGTGTGGACACCAGAACACCTCGGTTCCCCGGGCAGGGCGGCGGCGCGGCGGGGATAGATTCCGGCCCCGGTCTCAACACGGTCAAGGTACCGTCCGACCCCGCCCGGCTGAGCAGCACCCAGGCGAGCTTCCGGCTCAGACTCGGCACCCCCGTGCCGCCCCTGATCGACGCGCCCACCGACCTGCTCTCGTACGGCGCCGCCTTCGGCGACCCGTACGCGAGCCAGGGGTTCATCCGGCGCCCGCTGGTCACCCCCCAGGTGGTGGTCGACACCGCGGACGTCCCGCTGCTCGCGGGCGCGGCCGTCGGCGCGCCCCGGCGCAAGGGGCGGGTCACCGCCGTCACCTGGACGGGCCAGGCCGCCCCGGGCGACCTGGCGGCGACCCGGCTGCTGGAGGCCGTCCGGCTCAGCACCGTGCCGGCCCCGGCCGGCGCCCGCGGGTCCTCGGGCACCCGGGCGGACGACGACACCCGGCTGATCCCGCCGTACGGCGGATCGCGGACGGTGCCGCGCCAGCCGGGCTCGCAGACCCCCGTGGGCGCGGAGCCGAAGGGCTGGACGCCGGCCGGCGAGCTGCCGGAGGTCTCCGCCACCGCGGCGGGCGACTCCAAGCACGCCTGGTACCCCGGCCGGCGCGTCGACCTCGGGCTCGTGCTGCTCCCGCTGCGGGTGCTGCTCGGCTCGCTCTCCGTCTACGCGGGCTTCAGCAAGCTCTGCAACCCGGTGTACTTCGACGGCGGCGAACGCGGCTCGATGATGCGCTGGCTCGCCTCGCTGCACCCCTGGCGGGTCGCCGAGCCGGTGCTGGACTTCGCGATGGCCCACCCGGTGGGGGCCGGCCTCGGCGTGGCCTTCACCGAGATCGTCGTCGGCGTGCTCTCCATCCTCGGCCTCTGGCAGCGGCTGGCGGCCGGCGCGGCGATGCTGCTCTCCGCCGTCCTGCTGTTCACCGTCAGCTGGCGGGCCGTGCCGGTGTACGACACCCCGGACCTGATCTTCCTGGCGGCCTGGAGCCCCCTGCTGATCGCCGGTGCGCCGTTCGGTTCGCTGGACGGCAGGCTCGCCCTGGAGGCCTGGCGGCGGTACGGCGCCGGCGCGCCCGGTGCGCTGCGNCGGCGGGTGCTGCGCCGTGGCGCGGTGGTCACCTCGCTGGTCGTCGGGCTCACCCTGCTGACCGGCTCGATGCTCGGTGCCGCCGTCCGTACCGGAGGCCGCCCGGCCCCCGGCCCGGCCAGGCCCACCACCGACTTCGGCACCCCGGTCTGGCCCGGGGGCGCCTCCGCGACGCCGACCACGGCGCCGACGCCGGCCGCCAAGCCGTCCCCGCCGCCGTCCCGCGCGGCCACGGCCACCCCGGCCCCGTCGGGCGCGGCCTCGCCGAAAACCAGTCCGAGCCCGAGTGCCAAGCCCCGGTCCAGCAAGACCGACGGCGCGCCCTCGGCCGGTACGCCGAACGCGCCCGCCGCCGGTGGAGCCCCCGCGGCCACCGGTGCGCCCGCCGGCTCGGGGTCCGCCCCCAGCGGCCGCAGCTCCGCCCCGAGCTCGGGTACGGCGCCCAAGCCCAGCCAGAGCAGCAGCGGGTCCGGGCTGCTCGGCGGGGTGCTGGGCAGCGGCCCGCTGGCCGAGCTGCCCACCCTGGGCGCCCGGCAGCAGCCCGCCGCCGCGACGTCGACCTGACGCGGTTTCGCCTCCGGACCACCGAACGAGCACGAGCCGGCCGGGATCCTCCTACGGGAGGGTCCCGGCCGGCTCACTCGTGTGCCCGATCCCGTACGCCCCGGCCCTTGCCCCGACGCGGGGCCGGGAGGGGCCTGTACGGCGCTGGCAGCGGCCCGGGCTACCGGGGAGCGAGGCCCGCGCCGGAGGCCAGTTCCTTGGCCGCCTCGGTGAGATCCTTGGCGGTGTCGATGGCCCGCCAGTAGACGCCCTGCGGCAGCTGGTAGCCCGCCAGCCGCTTCCCGCGCGCCAGCTGCGGGAAGGTGGTGCGCTCGTGGTCGCCGACGTCGGGCAGCAGCGCGGCGAACTCGGGGCTGAAGACGTACAGGCCCGCGTTGATGAGGAACGGCGACGGCGGCGCCTCGATGAAGTCCAGCACGTTGCCGAACTGGTCGGTCTCCACGGCGCCCCACGGGATGCGCGGACGGGCCAGTGCCAGCGTCGCGACGGCGTCCCGCTCGTGGTGGAAGGACGCCATCTCGCGCAGGCTGAAGCGCGTCCAGATGTCGCCGTTGGTGGCGTACCAGGGCTCCTCGGGGCGGGGGAGCGCCCGGGCGGCGTACTTGAGACCGCCGCCGCGCCCGAGCGGCTCGCTCTCCACCACGGTGCGGACGTTCAGCGGCAGGTCGGTTTTGTCGAGCCACTCCTGCAGCACCTCGGCCAGATGGCCGCAGGAGATCACCGCGTCCGTCACGCCCTCGGCGGCCAGCCAGGCCAGCTGGTGCCCGACGATCGGCGTACCCGTGCCGGGGATCTCCACCAGCGGCTTGGGGCGGTCGTCGGTGTAGGGGCGCAACCGGGAGCCCTGACCGCCGGCCAGGATCACTGCCTGGGTGACGGTGGGCGCTGCGTGGGGAGCGGAGTCAGCGGTCATGCCGAGAACAATAGGGTCCGCACNCCGGGCTCCGCGCCCGGCGGAGCCGGTCCGGGCGCGGTGTGTCCCGCTGCCGGAGGGGCAGGTCAGCCGTTGGCGCCGGAGGCGAACGAGCCGTCGCAGACCGGGCGGGCGAACGAGCGGGCGCGCTGGACGTCGCCCTGGTACTTGCGCACGGCGGCCTTGCCCAGGTCCACGGCGAGCGAGCTGCAGTACGGGGTGAGCGACGGCTTCTCGCGCATCGTCCGCTCCAGCAGGTCGAGCGCGGTGCCGGGGTTGTTGGCGCGCAGCTCGTCCAGGAGGTCGGTGCGCAGGGCGTCCTGCGGGGCGAGGCCCTGGGTGGGGGTGCTGTCGGTGGCGGCGCGCCCGATCCCGGCGCCGTCGTTGCTCGACGCCGCGACGACCTGCTGGTCGAGCGAGGTCGGCGGGGCCCACGGCACCCGGGTCACGGCGAGGGTGCCGGTGGTCACGAGGATCACGGGCAGGGTGAGGGCGACGGTCTGGCCGATGCGGCGCACAAGCTGGTTCACGCTCAGGAGCGTAGCGCCGGGTATGCCCGGGGTCGCACTCCGTTACACCAACGAGTGACACGTGTCCGGGTTCGTCCCGTCGCCGGGTTGACGCGGGCGCCCGCGCGGAGGCGGTCCGGGACGTGACAGAGCCCTGCCGGACCGCCGTCCGGCAGGGCTCTGGTCGTACGTCAGCGTGCGGTGTCCGTTTGTTCCCGAGGCCGTCAGGCGCTCAGGCGGGCACCGGTGGTGGTGTTGAACACGTGGGTCTCGTGGCCGATCGGCACGACGTGGACGGTCTCGCCACGCTCGGGGATCTGACGGCCGTGCACGCGCACGACGATGTCCTTGTCCTCGCCACCGATCTTGGTGGTGCCGTAGACGAAGCCGTCGGCGCCGAGCTCCTCGACGACGTTGACCGTGACGGCCACGCCCTCGATGCCGCCGGCCGGGACGATCTCGAAGTGCTCCGGGCGGATGCCGACGGTGACGGTCTTGTCGGTGCCGGCGCCGGCCAGCTCCTCGCGGGAGATGTTGATGACCGAGCCGCCGAACTTCACGCCGCCGTCGACCAGCGGGACCTCGACGAGGTTCATCGCGGGGGAGCCGATGAAGCCGGCCACGAACAGGTTCGCCGGGCGGTCGTACATGGTGCGCGGGCTGTCGACCTGCTGGAGCAGACCGTCCTTGAGGACCGCGACGCGGTCACCCATGGTGAGGGCCTCGACCTGGTCGTGGGTCACGTACACCGTGGTGATGCCCAGGCGGCGCTGCAGGCTCGCGATCTGGGTACGGGTGGAGACGCGGAGCTTCGCGTCCAGGTTGGAGAGCGGCTCGTCCATCAGGAAGACCTGCGGCTCGCGGACGATCGCACGGCCCATCGCGACACGCTGGCGCTGACCACCGGAGAGGGCCTTCGGCTTGCGGTCCAGGTAGTCGGTCAGGTCGAGGATCTTCGCGGCCTCTTCGACCTTGCTGCGGATCTCGGCCTTGTTGACGCCGGCGATCTTGAGCGCGAAGCCCATGTTGTCCGCGACGGTCATGTGCGGGTACAGCGCGTAGTTCTGGAACACCATCGCGATGTCCCGGTCCTTCGGCGGCAGGTGCGTGACGTCGCGGTCACCGATGCGGATGGCGCCACCGTTGACGTCCTCCAGGCCGGCCAGCATGCGGAGGCTGGTCGACTTGCCGCAGCCCGAGGGGCCGACGAGGACGAGGAACTCGCCGTCCTCGACGTGCAGCTCAAGGGCGTCCACGGCGGGCTTGTTGCCGCCCGGGTAGAGGCGGGTCGCCTTGTCGAACGTGACAGAAGCCATGACTGTGCTCTCCTTCACCGGCAGGAACGTGCCGGACGATCCGAGTAAAGGCGGAAGTGCCTGGTGCGCCGGCTCCTCAGTGGTCTCGACCACCGGGCGAGCCGACTCCGGGCGACGCTACCTTCGCCGTCGCCGCTTGTCAGCCCCCTGCCGCCCCCGACTTCGGCATCGGTTCGGTCACGCCCCGCCCTGCGCCTTGGCCCTCGCCATATGCAGACAACGCCCCACCCCGTCCGGCTAGACTTCCCCCCGGTGCCGCCGTGGTCCGCCGCGGACGGCTGCCGTGCCTCCTTAGCTCAGCTGGCCAGAGCACCGCTCTTGTAAAGCGAAGGTCGTCGGTTCGAATCCGACAGGGGGCTCGTCGCACCACCCGGGCCATGCCGCACTCGCGGCCGCTCCGGGGAGTTCCACCGCCGGCCCCGGACGACTCGTCCGGGGCCGTTCGCGTGTGCGGACGGGTGTCGTGCGGCGTCTCCTGAGCTGAACGGGTGAACGGTGGCGGGAGTACCCCCACTGCGGATGGCAGCGACGTGCCGGGTCCGAAATCGGATGATATGACTCAATTCACTGCCGTCTGCGTCACTGCTGACGCCGTCGGCCGCGCGGTCGCCGAGATACGGTCACCTGCTGGGACGGGAGCACCATGGACAACTACCCACTGCTCAATCTGTTCTGGACCATGCTGGAGTTCTTCCTCTGGATCCTCTGGTTCTTCCTGCTCTTCAAGATCATCACTGACATCTTCCGCAGCCACGACATGGGCGGCTGGGGCAAGGCCGGCTGGACCGTCTTCGTGATCCTGCTCCCCCTCATCGGCGTGCTCGTCTACCTGATCGCGCGCGGCGGCTCGATGGGCGAGCGCGATCTGGAGCAGGCCCAGCGGGCTGACGCGGCGTTCAAGGCGTACATCAAGGACGCGGCCGGACCCTCGGGCGGCGCCTCGGGCGGCAGCCACGTCGACGAGCTCGCCAAGCTGGCGGACCTCAAGAACAGCGGCGCCATCACCGAGGCCGAGTTCCAGAAGGCGAAGGACAAGCTGCTCGTCTGACCGCCCGACAGCGGTCACGCGACGACGGGACCTCCCGCCCCTTCCGGCCGGAGCCGCCCGGCACACCGATCCACGAGACCATCGCGGATCGGGCAGCCGGGCGGCTCTCCGGTGTGTCGGGGCCGGTGTCCGGCACCCGCTGTCGGGCTCCGGCTCCGGCTCCGGGGCCGGCCGGACCCTCGTCAGCGCGCCGGGGCCGCGCCGACGGCGGGCGCCGCCCCGGTCGCTGCCGCCGTGGCCGGCCGGCGCAGTCCGCGCAGCAGCTCGGCGGTGACGAAGGCCGTGACCGACGCGACGATCAGCAGCGGTACCACCTCCGTCGCGGAGCCGCCGAGCAGGACGGCCGCCAGCACCGCGCTGGTCAGCGGCAGCCGGGTCTGGGCCGCGCCGGCGGCCGCCAGACCGGTGGCGAGGCCGGCCGCCGTGCCGAAGCCGGGCAGGCCGGCGCACGCGATGCCGAGGGCCGCGCCGATCAGGATCGCCGGGAAGATCGGGCCGCCGCGCATACTGCCGAGCGCGATGCCCCAGGCGAGCGCCTTGCACACGACCAGTGCGATCAGCGCGCCCACCGGCCAGGACTGCGGGTCGGCGGCGAGCGCGCCGAGGGTCGCCTGGCCGGACAGCGCGGCCTCCTCCGGCGAGCGCCCGGTGAGCAGCGCGTACGCGGAGATGCTCACACCGACCGCCACCGCGCACAGCACCGTCCGTACGGCCGTTCGCCGGGCCGTGAAGGCGGCGGTCCGGTGGCCGACCCACTGGGCGGCCACGCACACGACGGCGACGGCCGCGGCCACCGGCACGCCCCACAGGAAGTCACCCGCGTCGGGGAGGCCGACCGGCGGCTCGGAGGGCAGCGACAGGGCGCCGATGCTCAGCCCCGTCCAGTGCCCGAAGCCGATGAAGACCAGGGCGCCGATACCGCTGGCCAGCAGGCACGGCAGCAGCAGGACGACCAGCTGGGGGCCGGCCAGCCCGGCCGCCTCGATCATCATCACCGCGGCCACCAGCGGGCTGCCGAAGATGGTGGAGATCGCGGCCGTCGACCCGGCCGCCCCCAGCACGGCGCCGAGCTTGGGCTCCGCGGCCCGCTTGGCGGCGCTCACGGTCATCAGCGCCAAGGCGCTGCCCATGGCCATCAGCGGCGCCTCCGGGCCGAGGACGGTGCCGAGCGGCAGACAGGCCAGCGCGGCGAGGACGACGCCCGGCAGTTCGCGGGGGAGGGTCGGCGGGCCGCCGAGGCCGTTCACCGGCAGGTGCCCGCCGCGGCCGGGCATCCGCGTGATGATCGGCACCAGCAGCAGCCCGGCCAGCAGCAGGGCGGGCAGCGGCCACCACCACGGCGCCCGGTCCATCCCCAGCGCGTCGGGCAGCGTCTCCCACACCCAGTGCTGCAGCTCGTGCTCCAGGCTCACGAACCCGAACGCCGCCAGTGACACCGGCACCCCGACCAGGGCCGACACCAGCAGCAGACTCAGATAGCCCCGGCTCATCAGTGTGTCGCGCAACCCCTTCGCGGTGGCGTCGCTCGCCGCCTCGGCCATGGCCGCTCCCCTCGTCCGTACTGGCTTCCGTGACGGCCCGGTGACGTCGTCCACGGCCGGCCGACGGTCGGTGACCCCGGCCTCGTACGAGTCTCGCCGCCAGCGCCCCGCCCCGCCCGGCAAGATCACCCGCTTGGCGGAGCGGGGGAGCCGACGGCCTGCCGCGCGGGGCGGGCCGGACCGGCCGATGATGGCCTTCGGCGCCCCGNCGGCGCCCCGCCGAACCGGACGGACAGCACCCGTGAACACACCCCGGCGACCTGCTCCCGGCCCGCCCGCGACCGGCCCGCAGGCGACGGACGTGCCCGCGACCGGCCCGCAGGCGACGGACGTGCCCGCGACCGGCCCGGCCGACCGGGTCTGGTACGCCGCGTACGGCTCGAACATGAGCCTGGAGCGGCTGTCGTACTACCTCTCCGGCGGTACGCCGCCGGGTGCGGCGCGAAGCTGTCCGGGTTGCCGGGACGCCCGCCCGCCCGAGCGCTCGGTGCCCGTCCTGCTGCCNGGGCGGCTGTACTTCGCCGGGCGGTCGGTGCTCTGGACGGGCGGGATCGCCTTCTACGACCCGTTCGACGAGGGCGAACTGCCCGCGCGCGCCCACCTGCTGTCCGCCGGGCAGTTCTCGGACATCGCCGCGCAGGAGACGGGACGGGCCCCGGGCGCCGAGCTGGACCTGCGCGAGGTGCTGGCCACCGGCCGCTCCCGGCGGGGAGCCGGCCGGTACGAGACGCTGGTCTGCCCGGGCCGGCTGGACGGGTTCCCCGTGCTGACGTTCACCGCGCCGGGCCGCAGTGCGGACGCCGGCCTGAACAGCCCGGCCCCCGCCTACCTCCGGCAGCTTGCCGCCGGGCTGCGCGAGGCGCACGGCTGGAGCACCCGGCGGATCGCCGGCTACCTGAGCAGCCGCCCGGGGGCGGCCGGGGCGTGGACGCCGACCGAGGTCGCGGCGCTCGTCACCGCCGCCGCGCCGCGCGGGCCCCGGCCCGGCCCGGCAAGATTCCCGCGCCGGGTGCCATAACCGATCGGCCGGTGTTCCGTTGGCAGATACGTGAACCAACTAATTCCGTCGCACGGTGGTGGCGGGAACGGCGGCACCGACCAGCCCGGCACCGACCAGCCCGGCACGTACGCCCCCGGCGCCGAGCCCGTCCTGGCGCTCCGCCCCCGCCGGCTGACGCGCTTCGACCGCGGCTGGGCGCTCCAGGTGGCGGCCGGGGAGCTGGCCGGCCTGGTCGCGGGCCCGGAGGCGGCGCGCAGACTCCGGGCCCGCCGGGGATTCCTGTACGAGAGCGCCCACAACCGGGAGCTCGCGCTGCTGCTGCGCCTGCGGCCGGAGGAGTTCGGGCGGGTGGGGCAGCTGGCCCTCGGGGCCGAGAGCATCCGGATCCAGGGCGACGTGGTGGAGCTGACCCGGCCCGAGTCCATCGACGGCTTCCAGCGGCTGACGCTGCTGGCCCGGGCGGTGGCCGAGTCGGGCCGGGCGCACCTGGACCGCTCCACCGTCCGGCTGGAGGTGTTCACCAGCCCGGAGCGGGAGCACGTCCGGCGGCTGCACGACGTCGCCGACCTCTACCTCAACCCGGCCACCGCACAGGACTGCCTCCGTCGCTGCCCCGAACTGCGTCGCCTGGTCGAGGAGTTCGAACGGGAGGGCTGGCTGCCGCGGTTCTCGATGGCGGACGTCACCCGGGCGCTGGCCTGCCTCTCCGCCGCGCCCACGCCCTACCTGTCGCACCTGGTCGCCACCGACGACGGGCTGGACGGCCTGTGGGCCGACATCTCCTCGCCGCACTACCGGACACTGATCCACCCCGGCGTGCACGCGGTCGGCGTGCTCCGCGCGCTGGAGGCCCGGCGCACCGCCCGGCAGGCGCTCGCGCAACTCCCGAAGACCGCCCGGGCCGGGCACGGACGGCTGGTCGGGGACGCCCCCGACCTGATCTGCTGGGCGGCCTGCCGCCACCTCCCGCTCCACCAGCTGCACGACGAGCGGTCGACCACCAAGTGGGACCGGCTGATCGACCAGGAACTCCCGGCCTGGACGGTGAGCGCCGCCCACGACTACGTCGCCCGCAGCCGCCGGGCCGGGCCGCCGAACCCGCCCGGCCCGGCGGGCGACACCGGCCTCGACCGCTGGCTGCAACTCGCCGGGATGAGCCCGGCGCCGCTCGCGGGCCGCTCCCGGAAGGCGTGAGCGGCCCCGCCCGCGCCCGGGCGTCCCGGCGTCGGCCGCCGTACGGTGGAGGAAAGAGGGGGACGGTACGGAGGAGGCCCAGATGCCCGGTTCTGTCACCATCAGTCATCACGAGGCGGCGGTCGCACTCGGCGCCGCCGATGCCCAGCGGCTCGCGTCGGGGCTGGAGGAGCTCGCCTACCTGCTGGAGATCCCGGGGCCGAACCGGCTCAGCGACGCACAGCTCAGCGTGCTCAGCGACGGCCGGCCCTACCAGCGGGACGAGGTCGTGCGGTGGGCGCGCGGGCTCGCCGCGGAGCTCAAGGGGCGGCTCTGACCCGGCTCCGCACCCCCCGCGCAGATCCCGGNTGATCGCGCGACCGCCCCGCACCACGGTGCGGGGCGGTCGTACGATGGCTCCGGGGGCGGCCGCAGGGGTCTGCCCCCGGGGCCTCGGCGTTGTGTGCGGACCATCCGGGCGCCGGCCCGTCGGACGGGGCCGGGTGGACGAGGCGGGGCTGCCGGTATGTCGATCTCCTGGCTGACGGTCGGGACCCCGCTGCCCAGCGGGCCGATGCAGGTCGCCGTGACGCCGGCCGGCGTGGTGGCGACGGGCTACGCCGTCTCCGAGGCCGGCCCGCAGGCGCCGCCCTGCACCGACCGGGCGAAGATCGACGCCGTCACCGGCCGGATCACCGAGTACCTCGCCGGGGAGCGCCGTGAGCCGGGCCTGCCGCTCGACTGGTCGCGGGCGAGCGGCCCGCACCTCGTCGTGCTGCGCACGCTGCTCACCGACGTACCGTACGGGCGGACCATCACCTACGGTGAACTCGCCGCCCGCAGCGGGGTGTTCGAGGACATCACCGAGCCCGGCCTGGCGGCCAGGACGGTCGGGCAGATGATGGCCGCCAATCCGCTCCCGCTGCTGGTGCCCTGCCACCGGGTCGTCGCGGCGGACGGGATCGGCGGCTTCGGCGGCGGCCGGGTCGGGATCGAGGTGAAGCGCTGGCTGCTCACCCTGGAGGGCGTGCTGGAGCCGACGCTCGACTGGAACGGACCGGACTGGGGCGCGGCCTGACGCACCCCGGTCGCAGTCGTGGCCCGGNGGGTGTCTCTCAGACGGCCGCGTTGACGGCGGCCTCGGCGAGTTCGAACGCCACCGGCACCCGCTCCAGCGCGTGCGGCACCGGGCGGGGCAGCACCGGCTGCACGCCGGAGACCAGCGTGTACTCGATGCCCGCGAGGCGGTCGGCCGGCCCCGGGGTGGGGGTCTCGCCGAGTGCCAACTGCACGGTGTTCCACGGCAGGTTGAGGCCGCAGAGGCGCAGCTGGTGCAGTCCGCCGGCCGGCCGGGTGTTGACGTCGATGATCACCGGCTCGCCGTGGTGGTGCCGGAACTGCACGTTGGAGAGGTACGCCATGCCGAGGTTCTCGACCAGCCTGGTGGCGGGCTCCAGGTAGCGCGGGGCGGTGGTGAAACTGCGCCGGCGGCGGTGCTTGGTGCGGCCGATGGCGGTGATCATCCGGCCGTCGCGGTCGGCGAGGCAGTCGACCGAGACCTCGGGGCCCTCCAGGTACGGCATGACCAGCAGGTCGACCGGGGTGTCGCCGGCGTCCATGGCGGCCAGCACCTGGTCGAGCTGGACGTGGGCGTTCGGGGCGCCGGCCAGCCGGTCCAGGCCGAACGGCTCGCGGGTGAGCACCCGGAAGCCCTCGCCGCCCGCGCCGGAGGCGGGCTTGAGGCAGGGCACCCCGTCGGCCGCCTCGATCTGCGTCACGGCGGCGAGCAGCTCGTCGGCGGTGCGCACCTGCCACCACGGGGGTGTGGGGAGCCCGGCGGCGGCTATGGCCGCGTAGCCGTCGACCTTGCTCGCGAAGGCCGAGATGGCGGTGGCCGGCGGGCAGGCGAGAGTGGTGCCGATCTCCTGGAACGCCTGGTGGTGCAGGGAGATGGCCAGCTGGTTGAGCCGGGGGAGGAAGACGTCGATGGAATTGCGGGCGCAGTATTCGAGGGCGAATGCGACGTACTCGTCGGGGGCGAGGCCCTCGGGCTCCAGGGCGGCCACGTCGGCGGCGGCCAGCACGGGGGAGTCGGGGTCGACGTGGGTGGCATGGACCTCGATCAGGCGCGGCGCATCGCGCAACTGTTCGATGAAGAACACGTTTTCGGCGTAGGTGCGGTTGAGCCAGACGCGGACGGGGGCGCTCACGGAGGTCTCCCGGGGCAGGAGTGAACGTTCGGGAGGGCATCCGGTCCGGCCGCTCGCTCGGTGCGTAGGCATACGAAACCCGGCGGTCGGCCAATGGCTTCACTGTCTACGGCGCCTTGGACGTGCCCTTGAGGTGGCACCTTAGCGCCCTTGCGGCGTCGGCGTGAACGGCGGGTGGGCGCTGGACGGGCGGGGGCGGCGCG
>FJVZ01001117.1_pt1 | contig 15009 bp, 13 predicted proteins | sample 1011841 | NCBI WGS metagenome assembly FJVZ01 (sample SAMEA3912450, study PRJEB9761) | metagenome | biome: forest; material: soil | place: USA | collected 2011-06-22 | depth 0.1 m
CTGGCCGCCGCGCTGGGGCAGCAGGTGGACGGTGCTCCGGCGGGCGGCGCGGGCGACACCAACCTGGCGGGTGCTCGCGGCCTGCCGACGCTGGACGGTCTGGGCGCGGTCGGGGCCGGCCCGCACGCCCGCCACGAGCACATCCGGGTGGACCAGCTGGCCCCCAGGATCGCGCTGCTGGCGGCCCTGCTCGCCGTCCCGCTGCCCCGTCTGCGGGAGCGGCCCACTCCGTAGGGCCCAATCCGTAGCAGCTCACTCCGTGGCGGCCCACTCCGTAGGGCCCACACCGTAGCGGCCCACGCCGCAGCGCCGCTGCTCGGCCGCACGTGGGCGGGTATCGCCCGGGGGTGGTCCCGCTGTCCGGAGGCGGAAGAGCCGCCGGACAGCGGGACCACCCCCGGGCCCCGGCCGGAATCCTCCCGGGAAGCCCCGGCGCCCGGCGCCGGAGACCCCGGGCGCCGAGCCTTGTCAGGTCGGTGTCCCACCGCGCACAATGGAACCGACCGAACGGTCAGTCGGTTGAGGTCGACCGGCCCGCCCGCCGGTGCACCCGGCTGACCCGCCCGTGCACCAGTGAGACCGGACCGACAGAGTGAGGGGAGCCGTGGTGACAGCAGAAGTGGCCGAGCCGGAGCCGGCCCAGGCCGAGCGCTTCGACGCGGTGATCGCCGCCGAGCAGCGCATCGAGCCCCGTGACTGGATGCCCGACGCCTACCGGGCCACCCTGATCCGCCAGATCGCCCAGCACGCGCACTCCGAGATCATCGGCATGCAGCCCGAGGGCAACTGGCTGACCCGGGCGCCGTCGCTGCGCCGCAAGGCGATCCTGCTCGCCAAGGCCCAGGACGAGGCCGGCCACGGCCTCTACCTCTACGCGGCCGCCGAGACGCTGGGCGTCGACCGCGCCGAGCTGACCGAGAAGCTGGTCTCCGGTCGGCAGAAGTACTCCTCGATCTTCAACTACCCGACGCTGACCTTCGCCGACGTCGGCGTGATCGGCTGGCTGGTGGACGGTGCGGCGATCTGCAACCAGGTGCCGCTCTGCCGGTGCTCGTACGGGCCGTACGCCCGCGCGATGGTGCGGATCTGCAAGGAGGAGTCCTTCCACCAGCGGCAGGGCTACGAGCTGCTGATGACGATGATGCGCGGCACCGAGGGGCAGCGCCGGATGGTCCAGGACGCGGTGGACCGCTGGTGGTGGCCGTCGCTGATGATGTTCGGCCCGCCGGACGGCGACTCGCCGAACACCGCCCGTTCGATGGCCTGGCGGATCAAGCGGCACACCAACGACGAGCTTCGGCAGCGCTTTGTCGACATGTCCGTACCGCAGGCCGAGCACCTTGGCGTCACCCTCCCCGACCCGGCGCTCAGCTGGAACGAGGAGCGCGCGAGCTGGGACTTCGGCGAGCCCGACTGGTCGGAGCTCAAGCGGGTGATCCAGGGCGACGGCCCCTGCAACACCCAGCGCGTGGAGCGCCGCCGCGAGGCGCACGAGGACGGCGCCTGGGTCCGCGAGGCGGCGACGGCGTACGCGGAGAAGCGCAGGGCCGAGGCCGGGCGTGCCGCGGCGCAGCGGGTGACCGAGCAATCGACGGAGGACGAACGGTGAACGGGATCCAGGCCGGCTGGCCGCTGTACGAGGTGTTCGTGCGCCCCCGGCGGGGCCTGAACCACGTCCACGTCGGGTCGCTGCACGCGTCCGACGANCGGATGGCNCTGNTGTCCGCCCGTGACCTCTACACCCGCCGCAACGAGGGCGTCAGCCTCTGGGTGGTCCGCTCCGACGCGATCACCGCCTCCACCCCGGACGAGCAGGACCCGTTCTTCGCGCCCAGCGGCGACAAGGTCTACCGCCACCCGACCTTCTACGACATCCCCGAGGATGTCCCGCACATCTGACGGGAGCGCACCGCATGACGGACGACCACGTGTACCTGACCCTCACCGAGGCGAGCCCGGAGCCCGACGGCGAGGCCCGCTGGGCGTACGGGACGGGCTTCGCCGACCCGCTGCTCGGCGTCGACACCACCGTGCCGCCCGGTCTGGACGGCGCCGACCTGGCCGCGTACTGCCTGATGTTGGGCGACGACGCGCTGGTCCTGGCCCAGCGGCTGACCGAGTGGTGCACCCGGGCGCCCGAGCTGGAGGAGGAGGTGGCGCTCGCCAACCTCGGCCTCGACCTGCTCGGCCAGGCCCGCCTGCTGCTCACCCGGGCCGGCCAGGCCGACGGCACCGGCCGCACCGAGGACGACCTCGCGTACCTGCGCGAGGAGCACGAGTTCCGCAACGTCCGCCTGGTCGAGGCGCCGAACGGCGACTTCGCGTACTCGATCGCCCGGCTGCTGCTCTTCGCCACCGCCCGGGGCGCCCTGTACGAGGCGCTGGCCGGGCACCCCGACCCGGTGCTCGCGGCGGTCGCGGCGCGCGGGGTCAAGGAGCTGGCCTACCACCGGGAGTACGCCACCGCGTGGACGCTGCGCCTGGGCGACGGCACGCCGTACTCGGCGGAGCGGATGCAGGCGGGGCTGGACGCGGTCTGGCCGCTGCTGGACGAGCTGTTCACCCCGCACGCCGTCGAGCTGCGGGTGGGCGCCGACCCGGCGGCGNTGCGCGAGCCGGTGCTGCGCACGCTCGCCGCCGTGCTCGCCGAGGCGGGGCTGGCCGTGCCGGAGGCCCGGCCGCTGGCGGCGGTCGGCGGGCGCGCCGGGCGNGACGGCGTGCACACCGAGGCGCTCGGCCCGCTGCTGGCGGAGTTCCAGGTGGTCGCCCGCGCGAACCCGGGGGCGACATGGTGACCACGACGAGCGCGACGAGCGCGACGAGCGTCCCGCCCGCCACGACCGCGTGGGACGTCGCGGCGGCCGTCCCCGACCCCGAGCTGCCGATGCTCACCCTCGCCGAGCTCGGCGTGCTGGCCGGGGTCGAGACCGACGGCGGGAGCGTGACGGCATGGCTGACCCCGACGTACTCGGGCTGTCCGGCGGTCGCCGAGATGGCCGCCGACGTCGATGCCCGGCTCCGGGCGGCGGGCTACCCGGACGTCCGGGTCCGGCTGCGGCTGGACCCGCCGTGGTCCACCGACCGGATCACCGAGGCCGGGCGCCGCAAGCTCGCCGAGGCCGGCATCGCCCCGCCGGGGCCCGTCCGGGCGCCGCTGCTCCAGCTCGGCCCCACCAGGCACACCGTGGTCGCCTGCCCGCAGTGCGGCGGCACCGACACCGAGGAGCTGTCCCGCTTCGGCTCCACGGCGTGCAAGGCGCTGTGGCGCTGCCGCGGCTGCCGTGAGCCCTTCGAACGGATCAAGGAGATCTGAAATGCCCGTCCGCCGCCCGGTCTTCCACCCGCTTCGGATCGCCCTGGTGGAGGGGCTCTGCGAGGACGCCGTCGCGGTCACCTTCGAGGTGCCCGGCGGGCTCGCGGAGGAGTTCGCGTTCCGGCCCGGCCAGACGCTGACGCTGCGCCGGGTGGTGGACGGGGTCGACGAGCGCCGCTCGTACTCGATCTGCGCCCCCGCCGGCGGGCCGCTGCGGATCGCCGTCCGCGAGGTGCCCGGCGGGCTGTTCTCCCGCTGGCTGGTGCGGGACGCCAAGCCGGGGGAGGAGGTCGAGGTGCTGCCGCCGAGCGGCTTCTTCAGCCCGCGGACGGACACCCCGGGGGAGCACGTCCTGCTGGCCGCCGGTTCCGGCATCACCCCGATGCTGTCGATCGCCGGCTCGGTGCTGGCCGCCGACCGGACGTCCCGGGTCACCCTGCTGTACGGGAACCGGCGCAGCGACACCGTGATGTTCGCGGACGAGCTGGCCGACCTGAAGGACCGCTACCTCGGCCGGTTCCAGCTGCTGCACGTGCTGTCCCGCGAGACCCGGGACGCCGAGCTGCTCACCGGACGGCTCGACGCGGAGCGGGTCGGCGCCCTGCTCGGGGCGCTGGTGGACGTCGGCCGGGTCGACCACTGGTGGCTCTGCGGCCCGTACGGCATGGTGGCCGGCGCCAGAGAGCTGCTGGCGGACCTCGGGGTGCCGGGGGAGCGGGTGCACCAGGAGCTGTTCCACGCCGAGGACGAGCCGGTCGCGGACCGGGTCGAGGAGGCGCCGGCGGACGGGGAGCTGAGCGAGGTGACCCTGGTGCTGGACGGCCGGGGCAGCACGCTCTCGCTGCCCCGCGACCGGTCGATCCTGGACGGCGCCCAGCGCGCCCGCCCCGACCTGCCGTTCGCCTGCAAGGGCGGCGTCTGCGGCACCTGCCGGGCGCTGGTCACACAGGGCGAGGTCGTGATGCGGCGNAACTTCGCGCTGGAGGAGAAGGAGCTGGCCGAGGGGTACGTGCTGACCTGTCAGGCCAGGCCGGTGACCGACCGGGTGACGGTCGACTACGACCGCTGAGCCGCCACCAGGGCCGCCGTCGGGGCTGCCGTAGCGGCGTCGATCGCGGCCGCCTCCGTCGGGTCGCCGAGCAGCCGGACGATCCCGTTGACCGCCGCCCGCCCGGCCCGGTTGGCGCCGATCGTGCTGGCCGACGGCCCGTACCCGACCAGATGGACGCGCGGGTCGGCGGCGGCCTGCGTGCCGTCCATCCGGATGCCGCCGCCCGGGCCGCGCAGCCCCAGCGGTGTGAGGTGGCCGAGCTCCGGGCGGAAGCCGGTGGCCCAGACGATCGCGTCCGCCGCCAGCTCCTCGGCGCCCCAGGCCACGCCGTGCTCGGTCAGCCGGTCGAACATCGGGCGCCGCCGCAGCGCGCCCAGCTCCTCGGCCCGCCGGTGGGCGACCGAGGGCCCGAGACCGGTCACGCTCACCACGCTGCGCACCGGCAGCCCCTGGCGGACCCTCTCCTCGACCATCGCCACCGCCGCCCGCCCCGCCTCCGGACTGAAGGGGCCGTCCCGGTAGACCGGGGGCGTCCTGGTCACCCAGACCGTCTCGGCGACCTCGGCGACCTCCGACAGCACCTGGATCGCGGAGGCGCCCCCGCCGACCACCACCACCCGCCGGCCCGCGAACTCCTCGGGCCCCCGGTAGTCGGCGTAGTGCAGCTGCCGCCCGGCGAAGTGCCCGGGGTAGTGCGGCAGAAAGGGCCGGGTCCAGGTGCCCGTCGCGTTGATCAGGGCCCGCGCCGACCACCGGCCGGCGTCCGTCTCCAGCAGCAGCCGGCCGTCCGCCCGCGGCCGCACCTCCCGGACGTGCACCGGGCGCACGACCGGCAGCGCGTGCCGGGCCTCGTACGCCGCGAAGTACCCCGGCACCACCTCGCGCGCCGGTGCGGTCGGGTCCGGCGGCGGCAGTTCGAAGTCCGGGAGGTCGTGGAAGCCGTGCACGGTGGCCATCCGCAGGGACGGCGAGCGGTGGGCCCAGGCGCCGCCGGGGGCGTCGTCGGCGTCGAGCACGACGAAGCCCCCGCCGTCCGTACCGGCCGTGGCCGGTGCGAAACCGCGTCGGCGCAGGTGGTAGGCGGCGGACAGGCCCGCCTGGCCGGCGCCGATCACCACGACATCCACATTTGTTGCGCCGTAAACAGTCACGCCCGTGAAACATCGGGCCCGGCGGACCTGTTCCCGGCGGACCTGCCCCGGCTGTGCGGAAGCCCCGGTCAGGTCGCCGGGGACATCACCACCGCCGTCCCGTACGCGCAGACCTCCGTCCCCACGTCCGCGGCCTCCGTGACATCGAACCTCATGGCCAGCACCGCGTTCCCGCCCCGCGCCTTCGTCTGCTCGACCAGGCGCTCCATCGCCTCGTTGCGGCTCGCCACCAGTGTCTTCGTCAGACCGCGCAGCTCGCCGCCGACCAGCGACTTCAGCGAGGCGCCGATCTGGCTGCCGACATGACGGCTGCGCACCGTCAGGCCGAAGACCTCGCCGATCACATGGTCGACCCGGAATCCGGGCACCTCGTTCGTGGTCACCACAAGGACCTGGTCGTTCGGACCCTGCCCGCCGCCGTACTCGTCAAGGTTGCTCATATCCCCCATCCTCCCCACCTCGCCGCGCTCCGCCACAGGAAGCGGGGTCGCGAAGGTCGGACAGACCGGTGATCCGAAGCCGGAAAGGCCGTACCGTAGGCGCATGGGCGAGCGAAGCGATCATCCGCAGGGGCAGGGCGCCACGGAGGACTCCGGCGCGCAGGAGATCGAGGCGACGGTGGTGCTGGGCCTGCGCATCACCGACTGGCCGGCGTTGCGCGCGGCCGCCAGAGCGGCTGTCGAGGAGCTGGACTTCGAGGGCATCGACCCGGCCGGCCAACGCCGTGACCTGCTGCGCGAGGTCTCCGAGGACCCGAACGCCGCGCTCGGCGTGCTGCTCCACCCGGACCGCCTGGTGGCGGCCATGCCGGGTGTCGACGCGCTGGGCGGCACCCTGGAGATCAGCGTCACCGAGGACTTCGCCCCCGACTTCGCCGAGCTCTTCCCGCTCGACGGCGACGAGGAGGGCAGCGGCGGCGTCGGCGACTGGACGCTCACCCCCCGCACCGCCTGCCTGCTGCACGCCCAGCTGCTCGGGCTGGCCGACGCCGCCTACGACGACCTGGAGGAGCACGAGGGCGAGCCGGTCATCGACGGGGAGGAGCACGAGTGGGCCGTCTACGGCCGCCTGCCCACCCGGACGTGGAGCCTGCACCGCAGCTGGCGCCGCTCGATGGCCCGCGCCTTCGACGACCTCGCCGACGACCTCGCCCTCGGCGAGTGGCCGCTGCCGCGCTGTCCGGCCGAGGACATCGCCCTGCGGATGGCCCTCGCCGACGCCCGCAACCTGCTCGGCGCACAGCCCGAATCCGTCGCCGACATGATGGGTGACCTGCCGGCCGACCTCTACGACTACGACTGGGACGGCTGCTTCGACGAACTGTTCGGCGTCTACGGCCCCGAGGACGGCGACCCCGACTCGGACGCGGCCGGCCGCACCGAGGACCTGATCGCCGCCACCCACCCCGAGGGCTGGTTCCTCCCGTACGAGGACGCCGAGGAGCGCGACTCCCAGCGGGGCTACCGCCGCTGACGGCATATCTCTTTGAACCTGTTCAACGGGCATGGATATGATCACCCCGCCTCCACCGCATGAGCACATCTGCGCTGGCGCTTTCGCATGTTCCGCCCCAGGGGAGGGTCCTCCATGAACGTCCGCCGTACGCTCGCCACCGCCGCCATGGCCGCTGTGATGACGCCCGCCATCCTGTTCTCCGCCGGTCCGGCTCTCGCCGACAGCACCTCGCCGGGCCGGTCGCAGCTCGACGGCGCGGCCGACCTCGCGCGGCTGGAGCAGGCCGCCGCGTCCGCGCAGAAGGAGTACGACCGTGCCCTCGCCGCCAAGGAGGCCGGCAACAGGGAGGTGGGCGAGATCCTCAACAGCCCCCAGGCCAACGAAGCCGAGGCGTGGAACGCGGCCAAGGCCGCGGGCGCTGCCAGGACGGCCGCCGACAAGGCGGTCGAGGACGCCAGCGCCGCGCTGGCCGCCGCCACCACCGAGGAGGAGCGGGCCGCCGCGTCCGAGGCCCTGAAGACCGCCCGGGATGCGGCGGTGACCGCCGGTGACGCGAAGAACGTCGCCGATGCGGCGTACCACGCCGCCCGCACGGCCGGCGATGACGTGCGGGTCGCAGCCACCCAGAGGTTCAGCGTCATCGTGAAGGCGGCGGACGCCGCGCTGGTCGCCAAGACCGCCGCGGACAAGGCCCTCGCCGAGGCCAGGGCGGCGGCGGCCACCGCACCCACCGCCACCCCGACCGCCACCCCGACCACCACCCCGCCCTCGGCCCCGGCCGTCGCGCCGGTTGCCGACACCACGCCCGTCAGCACCCCGTCCGCCCCCGCCACGGCGACTCCGACGGCCACCGTGTCGCCCGCGCCGACGACCGGCACCCGCGCCGGCACCGGCAACTCCTCGGCGGCCCTCGCCGACACCGGAGCCGCCGCCGCCACCCCGCTCGCCCTCGCCAGCGGCGTGTCCGTGGCCCTCGGCGCCGGTGCGGTATACGTCTCCCGCCGCCGCAAGGCCGGCCCCGCCGCCTGACACCGGGCCCGGCCGGGCGGTCACCGCGGACACCGCGATGACCGCCCGACCGCGGCCGGCTGGCATCCTTGACGGGTGACCACGCCGTTCGACGCCCCCAGCCCCGCCGCCGCGCCCAGTGAGCGCGACGCCAACCCGCAGTACGTGCTGCCGCTGCTCGTCCGCCTGGAGCGGACCGACCCGCCGGGCCGCACCGACGCGCTGGAGACCTCGGCCCGCGCCGTCCTGACGCTGCTCGGCGACCCCCGGGTGACCGAGCCGGACGGCGAGTGGGCCGAGCGCGTCAGCGCCTGGGAGGACGCCCGGATCCGCAAGGTGGTCCGCCGGGCCCGGGGCGGCGAGTGGCGCAAGGCCGGCGAGCTGCCCGGCATCACGGTCACCGGCGCCACCGCCGAGGTACGGGTCTTCGTACCCGTCCCGCTGGACGGCTGGCCCAAGGAGCTGGCCAAGCTCCAGGTCTCCGGCACCGACCTGGAGGAGACCGGGCCGATCGCCGCCCCCGCGCCCGGGGTGCCCGTCCTGTGGCTCAACCCCGAGCTGGAGATGAGCGCCGGCAAGACGATGGCCCAGACCGGCCACGCCGCCCAGCTCGCCTGGTGGCGGCTCGACGACACGCAGCGCAAGGAGTGGGCGGAGAGCGGCTTCGCGCTCGCCGTCCGCACCGCCACGCCCGCGGCCTGGGCCGAGCTGACGGCCAGTGGCCTGCCGCTCGTCCAGGACGCGGGCTTCACCGAGATCGCGCCCGGGCTAACTGTTGCACTCGAAGGCGGCACGGTCTACTGCCCCACCCCGCGCCTTCAGCGTCCGTAATGCATCGCCTTGACCTCAACTGGGCAACGTAGCAGGTGAGTCGCGCTTTCTTGGTGACCGCACGCCTCCGGCAGACCTTCTTGGAGGGGTGAAGGGACGGCGCTTCCTCTGCTCGCCGCCATTGTCGCGTCGGGGGCTCGACTGGCTGTTGCGCCAACCCCTACGGACTCTCCCGAACGGGCGTGGCAGGCTGGGGACCGGGGCAGCATCGGAAACCGGGCACGTGAGAACCTAGACCGGCACTGCCCGTATGGCCGGGCTCGCGCCGGCAGCAGTGCGGCGGTCGGCGACGAGGACGGAGCACGGGTGTACGTCACGAGGGTCCAGCTCAAGAACATCAAGGGCTTCAGCGGCAAGCGCACAGTGGACCTGGCCTTGCCCGGACGCAGCGGCTGGACCGTCCTTGCGGGCCGCAACAGCTCGGGCAAGTCAACGGTGCTGCAAGCCCTGGCTCTGGCCTTGGCTGGCCCGACAGTCTCACGGGCGCTGGTGACGGACTTCACCGGCTGGATCAGCTCTGGTACCAGGACGGGCGAGGTGAACGTCCATGTCGCCGTCGACGCCTCCCTTGACGGGTTCTCGGGACCGGGGAACACACCTGAAGGGGAGACCAGCTTCGGGCTCCGATGGTCCCGGGCCCCTGAGTCGGAGCATAGCCAACGGCCACTGGTGGAACCGCTCGGTAAGGGCAAGAGCGGTCCCCGAGGGCCCTGGGTGGAGAACCCCGCCGGTTGGTTCTGTGCCGGCTACGGCCCGTTCAGGCGGCTGACCGGCGGGTCGAGCGAGGCCCAGCGCCTCATGGTCAACCAGGGGCCCAGCGGCCGACTGGCCACCCTCTTCCACGAGGACGCGTCGCTGGCCGAGGGAGTCGCCTGGCTGGTCGACCTGCGCCTTCGGGCGTACGAAGAGGACGAGGGCGGCCCAGCAGCTGACCTGCTGCAGACCGTGCTGGCTCTGTTGCAGGACGGTCTGCTGCCCGACAACTATCAGGTGAAGCGGGTAACCGCGGATGGCCTGTGGGTAGAGGAGAGGGAGGGCACGAAGCAGTTCCCGCTCAAGGAGATGAGCGACGGATACCGGACTGTGGCGGCGCTAGTCCTCGACATCGTGCGCCAGCTCCAAGGTGCCTACGGGGCATTGATGGTCACGCGGACCTCAAGTGGCGGCACTGTCGTACGCAACCCCGGCGTGGTGCTGATCGACGAGGTCGACGCCCACCTACACGTCACATGGCAGCGCAAGATCGGAGACTGGCTCCAGGAGCACTTCCCCTGCATCCAGTTCATCGTCACCAGCCACAGCCCCTACATCTGCCAGGCTGCCGACGAGGGAGCCCTGATCCGTCTGCCGGGCATCGACGAGCACCAGGCCCCGGAAGTCGTCCAGGAGGACCTCTATCGCCGGGTCGTCTACGGCACTGGCGATGACGCGGTGATTTCGGAGCTGTTCGGCCTGGAAACCCTGTTCTCCAGCCGTGCCGAGCGCGAGCGTCGGCGCCTGGTGGCTCTGGAGCGCAAGGTGTACGCGCAGACCACTACCCCTGAAGAGGACGAGGAGTACCGTCAGCTGACCGACCTGCTGACCAGCTCGCTGGTCACCCGGGTTGCTGAGGTGTCGGCACGGCTGGAACAGGACCGATGATCCCCCTCCAACGCGTTGAACTCTCCACACGGGCACAGGGGTTGCTCGCAACGTGGACGGCCAACGTCGAGACGGCGGGCGGCACAACGGCAGCCGCACGCGAGCATTGGACCAGGGCAAAGGCAGCCAAGAACCACGTACGCACCGCGCTGGAAGGGATGGCCCGCGGCGCGGCGCGCTGCATGTACTGCGACGACAGCAGGGCCACGGACATCGACCACTTCCAGNCGCTGGACAACGCGCCGCACCGGGCCTTCGTCTGGCTGAACCACCTGCTCGCCTGCTCCTGGTGCAACAGCAACGAGAAACGGGAGCAGTATCCCGTGGACGCCACCGGAGCCTGTCTGCTGGTCGACCCCACAACGGAAGACCCCGCTGACCATCTGGAGCTACTCCTGGGCAGTGGCGAGTACACGGCGGTCGACGGATCCCCCAAGGGCGAGGCCACTATCAGCGTTTTCGGCCTCAACCGCCATGACCTCGNGANAGGACGCCAGGCTGCCTTCCGCAGGGCCTGCTCGAACCTGCGGGACTGGCACAACCTGGTCGAGGAGGACGACCCCGAAGCCGACGAGTTGGCTCAGGCGTTGCAGGACTCGCCCTTCATCGACGTTGTCCACGCCATGACCCGCCTCGACCCGGGCCTGGCTCCCAAGATCGTCGGTCAGCGGACCGTACCGGCACTCGACGCATGGCGAACCGCGTTCGGGATCTGAAGAGCTTGTCCAGGACCAGCAGCGCGGCGGGCCGGGGCAACGCCGCCTGCCACCATTTACTGGTGCCAGTGAACTCACAGACCCAGTAGTCGACGGTGCTTACACGTCTCTGATGATCACGCGCTTCCCGCAGAGCTTCGACCGGTCGTCACGGTCGGAGGTCAAAACTATCACGGGGGTTGGGATGCGGAGCGCGAGCGCGGCACCAAGCAAATTCTCCAGTCTCAACAGGGGGGCGAAATGCCGCCGCGAACTGATTCGGCCTTGGCAAAGAAGCGCATGATTTCCGGAGGAGCGTGGCCAATTGAGCCGTATCCCGGCTCAGGGGTCAGGTGGAAATGTATATGCATGAACTGCGGGGAGCTATGCACCCCGACCTATAAGAGGGTCTACATGCAGCGACAGGGTCCGTGCAATGGGCTGTGCCGCTCGGAGAAGATCTCAAAGAGCCGGAAATTCAGCTCGACCGCCGCCGCCAGCATCATGCGTGCCGGCGGCTGGCAACCTCTAGTGGAANCGGAATATCCAGGGGCAAACGCCCCATGGTTGTGTCGATGCATGACGTGCAAAACGGTCTACCCGAAACAACTAGGGAATGTTCGGGACGGACGGGCGGCCTGCCGGAACTGCGCCGAAATCGCCATGGGCGAGGACGCCTGCAGCGTCATGATCGCCGCCGATCTGGAGCCCCAGGTCTCCTTCCGCCGCTCTGCTGCACCATGGCTGTCCAAGTGTCTTCGCACTGGCATGCTGACATCGCCAGCGCACGCCAACATCAAGAGGTTCGGGCATCAGTGCGTACCGTGCGGGCTAAAGAAGATGTCCACAGCCTCCCAGCACAGCGATGCTGAGGCTCGGGCCCGCGTACCGGCGAACCTCGTACCCCAGGAGCCTTACCCCGGCAGCGTTCTTCTTCCCTGGAATATGTTCTGCACTGACTGCGAAACGCTGCACGACAACCCCGGGCTCCTGCTGAGCAACGTCAGCAGGCGGGGAAGCGGCTGTCCAAACTGCGGGCACCACGGAATCGAGCTCGACAAGCCCGGCTACCTCTATCTCATCGACCACACTGGTCTTGGCGCACTGAAGTGGGGAATCGCTAATGGTCCGCTGCGGCTCAAGCAGCACAGTGGCCGGGGTTGGACATGCCGTGGGCAATGGCCGTATGTCATGGCTCGCCACGCTCGGAGCGTGGAGCGGAAAATCGGCCACTGGATCAGGGGCCAGGGCATCGAGCCGGCGCTCAGGCCCGATCAGATGCCGTACGGAGGTTACAGCGAAACCGCTTCGCTGAGCGAGATCTCAGTTGTGACCGTGATGGCGTACATGGCCGATGCAGCGGATCGAAGTTAGGGCCTTCTCGCAGCCACTCCAGCCGCGACGTCNTAGGCCCNTGCGGCTGCCTGCCGGTCAGCGGGGTTCGGGGCGTGACATCGGCGCAGGTACCGGCGGCTTTCACCGGTAACATCCAGGCTCCTGCACTCACCGAGATCGCCCCCGGGCTAACTGTTGCACTCGAAGGAGGCACGCGCTACTGCCCCACCCCGCGCCTTCGGCGCTCGTGATGCACCACCCTGACCTCAACTGGGCAACGTAGCAGGTCAGGCGCGCGTTGCCCGACAGCCGCAGGCTTTCGAAGAGCCTTCTTGGCAGGGGCTGAGGATGGCGCTCCTTCTTCGGATCGGGCAAGACTGCCTCATGTGCTACAGCTCAAACCGTGGAAGCCGCACACAGCTGGTGCCGTCCCCGGAGACGCAGACCAGGCGGTCGCTGGGGCCTTGATCCGCCCAGGCCTTGTGCACGCCTGGAGTGGTCCAGTGTGTCCGCAGCGGCGGGCGCCGTCGTGGTTCTGGGCACGCGCGACGAACAAGAGCCACAAGGGGCAGGACGGGACGCAGGTGCGCAGTTCCGACGGGGTTTCGCAGGTTCGGTCGGTGTGCGCGCTGCTCCCCGCTCTCCATTCCCGTGGTCGGCGTAGGTCAGGTCTGGGGGCATGGCGCCCGGTATTCGGTGACCGGCACGTACGTGCTCCAGTTCCGGCTGTTCAGGGCGCCGGCGCTGTTGGCACAGACGTGGCGGATCGCGGCCTGCACGTTCAGGTCCCAGACGGTGGCCACTCCTTCGTCGGTGGCGGCGGCCAGGGTGTGGCCGTCCGGGCTGAAGGCCAGGACGGACACCGGTCCGGTGGCCACGGTCAGGGGATCACCGATGGCGGTCGGTTGGTCGGGGTCGGTGACGTTCCACAGCACGATGGTGCCCACGGCGGTGTGGCCGGCCGCCGCGAGGGTCCTGCCGTCGGGGCTGAAGGCGACCGACCAGAGGCTGCCGGTGGGCATGGCCAGCGGCTCGCCCTTGGGGACGAGGTGGTTGGGGTCGGTGCTGTTCCAGAGGGTGATGACGCCCTTGCTGTTCCCGGTGGCCAGGGTGCGGCCGTCGGGGCTGAAGGCCACCCAGGTACTGCTGCCGGTGGGTTGGGGCAGCGGGTCGCCGACGCGGACGCCCTGGCTGGGCCCGCTCGTCAGCCACAGCCCGACCTCGTGGGTGCTGCTGTCGCCGCCGCTGGCCAGGGTGCGGCCGTCGGGGCTGAAGGCGATGGACTGGACGGATCTCGTGTGATCGTTGCTGATTCCGCCCTTGGTCACGGGCCGAGCGGGGTCGGTGACGTCCCAGAGCGCGATACCGCCGAGGCCCGTCTTGTCCCCGGCCGCGGCCAGGGTGTGGCCGTCCGGGCTGAACGCGAGGGAGAAGACCGGCCCGTTGGCCCCGGTGAGCGGCTGGCCCAGGGGAGTGGGGTGGTTGGGGTCGGTGGTGTTCCACAAGGTGACGGTGCCACCGTTGTCCCCGGCGGCCAGGGTGCGGCCGTCCGGGCTGAACGCCACCGCGGTGACTTGCTGGGTGGGGCCGGTCAACGGCCGGCCGCGGGGAGCGGGGTGGCCCGGATCGGAGGTGTTCCACAGGCTGACGGTGCGGTTCGCGTTTCCGGCGGCCAGGGTGCGGCCGTCCGGGCTGAACGCCACCGATGCCAGCGGGCCGCCCGCGCCGATCAGTTGGGTCGGCGGCAGGTTCCACAGGTCCACGTCGCCGTCGGCGTTTCCGGCGGCCACGGTGCGGCTGTCCGGGCTGAACGCCACGGCGTCGACCGCGTTGCCGGGGCCGACCAGTGGCCGCCCGAGCGGGGCGATGTCGGTGGCGTCGGTGACGTTCCACAGGTGGACGGCGTGGTCGGCGCTGCCGGCCGCCAGGATGTGGCCGTCCGGGCTGAACGCCACCGACATCACCGCCTGGGCGGGTCCTGCCAGGGGTTTGCCCAACGGAGCCGGATGGTCCGGATCGGGGAGGGCCCACAGGTGGACGTCGGAGTCCGTGGCCCCGGCGGCCAGGGTGCGGCCGTCCGGGCTGAACGCCACCGACGAGACGCTGCTGCCGGCTTCCAGGGGCTGACCCCGGGGCGTCGGGTTGCCCGGATCGGTGGTGTTCCACAGCTTGACGGTGCCGGTGTCGTCGGTGCAGGCGGTCGCGAGCGTGCGGCTGTCGGGGCTGAACGCCAAGGAGGACGCCGGGAAGCAGGCGTCGAGAGGCTTGCCGTCCGAGGTGACGTCGTCGGGGTGGGTGACATTCCACAGGCTCACGACTCCGGCGGACCGTACGGCGGCCAGGGTGCGGCCGTCGGGGCTGAACGCCAGTGACAGGACGGAACTCATGGCGTCCCAGTCACCCACGCCGGTGTTCGCCGGCCGGCCCAGCAGGACCGGGTGGCTGGGGCTGGTCAGGTTCCACAGGTCGACGAAGCCGCCGGAGCCGCCGTCACCACGATTGTTCGTGTGGCCGCCGACGGCCAGGGTG